>Ga0157359_1000633_pt1 | contig 13182 bp, 10 predicted proteins | sample AttcapACBM3_FD_111482 | JGI IMG/M metagenome (GOLD analysis project Ga0157359, IMG submission 111482) | Fungus gardens microbial communities from leaf cutter ant in Botucatu, State of São Paulo, Brazil - Atta capiguara ACBM3 | ecosystem: Host-associated > Fungi > Mycelium > Unclassified ...
AATTAAAGCGTTCGCTGCAGAAGGCCACGGCGGCAAAATCATCAACGCCTGTTCACAGGCGGGACACGTCGGTAATCCGGAGCTGGCCGTTTACAGTTCCAGTAAGTTTGCCGTGCGCGGCCTGACCCAGACCGCCGCGCGCGATCTGGCACCGGCTGGCATCACGGTCAACGCCTTCTGTCCGGGTATTGTCAGAACGCCGATGTGGGAAGAGATCGATCGGCAAATCTCGGAAGCCGCCGGAAAACCGGCCGGCTATGGCACGGAGGAATTTGCGAAACGCATTACGCTGGGACGACTCTCTGAGCCGGAAGATGTGGCCGCCTGTGTGGCTTATCTGGCCAGTCCCGACTCCGACTATATGACCGGTCAGTCACTGCTGATCGACGGTGGCATGGTATTCAACTAATCTGCCCCTGCCTGCTGTGTTCCCTGCACAGCAGGCTCCTCTTCTGACCCTGCTGAACCGTTAATTTATTTTATCTGAAAAGTGGTTAACCATCAGCCTGTTGCCTCCGGAGCCGCATATCTCCTGCCATTTTATCGCCGCAGAGATTAAAGCTGCTTATCACCCTGCCGATAAAACAGAGACTCCTCTCCCTGTTCGAAGCGACCATGTTAACAATCAACCATAACGACACCGCCGCCATTGCGAACAAATCGCGGTACGGCACTGACTCCGTTCTGGGACGAACGGTTGAACGGCTATCATCAGGGATGCGGATCAACAGTGCCAAAGACGATGCGGCAGGTCAGGCGATAGCCAACCGCATGACGGCCAATGTCAACGCCGACGCGGTGGTGGCCCGTGGCCTTAATGACGCCATCAGCTACTCCCAGACCGCCAGTGGAGGCCTGAGCAGCATCGTCGATTTGCTGATCCAGGCGCGTACGCTGTCGGTTCAGGCCGCCAACGGCACGTTGTCAGATGCGGATCGACAGAGCGTCAACGGCGCGTATCAGCAGATTCTGGCAGGTATTAATGACGTCGCCGATCACACCGAGATTTTCGGGCGCTATCCGCTGGCGACGAATAATCCCGATCTGCCGCCAGCGAAACTGGGTAACGTTGACCCTATCAACACGAAGTTTCCGGTTCCGGGCAAGAATTACTCCTTTACCTCTGGCGTGGTCCCGCTGGCCTATATTCCGGCAGGCTCGACATCCATAAGCATCACCATTGACTCGCTGGGTATGGATGACGATCTCCAGCTTTTTACCCGCGATGGTAAGCATCTGGTCGGTACACCGCTTGATGGCAGCGCGCCGGATTACACCTGGGCCAGCAAAGGCATTACCGATGCGGCAAGCGCAGATACTCGCCTGCTGACCAGCAATAACGGTTTTGACAGCGGTGCCGCGTATGACAGTTCGCAACTGCTGGAGGGCGGCCCGGGCTGGGCGCTGGCGGGCAGTAACAGCAGCACCTACAACGGCATGAACATCACTTACAGCGGTGACGGCGACCGTTATGAAGATGTCGCCAGCGGCGATTTCAACAACGGAACCATCACCACTAACCGGCTTGAACGCATCACGCTGGATAGTGTTAACGAAGATTTGATTGTGGTCGTGGTCGGTAATGGCTCCTTCACTGGTAATCTGACCTGGGGAAATCTGCCGGAACCCAAAGGTGTGCTCGCCACGCCCCCCCATGAGAGCCGCCCGCTTGAAGTCGTTACCAGCGCCGATTATGGTCAGCCGATACAGTCAGATAGTATCCCCGCTACGCCGTCAGATACCAAAACGCTGGGGCTGAATAACACCACGCTGCTGAACAGTGACGACATCGCCAGCACCATGAAGGCGCTGGATAGCGCGCTGGCGAAGATCAGCAGCTATCAGTCGACCTATGGCGCGAAGATAAACCGTTATGAATCGAACCGTAATGTGCTGTCGCAACAGGGCGTGGATACCTCTGCGGCTCGCAGCCGCATACAGGATGCGGACTATGCAGAGGAAGCCAGTCAGCTGGCACGCAGTCAGATTATTCAGCAGGGCCAGACGGCCGTCAGTAAGATGGCGAATAAAACGCCTGAGATGATTATCCAGCTGTTAGGCAGCTGATACCTTTATCCGGCTGAGCGTCCTGACTCAGCCGTTTATCCTGTTTCTCCTCCCTCTTAATCCCCTGATTCCGCCCCCCGCTGGACCGGAAGTCCCGGTTACGCGTTGTCGCACTTTGATCCCAGTCACACAAACTCGTTTAAGATTCGTTTAAAGATGATCACGATCACCCTTCCTTGTTAAAGAAATGCTAAATACTGGCAACAATTTAATATCATTATTCAGTGCAGGGCTAATTAAAACAACAGGTTAATCATTACCACGCTAAGTAATAACCTGAATTTTTCTGAACTCACGTTACCTTTTCATTACTTTTACGCCATGCGAGGGCTATTAATTTGCTGACAATACTGGGTTTTTCGATGGTCGTTTGCTTCATGTATTTAATCATGACCAAACGCATGTCAGGCTTAATTGCGCTGATCCTGATACCCACAATCTTTGCGCTGATTGGCGGTTTTTACGCAGGCCTGGGCGCGATGATGCTGGACGGTGTCAAAAAGCTGGCCCCTACCGGCGTGATGCTGACCTTTTCCATTCTCTATTTCGGTCTGATGATCGATGCCGGACTGTTTGACCCGCTGGTGCGCTTTATTCTCAGGATGGTGCGTGGCGATCCTCTGAAAGTGCTGGTCGGGACGGCGGTGCTGACCCTGCTGGTCTCACTGGATGGCGACAGCTCTACCACTTACATGATTGCTATTGCCGCGTTCCTGCCGCTCTACCACCGGCTGGGGATGAACGTACTGATGATGACCTGTCTGGTCAATCTTGCCAGCGGCATTATGAACCTCTCACCCTGGGGCGGCCCGACCGCCCGTGCAGCGGCGGCACTGCGCATTGACGCGCTCGACATATTCATTCCGATGCTGCCCGCCATGCTACTGGCCTGTGTCAGCCTGGTGGCGATGGCGGTGCTGTTTGGTCTGCGTGAGCGTAAGCGGTTAGGCGTAATGACCATGAACGATCACCATCTCGACAACATCGAGCTGGGTCTGGGCGATGCCGAAGAGTGCGCCGCTAACCGTCGTCCGAAGATGTTCTGGCCTAACTTTATCCTGACCACCGTGCTGCTGGTGCTGCTGGTGATTGGCTTAATGCCGATTCAGATCCTGTTTATGCTGGCGTTTGCCATTGCGGTCATGCTCAACTATCCGACGCTGGAGGAGCAGAAAGCCCGTATCAGCTCGCATGCCGGAAACGTGCTGGCGGTAACGGCGCTGATTTTTGCTGCCGGTATTTTCACCGGTATCCTCTCCGGCACCGGGATGGTTGATGCGATGGCAAAAAGCCTGCTGTCCGTGATCCCACCCAGCTTCGGGCCTTATCTGGCGGTATTCACCGCACTGGTCAGCCTGCCGTTTACCTTCTTTATGTCGAATGATGCCTTCTATTTCGGCATTCTGCCGGTTATCGCTCAGACAGCGGCCAGCTATGGCATTACTGCAGAAGAGATTGCCCGCGCGTCAATTGTCGGCCAGCCTTTCCACCTGCTGAGCCCGCTGGTGCCGTCCGTTTATCTGCTGGTAGGTCTGGCGAAGGTTGATATCGGTGACCACCAGCGCTTTGCTATTAAGTGGGGGATTCTGGTCAGTCTGGTGCTGATGGCTGGCGGTCTGCTGACCGGCGCTTTCCCGCTGTTCCACCGTTAACGCTCTGCTTTCTGGCGGATAACCGGCTTTTTTGCCCGGTTATCCGCTTCACCGCTTCGCCTGTTGTTTCAACCCTCTCTACACTCTAAAGCCATGCTGAATAGCCTGCGTGCCGCACAGGCGCAAGCTAACAGCGATTTTGCCGTAGAGATGATGGAGGCCCGATGAAAATTCACCACCTTAACTGTGGCTGTATGTGCCCGCTGGGCGGCGCATTCTATGATGGATTCAGTAAAGGCCTGAAGGCGCATCTGGTCTGTCACTGCCTGCTTATTGAGACGGATCGCAACGGGCTGGTGCTGGTGGATACCGGCTTTGGGGGGCAGGACATTCATACGCCCGGCAGCCGCCTGTCAGGCTTTTTCCGTGCCTTAAACAATATACAGCGCCGCAACGAGCTTACCGCCCTGTCACAGATAAGAGCGCTGGGTTTCCGGGCTGATGATGTGCGGCATATTATTCTGACCCATCTCGATTTTGATCACGCTGGCGGACTGACCGATTTTCCACAGGCGCGCATCCATCTGTTGCAGCAGGAAGTCGATACCGCGCACCAGCGTCATAGCTGGCTGTCGCGTGAGCGCTACCGTCCCGCACAATGGGGGGGTATCAGCAACTGGGAGACCTATCAGCCCCAGGGTGAACATTGGTTTGGTTTTGAGGCCGTTAACCGCCTGCAGGATTTACCGCCCGAGATTTTGCTGGTGCCGCTGGCGGGCCATACGCCGGGCCATGCGGGCATTGCGATTCAGCAACCCGATGGCTGGCTGCTGCACGGCGGGGATGCCTGGTTTTACCGCGGCGAAATGCGGCAGCCAACGCGGCACTGTACGCCGGGGCTGCGCTTTTACCAGTGGATGATGGCGATGGATAACGAGGCAAGACGGCACAACCAGCAACGACTGCGTGAGCTCTCGTGCCAGCGCGGCGGCGAGATTACCTTTTTCTGCAGTCACGATGCCCGTGAGCTGGATGCGTTGCAAGTGAATGCGCCGCTGCGTTGATGTATTAAAAGTTGGTACTGACCAGACTGCGCAGGCTGATGTGATTATCTTCCGGATATTCCGCTATCAGGCCAGCAGGGTTTGGCGGATTAGACATTACCATCAGTGATCATTCCTGAGGTTGAGAATGAATGCATCACCTTCTGTGAATTCGGACGTGATGCGGCTTCATCTTTACACAAGCAGGCAGGCGCAATCTGATCTATTTTGCGTCCTGTTACTGCACGTCACCTTTGTCGCCTTTATCCTGAAGCTTTTGTAATTCATTATGCTTCCATCTCTTAATCACGCTCAGACGGCCTGTTTCTCTACGAGAAACACCGTACCCTCAGCTTCTCAAAGAAAACACGTGGTGATGTTATCTCCTGCCTTTTCACCCAGGCTTCCCTGTTAAAGCTTATCATTGTACAATGACCTGTATTACATACTCTATGGAGGTTCTATGAGAGCAATCAGTTACAGCGAAGCCCGACAGAATCTGTCTGCCACTATGGTACAGACGGTTGAAGATAAAGCGCCGGTATTAATCACCCGCCAGAACGGTGAATCCTGCGTGCTGATGTCGCTTGAAGAATATAACTCACTGGAAGAGACAGCCTACCTGCTGCGCTCACCTAAAAATGCGCGCAGGTTGATGGATTCCATCGCAAGCCTGCAAGGCGGTAACGGGACTGACAGGGATATTATTGAGTGAAACTGACCTGGTCTGAAGAAGCCTGGGAAGATTATCTCTACTGGCAGGATACCGATAAAAAAACGGTCAAAAAGATTAACGAGTTGCTGAAAGATGCCAGCAGGACGCCTTTTGAAGGTAAGGGAAAACCCGAGCCATTAAAGCATAATCTTGCAGGCTTCTGGTCACGCAGAATTACGGCAGAACATCGGCTGGTTTATGCCGTCAGTGAAGACGCTTTATTAATCGCCTCGTGCAGATATCATTATTGACGGGCTCAGAAGCCTGTCCTGAGCCCTTATCGTGCACCTGTTTCAGCGGCGTCGTTATCCACCGCACTCCCGTTACGCCGGATCGCCCGCCCTCTTTTCCAGCTGCGCGGAAAGCCAGGGCGCGGTCAGACTCTCTCCAGAGGTACTGACCTCCTCCGGTGAGCCGGATGAGACAATCCTGCCCCCCTTCAGCCCCGAACCGGGCCCCAGATCAATCACCCAGTCCGCTTCTGCCACAATGCGCATCGTATGTTCCGCCATGATAACGGTGTGGCCGCGCTTCACCAGTTCATCCAGCACAATCAGCAGCTTATCCATGTCAGACGGATGCAGGCCGGTCGAAGGTTCATCAAGCAGATAGAGTGTGGAGGTCCGCTGGATGCGCTGCAGTTCCCAGGCGAGTTTGATACGCTGGCACTCTCCGCCGGAAAGCTCAGTGGCGGGCTGACCCAGCGTCAGGTATCCCAGCCCCAGCGATGTCAGTGCCGACAGCGAACGCTGGATCCCGTCATACCCCTGAAATACCTCCGTTGCGTCATCCACGGTGAGGTTAAGCACATCCGCTATCGTCAGGTTGTTCCACTTCACTTCCAGCGTTTCAGGGTTATAACGACTTCCCGCGCAGACGGAACAGGTGGCCGTAGCGCTGGGCATAAAGAGCAGCTCAATCGAAATCTGCCCCTGCCCTTCACACGCCGGACAGCGCCCGGCCGGCAGGTTAAAGGAAAACCGGCTGGCGCTGAAGCCTTTGGCTTTCGCGGCAGGCGTGTCGGCAAACAGCCTGCGAACGATGTCGAAAAAACCAGTGTAAGTGGCCAGGTTTGAGCGTGGCGTGCGCCCGATAGGACGTTGATCAATTCTGACCAATCGTCCGATAGCATCACTTCCGCTGACAACCTCCCCCTGAACGTCCGGCACCAGATCCTCTTCCTCGCCCCCCTCGCTGTCAGGCGTTGTGTCAAAACGTCCCAGCATTTCAGGAAGCACGCGATTGAGCAGCGTCGATTTTCCGGACCCGGATACACCCGTAACGGCCGTCATTCTCCCCAGAGGAAAAGCTATATCCATTCCGGCAATATTGTTGCAACTGACCTGTTCAAACCGCAGCCAGTTCTCAGCCGGGCGACGCTGGCGCAGCCCGGTATAGCTGCGCGAGAAGAGATATCCCGAGGTGGATGATGCGCTGACTTTTTCAAGTCCTGCCGGTTCACCGTTATAGACGATCCGGCCGCCATGCGTACCGGGACCGGGGCCAACCTCAATGAGCCAGTCGGCCTCGGCGATGAGATCAAGGTTATGTTCGACAACCACCAGCGAATTACCTGCCCGCACCAGATTCTTCAGGGAGGCCAGCAGCGCTTTGACATCGTCAGGATGCAGACCGGCTGAAGGTTCATCCAGCACATACAGCACGCCAAACAGCCGTGAAATCAGCTGGGTTGCCAGGCGCACACGCTGCAGCTCCCCGGATGAAAGCAGGGTGGTGCGGCGTCCCGGCGCAAGATGCCCCAGACCCAGCGTTTCCAGCTGCTCTAGCCGCATAGCAATATCCGACGCCATCCGGATAACCGCCTCCCGCAGCGCCGCCTCGGCAGGCAGTTCCGCTGAGGTACCCTCGGCGTACGGCCTTAAAACTCCAGCAAGTTCTGAGACTGACAGATCACTCAGATCCGCAATGTCGTAACCGGCAAAGGTCACGGACAGCGCGTTGCGGTTAAGCCGTTTACCGTGGCATTCAGAACAGGGGGTAACCGTGACAAAGCGCGCCAGCCGTTTCTTTGTGTTCTCGCTGCCACCCGAATAACTCTGCAGTACGATTTTTGCTGCACTGGTGTACGTGCCGGTATAGGCAGGCTCTTCGCCCGCCGCCAGCGCTTTTTCACGCTGCTCAGCGTTCAGACCGGCAAAAATCGGCACCGACGGCTGTTCGTCCGTCAGCAGTATCCATTGCTTATCACGGGCGGAGAGCGTCTGCCAGGGCGCATCGACATCGTATCCCAGCGTCTCAAGGATGCTTCGCAGATTTTTGTTATGCCAGCCTCTGGGCCAGGAAGCGATAGCGCCTTGCCGGATACTCAGTGATCCATCCGGCACCATCGACTCTGTTTTGACCGTATGAACGCGTCCCAGCCCCTGGCAATGCGGACAGGCGCCTTCAGGATTGTTAGGCGAAAAATAATCGGCGGTCATAAAAGGCACACCGTCGGGTCTTGTGCCGGCTCGGGAAAACAGCAGGCGCAGCGTGACGGAAATTCGGGTGAGGCTGCCCACCGTCGAGCGCTCCTGCGCGCCAGCCCGGCTCTGCTGAAGGGCCACCGCGGGCGGAAGTCCATCAATATTATCCACATCTGGCGCAGCAGCCTGATCGATCAGACGACGGGCATGTGGCGACACCGACTCAATAAACCGGCGCTGAGCTTCGGCATAGATCGTATCAAAAGCAAGTGACGATTTACCGGAGCCTGAAACTCCGGTGAACACCACCATCGCGTTTCGGGGAAATCGCAGCGAGACATCCCTGAGATTATGGGTTCTGGCACCCTGTACCGAGATATACGGGTCAATGTGCTCATCAGCACGGTTATGATCGGCGTTGCGTTGTTCTGTCATGATTTCCCTGTTGAATGATGCAAGGCAGATTCATGATCGCCTGCCGTGAATGACTTAAAAATTGCAGAACCTATCCGGCGTCGGGCTATCCGGCCCGCTTTGGGTCAGAAACAACAGCAAGGGTAGTCAGGGATCGCGGTGTTCACAACGCGGGGGATGATTCAGGAGTTCGCAGGTCGGGGCCTTCACACTGAATCGGTTTGATTTTATCGGTTATCTTATTTCCCCCTGTTCGCGTTCCTCCTGTCGTATCCGGCGAACGTTATGCAGCCCCCATGAAGCCTGTAAGCCACGGCAATAAGTAAACGATGGTGATTGTCTTCGATATCAAAGACCACCCGGTTGTAAGGCACGATCGACAGTATTCGCGCTGACGTTTCTTGTTGTGCCAGGGTGGGACTAACAGGACAATCCCGGAACGGGACTTCGGGGTTAAGCCACATCGTTAGTTTCAGACAAGTTGTGTGAGCAGACGTTTAAATCAGAAGCATGAGGAGGTCAGCGCTGGCTGACGCCAGCAATTTTCAGGCTTCTGTAATAAAAAAACCCGTCAGCGACGGGTTTTCAGGCCTGAGTGGTGACAATCATCGCGACAGCATTACGGCTTGTTAAACTTATCTTCGACCTTCTCTTTCGCTTCGGCAATTTTATCTCCGGCCTTCTCCGCGAATCCCTCTTTGTGCGCCGGGTCGCTGCCTGGCGTTCCCGGACGGGTATCCTGCTCCGCGCGGGCCTGTCGCGTGCTTTCAATCAGCGGATCGGACGCGGTGTGATGACCGGTCACCGGGTCTGCACTGAGAGGCACCGCACTGGCATGGTCAATATCCACTTCCTGACGACGTACCGAATCATTGATGGTTTCAACCCGATCGCTGGCCTCTTTGCGCAGTACCACCTCTTCGATAATCTGCGCGGTCTTATTGACCACGGGCTGCTCATGCGTCTCTTCCACTTCGACGGTTTTCTCAGACCAGTCGACGTTACCCGGGGAGCCCGTTTCGCTGACAGGGCGACGGAAGATTTCAGCGTGCTGCTCATGCAGTGAGATATTTTCTGAAACCTGATCGGTGACAGTGTAGCGGCGGACGCGGGTTGACCCTTCGCTGACCAGACGTTTACCCACTTCCAGTCGTTCCTCGGCCAGACGCAGTACATCTTCGTCACTCTCGTCACCCGTCAGGGCAGTACGGGCAACGTCGCGATTGGGCTGAAGCGGATCGACGGCTTCACTATCCGAAAGCGTTCCGCTGGCCGGTGCCGTCAGGCCATCACCGGTTGCATAACCGACCGCGTCATCGTCAGGTAACGCCGCACTGCGCTCTGTCAGCTCTTCGTGCGCATCCAGGATACCCAGCGCGCGCGGCAGCTCATCTTCATCCGCGCGCAGCGACAACACCACCCCGCCGGTACGCATTGCGTCTTCATAAACTTCGGCCTGATCCTCTTCCAGTGTATTGCCAAACAGGCGCTGCCAGAAGCCAGGGTGACGGGCTTCGTGACCTTCGGTACGCAGGCGGTCACCGGAGATGATATCAATGTCATCATCCAGGAATCCGGCTTTGATCAGGTTACGCTTTGCACCCTCTGCCAGGGTAATATTGCTGAACATTGTTACGATTGTTTCACGCGCCATGGTGTGTTCCTCGGTGATGGATTCGGACGGCTCTGGATAGGGTATTCGGGTCAGATGAGCATGCTGCTTGCGCAGGGACACCGTCTGTTCAGTGGCCTCCTCGCTGACGACCTTACGGATATGCCACTCTTCCTTCAGCACAAAATGACGGATAATCTCGACTTCCTCTTCGACGATCGGAATGATCAGCACGCCATTTTCTTCACGGATCGCCGGCATTTCAGCCAGTCGCTCCGACTTAGGAATGCGATCGATTTCCGCTGTCTGATGCCGGAGCATCAGCGCAACCTTCTGCTGATGCTCGGTGACCTGCCGGGTAACCCTGACATGGCCGTCGATGACCCGCTGTTTTGAGACCTCAACGGTTTCACTGGCCAGACTAATAACCTGCTCGCTACCCTCTGACCCTGATTTTTCAGGAGGTTGATTGTTCATGGTTAACCTGCCTGGGATACAGAGCGATAAATTGTGCTTTTCCTGACCTTAAGCATAAGTCACTGCTTTTAGGTTGTTTAAAGCCTGGCACAAACAACAGCAAAAGACATAAAAAAGCAGAAAATTGCCGTTATATGAAGATAAAATGGCGCTAAAAGAGGATAAGCGATGCGGCAGACTAAAAGTCGTAAGCGCAGCGGTAAACAGAGGATTCTTTTTTGCCTTATGCGAACAAAGGCGTGAGGAAGAGTCAGTCAGGCGTTATTCCGGCCTGATGTGAAACAGGCGCATCGGGTCAGGGGTTGAGCCACTCGCATCCCTGCAGCTCGCCATCCGGAGAGTAGCGAAACAGAGCGCGTCGATTATTGTTTCTCTGAAGCTGACAGGCATCCAGCACGCTGACCCGCACCATCACTACGCCAAAGCGGGATTCCCCTGCTTCCACCGCGTTGGTGCCAGGCGTCTCATCAGCCGTTATCCGCGCCTCACCTGGTGGGCCGCCGGTGTAAGTCTGACGGGTGTGCTGCGATAACTCGCGCCAGGCTGACCGTGCGATATCACTTCCCGCCGCATAACATTCCGCCCGGCCCGCCATTCGCAGTTGCAGACGACGCTGATGGCAATATCCCAGCACGGTGACCTGTGGGTTCGCTGCCATCTCCTGCCATTTCGGACTGCGGACATCGGTATGAAATGTCAGCGTACGGCAATCGTCAGCATACTGGCGCAGTACCACAGTTCTCGCCTGAGGGCGCTGCAGAGCATCTGCGGTACAGAGCGTCAGATAACGGAATCCGGCCTGCGGATCGTCAGTCGCGGCTGCCGCCAGTGCCGCCCACGCCTCTGTTTCAAACATTTTCAGATCCATTGCAAATTACTCTCACCAGGGCTAATTTTCACTCATCTGACTGAAAGCGTAGCAACGAAGTGCGCAGATGACCTGCCGGCGTAGCGATAACAGTCAATGCGCCCTGCCGGAACAGGTGGTTAATGCGCCAGTCCGGAAAGTGATCAAAACTTATCCGTATTGCGTAAGCCCTTGCAGCGTTTTCAGAGCACACCCCGCCAGTCAGCAGCTTTGTGCTATTTTTGCGCCACTACCTTCCCGTTACGACACGCAGGGAGTTACAGGATGTCCGGTGAAAGTTTACCGCCAGAAATGCTACCGCAGGTCACCTCGCCGCGCCTGACGTACCGCCAGTTGCGTGAGGAGGACTGGCCATTCTATCTGGCGGTCAGTCAGGATCGATCGGTGATGAAGTACATCAGCGATCCGCGTAGTACAGAGGAGATCAGAACCCACTCATTTGATGTTCGTCTGCCTGCCTGGTACCCGGGCTGCAAACACTGGCTGTGTCTGGTGATCGAGGAGAAAACCTCCAGGTTACCGGCGGGTTTCTGTGGGTTTATTGATCGCGGAGAGGGCATTGCGGAGTTCGGTTTTATTCTGGCCGCCGGGGCACAGGGCAAAGGCTATGGCCGCGAATCGCTTCATGCCACCGTCGCGTTCTGCTTTGAGCAGCAGGATTACCGCAAGCTGACCGCCACGGTGACGGCAGGCAATGTGGCTTCACGCCGGACACTACTTTCTGCGGGCTTTATTCAGGAAGGAACGTTGCGACAGAACTTTCTGCTCGACGGACAGTGGCAGGATGACTGGATCTTCGGCTTGCTGAAACAGGAATACCGGCGTGCGCCCTGACCTGACAGGGGAAGAGCAGGCGTCATTACCCTGCTTTTTCCCTGTCAGTGTCAGCCCGTTCAGCCTGGTGTGACGTCGTGACCGCTGGCGACAGCAGGCAGATATTGCTCTTCTCCGCACAACATCGCCTCAAAGTCCGCAGGCGTCATTGGCCGGCAGAGGCCGTTGCCCTGTATGATGTCGCATCCGGCAGCGGTGACAAAGGCGATCTGCTCTTTGTCTTCCACCCCTTCGGCGGCCACCCGGATACCCAGGCTTTTGCCGAGTCCGGTGACCGCCCGGAACATCATCCGCACCCGCATGCTGGAACCCAGCTCGTGTGTCAGAGACTTATCAATTTTGATGCCCGACACAAAGCTGTAACGCAGCAGGTTAATCGCCCCCAGCGTGCGTCCATAATGATCAATAACGAACGAAGCCCCGGTCCGGCGCACGGCTTCAACCTGAACCGGCAGATCCTGCACCAGCACAGCCAGCAGTGGCTCATCCACTTCCAGCTCAACGAAGCCCGCATCGCCACCGGCACTGTCACGTATCACCGCCTCCAGACTGTTGCCTGCCAGCTGACGCGGAAAGAGGTTGATGCTGACGCGAAGATGGGGCGCGCGAACCTGCCACTGCCGGACCTGCGCCAGGGCACTGCGAATGATCCACTCGCCCAGCGTTACCGAAAGCGGACTCTTAACCAGCATCCCAATAAACTCCGCAGGCAACAGTAACCCGCGCGTCGGATGTTGCCAGCGCACCAGAGTCTCGCAGCCAGTGAGCTTTCCGCTCTCCACATCGAAGCGGGGCTGATAGTACAGTGTGAACTGCTGCTGGCGCACCGCCGTTTCGAGTTCCCGCTCAAAGCGGCGACGCTGCTGTTCCGCTTCACGGAATGCTGGCATAAACAGGATACTGCAGCCTTTGCCTGACGCTTTGGCGCGATAAAGCGCCAGGTCAGCGGCAGACATCACAGCAGAGGGATCGCGGCCATGCTCCGGATAAGAGGCGATACCCGTGCTGGCTCCGACTACAACCGGCGAGTCGTGATAGCGGAACGGCGTCTGAACGGCCGCAATCAGTTTTTCTGCCGTCACCGCGGCTTCTGCACTGCCCCCCGCCAGCAGGATCACAAATTCATCACCGCCC
>Ga0157359_1000634_pt1 | contig 13163 bp, 15 predicted proteins | sample AttcapACBM3_FD_111482 | JGI IMG/M metagenome (GOLD analysis project Ga0157359, IMG submission 111482) | Fungus gardens microbial communities from leaf cutter ant in Botucatu, State of São Paulo, Brazil - Atta capiguara ACBM3 | ecosystem: Host-associated > Fungi > Mycelium > Unclassified ...
AAGTTGGTAAGAAACCAGTGAGAACATCTGAGGGGGAATAAAGAAAGATGATCTGTACTGGAAGAGGTTAGGAAGTGTAGATGAGAGAGAAAGTATTATCTATAGGTGTCATATGCCAAGTCCACCTATCCAAAAAACACATCCTTACAGTGATACTCCTTGTCAACATCTAATCTAAAAAGCCTATCTCCTACAGTAGCCACCTTCCTTGTAACATACTTACATAATAGTAGTGCAACAATCTAGAGATTCCATCTTCCATAATGGAGATATTCTTATCTGACTTGGTCTTTCATGGCAGAGTAGTACTCCTATCAGTATCTCAATACTGAAACCTCAGCTTGGGGCAATAGGGGCTATACCTCCAAAACCCCAAGTATCTCCTATAGAATTTCTTTGTATATAGGACTAGTAGTTACACTGTAATTCTCTAGTTTGATAATTGATGAAGATAACTTCTATTAAACTCGATCCCCAGTATTCAATGGTGACACACCAATTAGTACTCACTTCATTTTGAACTTCTTTCTTCCATTGGAAATTGTGACCATGTGACAGATAGACAACATAGCACATAAGCTAAAGCTAAGGTTATTTCACAAGTTTGTACTATCACAACTAAGCTACTTACTAATTGTGATGCTTGAACTTGATAGTGTTTCAGAGGTTCAGTATAAGGAAATAATGATAATAGATAATGAGTAATATCAACAGAAATAATTGATATTATTAAGTCTGAGGTCTAGTCCTTAGACACAGAAGTATATATACAAAAGAGTGATGGTCAGTATACAAGCTGTTGCCATCACATGATCAAAACTCATACCTGGTGGGAGCTGTCATCTGTCATAGCAGCTTTCAGGCTAATTTTAAAAGGTAACTAATTATGTCACTACATTGATATGCTTGTATCTCTATAAATACTTATTGTTATATTATATATTATATATCATCAGGAACGGTTTCATGAGCACTTTCCAATACAAGTTTAATTGTGTGAATCCGTCCAGTTGTTCATGAGATTTTAGCAAACAAAGATTTTACAGTTACTAATGACCTGATATCTCAGTTTTTTGTTGTTACTTTTGTACATCCCATATATGATAAATAGCTCTCATTTGGGGCTTTACAGTGCAACTTAGTTTGTGAAAATAGGTCCACTGGTTGTGGAGATATTGTCAGAATTGAAGATAATAGACTTGGTTTTATTTTATTTTTCTTTCATTTTCCTTTATTTTCTCTTATTTTTTATTGAAGAGTAGAAGACAAAGAAGACAAAGTGTGACATGGTCACAGGAGTCACATGCTCATATGATATGAGGGAACAATATAGAAGGTTCTAGAAATATAATATCATAATAATATGTGGAACACATGTTGGTCTTAAGACAAACACATGGTCTTTAGGGTGGGCTAGGGGAAGTAGTAGCACAGACTATCATAGTTTAGTATATAAGATAGATGTTTCTATATTGAGTTCTCTTGTGTTATTCAATACAAGAGTAGTCTTTTGTCCTTTCATATCCACTTTATTTGCTCAAGATGGGTCAAGAATTTCCAAACAAGCACATTAGCATTTGACATAGCTCAATTTTTTCCTTCACTCAACCACTGGCTTTTACTGATTATTTTGGATAAAGCAGGGTTCAACTCAAAAATTTCTTCCTTTTTTTTAATTATTTAATTGGTAGAAAAACACAATATCTTTGGAACAATTTCACTTCTTTCTTTCTCTACATAGATGTAGGTGTAGGTCAAGGCTCTTTACTTTCCACAATTCTCTCTATACTTTATCTTTCTCTTATTTTTCATATTTCTCAAGAGAAATCTTTTGAAAAAATGAACTCACATCTTTTTTGTAGTTACAATATTATTGCTTTCTTGCTTGAATAGTTTGGACTAGTCATAGAACATGGAAAATCTGAAGTTTTTCATTTCTCCAGATTGCACAGTTTTTTCAACTCACCTCTACTAGACCTCAGCCACTTTAGGAGTCCTATCCTTAGACCTAAAGATACTGTATTGTCAACTGTCAAATGCATGAAGATGCTTAGGAACTCTACTTGAGGTCTTCTCCCTTATCAGAAACATCTCCTATATAGAATATACATACTTCTTATTATTGCACTTTATGGCTTTTATTTGTGACATTTTAACAAAGTGCCACTTTCATATCTGCTAAAGGAGCTCAGAAAAATGCAATGTAGAGCTGTCTTATGGATTCTAGGTACTTTCTGTACATCTTCAACTCTAGGGATTGAAGCCATTACAGGCCTAATCTCCATTCATCTACATCTTCAAAAACTCAGTGGAAAGCAACAACTCAGAATAGCTACACTTCTATCTAACCATACTATTAAATCTCTTTTTGAAAACAGACATGCAAACAAAGCATGTTCTCATCATTTTTTTTTGAAAAACATGACTTACAAACAATATTTTAAAATCAAGAGTTTTATTGTAGATGTGAACAATTGTCTCAATAGAATTTTTCCTTTATTTAATACTTTAAATAGCAAAATTTTCCCTGGCTCTAGACTAATTGATTCCTTCCCTAGTCACTTTTCATTCCATCAAGCAAACTGCAAAGACAAGCAAAGCAAAAGTGTTCATCTTTGAGAACTCGACAAAATTATCTTTAAAATGTTATCAAGTACTAATATGGTTATTGTCATTTCTAATGCTAGCATCAAAAATAACATTGCCACTTCAATTACTCATATCCATTCTTTCTCCAATCCAATCAAGAAGACACTTCATTATACTATCAATGTCATTATAACCAAAGCAAAATTATTTATGATTAAATGTAGGATTAGTTAGGCTATCCAAATCCCTAATATCTCCTATATCATTGTCATCACCAATGTTATTTATGTAGCTCAAAGGATATTTGATTCAACCACCCATTCTTACCAACTATAATCAATCATTATCTTAAAATACCTCAGATCATATTTCAATAAACACTCTATCAATTCCATTGAATTCTGGGATTGTCTAAGTAATGAAAATTGGCCACTTCATGCATCAGTTGATAAAGATATGAAGAAGTTCAATCTTACTCTATTTCATTCCTGCAAAACATTGTGGAGCTTCAGCAAGAAAGAAAAATGTGACAATAACACCAAAAACTGGCAGATGACTTTTTAGGTATCCAACTTTAAAGGCAAACACTTTCTAGATTTACTAGACAATGAACTCTGTTCTATCAAACCTTTGTATACTAAAGAAAGTCCATAGATCAAATATTTTGGACACTCAAACTGTTAGAGTTGAAGATAGTGGACAATAACTATTTTTCTTTTTCTTTTTCTTTTTCATCTCTATTTTCTTTTCCTTTATTTTGGGAACTTAGGGTTAGGATTAGTGTAATGTCACACATCGGTCACATATCACATGATGATGTCACAATCACATAATCACATTGGAAGGATAATGTCATATAGTATGTATAATATATACTGATCTTAAAGCAAATACATGGTTGTTTAGAGTAGGCTAGAAGTAGAGTAGCATGGACCATGGGGTTTTAATATATAAGGTAGACAATCCTGTACAGAGTTCTCTATTGAGTTCTCTTGTGTAAACTCTATACAAGGATTCTTTTTCTTGACCCACTCCAAGATCTTGAGATCGTAATATTAGAACTTAATTCCTTTTCTTGAGACTGTCTAATATAGGACCTCTCTCACTTATTCTCTTATCATTCTTGACCAAAGGGCAATACTGCCTTTTAGTCAAGAAGATATAGCTAGACCTATTATGATCTTAAAACCTTAGAGTTGGTCAAAAGAAAGATCCTTGTATTGGATTAACACAAGAGAACTCGATAGAGAACTCTGTACAAGATTGTCTATTTTATATACTAATACCTAATAGTCTGTGCAAGCTATTTCTAGCCTACCCTAAACAACCATGTATATGCCTTAAGATCACCATGTGTTTTACATATTGTATGATATCATCCTTCCAGAATCTTTTACATCTTTCCATGCATCATATGACTTGTGACCATTACTGTGACCATGTCATCTGATGTGACTAATGTGTGACAGTGTGATCTTGTCACTTTAACCCTAACCCTAGTTCTAAAAATAGAATAAAGGAAAATAAATCAAAAATAAAATAAAAATTATTTGAGTTTACCACTTTCAGCTTTGACAAGACTCTAAGCTCAAGGGGTATACTAGCTAAGTAGGTAAAGCTTGGCTATTTGCATGTACTAAAGCCTACTGGTGCATTCCAGACATATTACCTTTTGTGGACATATTATATACCTTCTTCTTTTATCAGTCTTGTGCTACAGGTCCTCTTGTGATCTGTCTATGCAAAGGAACAGCAGTTATTCTTAAAAACACTGCTTAGAGTAGAATGTTTTTCTTAAGACAAAATTATGTAGAATTTATTAGGGTAGTAAGAAGTAGTAAATAGAATGTGTAGGCAGAACAAGAAGAGGGCCTACTATCACATACTGAGATTTCTTCTTCAGAGTATAAGTTGGAAAGTGAAACCAGCACAGGTTCCACTCTTCCTCTATATACATTATCTCTGTCCACACCATCACTACCATTATCATCACCATTATCAATTGTACTCTCTCCCTTTTACAAAATGAGTCAATATGACTTATATGCTATTATCCAGCAACAACAGGAGTAGCTTGCAGCAATGTAGGCTCAACTTCAAGCTTTAGCAGAAAGAGGAATAGAAGAAGAAGCAGCAATAGTGGGAGGAGGAAGTACAGAAGTGGCAAGGCCACAAGTGTTTGATGAGACCTCATTAAAGGTCTCAGATTTTGTGACAACATACAAATTATATATCAGGATGAAGATGAGGGGAGTAGTGGTTGAGAAGCAGATTCAGTGGATATTGTCATACATACAAGGAGGATTGGCAGATGTCTGAAAAGAAAATACATTGGAAGATTTAGAAGGGGGGTTGTTAGAATTTGAAACAGTGGGGGAGTTTTTAGCAGAGATCAAGAAGGAGTTTGAAGGAGGAGATGAGAAATTAGTAAAAGTAGCAGAGTTGAGCAGATTGGAACAGGGAGGAAAAAAAATGGAGGAGTTCATACAGAAGTTTAGAAGAGTAGCAAGAGGAAGTGGATATGAGGGAAGGCCATTAATAGAAGAATTTAAGAGAAGGATCAATACTACTATATGCTGGAGGCTTATGGAGTCAGAGTAGTAGCCAAGTTCAATTGAGCAATGGTATAATAGAGCAATCACATTAGATAGGAACTAAAGAGAAAGCAGGAGAAAAGAGGAGAGACTGAGGGGATAAAGGGTACTAGCTCCAAGGTTAAACAATGGAGAGGCACAATGGTAATAATTGCCATGGCCTCAAGTTTGGCCAAGGAGGCAGGAGGTACCTCAACAGCAGGTTCAAACAGAATCTGCTCTGATGAAAGGAGTAGAGAGGATGAGTACAGTGATGGTATGCCCAAATCAGAAGGCAGGGTTCACTCAACACAACCTATATGCCATGGATGTGGATTGGGGAAATAAGAACTACTATAACTGCAGAGGGTTCAGACATTTGGCTAGAAATGGTAGGAATAGAGGAGCAGGGAACAGAACTGGAAAGGAAAGAAGACTGGAATATAGTGGCAATAAAAATAATGGGAGTGAAGGAGAAAATAGACAGGACAATTTAAATGGAAAGCAAGACTTGATACTCCTCAATTAAGTCTCAATAATAGGTATACAATACTCTCTAGAGTAATGGATAATACATTCTGCTGTGACCTAGACAATGAGAAAAGACTAAGAGAAGTGACAGTTAAGATTGGGTTAGAAAAAGTAGATACATAGGAGAGAGTGACTGTGGAGGCATTGTTGGATAGTGGGACAACAGGATTAGTGATGAGGTCAGAATTTGCAAGAAAGCAGGGGTTTAAGTTGAAAAAATGAAAGACCTATATATATAAGAAATGTGGATGAAATGTTCAATAAGGAGAGGCCAATAGAGCACATGATGGAAGTCAATATCTATTATCAGGGACATAGGGAGAGAATAGAAATAGATGTGATAGGAGGGCAAAAGTAGAATATTATATTAGGAATGCTATGGCTGGCCCATTATAATCTAGAAATTGACTGGGAGACAGATGAAGTCAAAATGACAAGATGTCCAGAGGAGTGTGGGAAACAGTGAAGACCGAAGCAAGGGAAGTTAGAGTGGCAGAGGCAGAAAGAAGAGAAAAAGAGGGAAGAAGAGGAAAAGAAGCAAGAAGAAAAGGAACAAAGAAAAGACAGAGAAAAGATGAAGAAAAAACCCAAGAAGAAAAGAATGATAGAAGTGAAGAAAGTGGCAGAAGAATGGGAGATTTGGGATGAGGAAGAAGAAGTGGCCAAATCAGAAGAAAAAGAGAAGAAGTTGGTACCAGAATACTTTCATATATGGGTCCATGTATTTGGAAAGAACCAGTTAGAAAGAATGCCTACAAGAAAGCTATGAGATCATGTGATAGAAACAAAAAAAGGGTTTGTATTAAGGAAAGAGAAAGTGTATCCATTGTCAAGGGAGGAGAGAGAAGAGGTGTGTGAGTTTATCAATGAACAATTGAGAAAAGGGTATATTAGACCCTCAAAGTTGCCTCAAATGGCACCAGTGTTTTTTGTAGGAAAGAAGGATGAAAAAAAGCATATGGTATAAGACTATCAGTATTTAAATGAGTGGACAATTAAGAATAATTACCCCTTACCCTTAATTTTAGACACTATAGAGAACATAGGTACAAAGAGAGTATTTACTAAGTTAGACCTACAGTGGGGCTATAATAATGTATGGATAAAGGAGGGAGACAAGTGGAAGGTAACATTCACAACACCAAAAGGGTCATTTGAACTGGCCATGATGAATGAGATCCTTCAGGACTTAATTAACACTAGGAAAGTGGTGAGTTTTATTGACAATATAATAGTGGAAACAGAGAAGAAGGCAGGACATGATGAGATAGTGGAAGAGGTAGTGAAGAGATTAGCAGAGAATGATCTGTATGTGAAACCAGAAAAATGTAAGTGGAAAGTGAGGGAGGTAAGGTTCTTGGGAGTAGTAATCAGATCAGAAGGGATCAAGATAGAAGAAGAGAAGGTGAAAGATATGTTGGATTGGCCAGCTCCAAAAGGAGTTAAGGATGTACAGAAGTTCTTGGGATTGGCAAATTACTATTACTGATTCATTAAGGATTTCACATCCATAGCTAGACTATTATATGATATGGTAAAAAAGGATTAGAAGTGGGAATGGACAGAAAGACAGGAAGGAGCATTCAAGGAATTGAAGGAGTAATTCATAAAAGAACCAGTGTTAGTAGTACCAGATTTAGACAAAAAAATGAGGATGGAAGTAGATGCATCAGACTATACAATAGAAGGGGTATTATTAATGGAGTATGAAGATGGAAAATGGAGGCCAATGGCATTTCTCTTAAAATCTCTAAATAAAACTGAGAGGAATTACAAAATTTATAACAAGGAGATGTTGGCAGTAATAAGGGTACTAAAAAACTGGAGACACTTGTTAGAAGACGCAAAGTTCAAGTCTGGACAGATTATAAAAACTTAAAATATTTTATGAAAGTATAGAAGTTAAACTAAAGACAAGCCCATTAGGCTCTATATCTGTCAAGGTTTGATTTCACATGTACCAGGCATAAAAATGGGAAAAGCAGATGGACTTAGTAGGAGACCAGACTGAAAAGTAGAAGTAGAGAATGATAACAATGACTAGACTTTAATTAAAGAACAATGGATTCATAGTCTATCAGAAGTAGTAATAGAAGAACCCAAAGTAGACATAGTAGAAAAAATAAAAAAAGCTAGGAGTAAGGATGAGAAAGTAGTTAGAGTAGTAGAGAAGATGAAGAAGGCAGGAGTAAAAGTGTTATGAGGAGATGAGTGGCAAACTGAGGGAGAATTAGTGTTGAAGGAAGGAAAGGTGTATGTACCAAAGGATAAGGTGTTAAGAGCAGAGATAATCCAGTTACATCATGATATACCAGTAGTAGGATATGAAGGCAGATGAAAGACAACAGAGTTGGTAATGAGGAACTACTGGTGGCCTGGAGTAACAAGGAATGTTGGGAGGTATGTAGATGGTTGTGATATGTATCAAAGAATGAAGAACAGAGTGGAGGTACTAGTGGAGAAGTTGAAGCTGAGTGAGATACCAGAGAAACTATAGACACATCTAATGGTGGACTTTATTACAAAGTTACAATTAGTAGCTGGAAAGGATGCAATTCTAGTGGTCTGCAATAGGTTGTCCAAAATAACACATTTTGTAGCAACAATAGAAGAAACATTGGCAAAAGGGTTGGCAAGGCTATTTAGAGACAATGTGTGGAAGTTACATGGGTTATCAGAGAGTGTGGTGTTGGATAGAGGACCACAGTTTGCAGCAGGACTAACTAAGGAGTTGAATAAAATGCTGGGAATTGAAACTAAGTTGTCAATATTCTTCCACTCACAGACAGATAGATAGACTGAATGAATGAATCAGGAACTAGAACAATATCTTTAGTTTTTCATGGATCATAGACAGAAGGATTGGCCAGGATAGTTAGCATCAGCTGAGTTTACAGTTAACAATAAAGCATATTCAGCAATAAAGATATCTCCATTTATAGCAAACTATGAGAAAGAGTTGAGAATAGGAACAGATATTAGAAAGAAAGGAAAGGTGGAGAAGGTGATGGAATTTGTGAAAAAAGTACAAGAGGAGGCAGGAGCAGCATTAAGGAAAGCTCAGAAAGAAATGAAGTGACAGACAGATAGAGAAAGAAAGGAAGTTGAGAAATAGAAGAAGGGAGACAAAGTAATGTTGAGTACAAATGATTTGGTGTTCAAGGAACAACCAGTGAAGAAGTTAGTGGACTGATATGTTGGTCCATACATCATTGAGGAAGTAGTGTCTACTAATATGGTCAAATTACAATTGCCAACTTCAATGAGAATATATCCAGTAGTGAACATTAGTTGAGTAGTACAATACAGAGAACAAGTAGAGGAATAGAAAGCAGAGGAAGTGAAACCAGTAGAAGTAGAGGAAGTTGAAGAATGGGAGGTGGAGAAAATTTTAAATAAACAAAAAATAAGAGGAGTACTAAAGTATTTGGTGCGATAAAAGAGGTTTATAGCAGAACATGTCTCATAGGAAAAGGAAGAAGATCTAGAAAATGCAAAGGAGATTGTAGAGAAGTTCAAAGAAAGGATAAATACTGAAGTAAGAAGGCAAGAGAAACTGGATATGGCAGAAGAAAGAGACTTTAGAAGGGGGGAGTTACCAGAGAAGTATATAGTGAAAATATTATATAGATGGAATAATGGAAAATTTGAGGAGTGATACTTAAGGAAGTTGGAGAGGAACTGGCAAAAATAGAAGTCACTTTTTCCTCTGGAAAAACCTTGAAGGGGGGGTAATATCAGAGTTTAAGACGGTAGACTCTAAAATATTTTCTTTTCTTTTCTTATTTCTAGTTTCTTTTCCTTTATTTTGGGAACTTAGAGTTAGGGTTAGTGTGACGTTACACATTGGTTACATATCACATGATGATGTCACAATCACATAATCACATTGGAAGGATGATATCATACAGTATGTATAACATATACTGATCTTAAGGCAAACACATAGTTGTTTAGAGTAGGCTAGATGGACCATGGGGTTTCAATATATAAGGTAGACAATCCTGTACAGAGTTCTCTATTGAGTTCTCTTGTGTTAACACTAATACAAGATTTTTCCCATTGACCTACTCTAAGATCTTAGAGTGAATCAATGAATAGAATCTTGTATTAGAATTAACACAAGAGAACTTAACAGAAAACTCTGTACAGGATTGTCTATCTTATATACCTAAAACTAATGGTCTGTGCTCTACTACATTAGCCTACCCTAAATAACTATATATATAACATACTATATAATATAATCCTTCCAGAATCTTTTACTATCTTTCTTTGTATCATGTGATTGTGTGACAGTATGACTGATATATGACACCAAGTCATGTCATGTGACAATTTGTAACAGTAACATGTAATATTATGCTAACTTTTAACTCTAGTTTCCAAAAACAGAAAATAAATCAAAAATAAAATAAAAATGAGAAAGAAAAGAAAGAAAAATAAATGAAGTCCAACTTTTGCAACTCTGACACTATCTATACCATCCTTATTAAATTCTTTACTTCCTATAAATTCTGAAACCTCAAAAAATACATTCATATATAAGCAGTTGATACCAAACTTAAATCTAAAATGTGGTATGTGATCTAGAAAGGCAAAAGGCTTCTACAATGAGAAGGATTTGGAGAAAATTAGTGTTACTTCTTAAAAGGGAATGTTAGAGATAGATTAGATAACTCACAATTCTTTATTTGGATGATTATATAACATAAATAAGACTTTATATTTCTTTTCTTTTATCTACCACATTTCAGTACTGTCCATATTACTGAGATGTGAATATAATATGAATATATACTATTCCCTTCTTTTATTATTGTTACTAATTATAGTCTATAGTATATCTATTACCCTTAGGTATACTAATAACATCTTAGTATTATTCATATTACTGAGATTGTATCTGTTACCCTTAGATCATCACACACTGCCTATTACTATTGCTTAACAATAGACTACTCAAAAATATTTGGACCAGATCTATATAGTACAATCAAGCTTAGACCATAATTTTTATAGTTTATAGTAGTATAAGAAAGCTACAGCTTAGATAGAAAAATATTAGCCATTTACACTTTAAGTATTAGACTAAGTATTTTTTTAATATAGAGGTCCTGTATCAAAACAATACAAGTAAGAGATACTTTATTAAGAGTGAGAAAACAACATACAAGAGAATGAAAGAAGAAGATTCTATTATACAATGTATCAAATAATGATAGGTTGATATTAGTTGAATAAATCTCATATTCAAGTTTTTCTTAATGAATTCCTTTAGAGTCTCTTGTTCAGATGCTAAAAGAGAATAAATAGTATTAACTGGGGGTTGAGCATCTTCTTTCTGATCGATTTTGATGTTGTAAGAAATTTAGCTTTAGATTTACTGAACATTAGCAAATTTGTGATACTTAAAAAGAATATATAAAAGGTCTAGTACAGACTCTATTTTGTAGATTGAGTTTACATAAACTAAAGTTGAATATAGATAGATTTGGAAGTTGCTGGAACCTAGTAGTTTTAGTATATGGAAAAAGGCTAATATATTAATGATAGTATTATTGTATTGCTTAAAGAAATATTGGCTATAATATATGATGGATATTTCCTTATAAAGATGGATAAAAAGTGATTAGCCTATTTATCTAGTCAATCAACTGATTGTGTTAGATAATTCAGTTATATCTAAGAACCAAAGAGCAGGAAGAATCAAATAGGGAGATATAAAAGTTTAGATTCATACATTTACCAATAGAAAAGACTATAGGCATAACAACAACTTTAGAAAAAGTACTATTAAACTAGCTGAGTTCAACCAGTGGAATTGAAAAAGTTTTCAGATTATGAGTATATACAAACTTTAAGTATACGAAGTAATGAGTAGACTTAGAGTTGACAAAAGTATGAAACAGGGTTTTTTTAAGATAGTCCTAACCAAATACCAAGGATAAAAAAAGAGACAAAAAGAGAATAAGAATAAGAAACAATGAATGTTTTGAGTCTGACTGAACTTATTACTATACAGATAAGTTCAACATGGCTCTCAGTCTGTACAAAGTCTTAAAGATAGCTTTCTGTTTTTCTAAGAACTTTTCAGAAGCTATAGCTATAGGGGCAGTAGTAGCTACTTATGCACTTTGGGAGTGATTGGAGTTTGTTTTTTAGGACAGGAGTCTAACTTGTGATCTCTAGCCCTGTAATAGAGGCAGAGATTACTGTTGACCCTCTTTTTATATTTATTGCTAGTCAATTTGCCATTATTAGCCAACTTAGATAAGAGGTTTCTCTATGGAGAACTCAACTACTTCTTGAAAGTAGAGGACAATAAATTAGATAATTCTGAGAGTATAAATTTTGCAGACAGAGCTATCAAGAATTTCTGGAAATGATTCTAGAATACTATAAAATCAGCAGTATAGAAAGCTTTATCTTGCTTTCTGAAATAAGACTTGAGAGCCTCTTTCTTTGCTAACTATGCATGAGTGTGCTTACACACTTAGTAGATGATTGTGCTTATACTCCTAGTAGTAATAATTGATTATCATCATCAAATTATATATTCTAGAACAAAGTTGGATTGTCTTGTTTCTAGATAGAAATGGGATCTTGAATTCAGTTGGAAAGACTCTAATAGTATCAGTAACACAAAATACTATTTCCCTATTTAAATTAATAGATATTGTGTTATGACTTAAACTTAAGTTTTTGAGTGAAAGAGAAACCTTGTATTGGTTAATATAAGAGAACTTGGTAGAATTTCTAATATAGATGTGTCTACTCTATATACTTCTAATATGTAGTCTATGTATACTATATATATTTAGCCTACTCTAAATACTATAAGTTATGTAAATAAGAGTTATCATCTTATATGATATCACATTGTTTCTCTTTTACTAAGTTCAAAAATGAGAAAAGAGATAAAAGAATCAAAAATAAAAAATAAAAAAGATTAAAATAAGAGAAGAGAAATAAAAAAGAAACAAATATACTATCTTTGATTTTGACATATTACACATAAAATTCATGCTACAAGTGAGTATTTTGTTTCTTAGATTCATATTTAATGACATATCTCTCTAAGATTATTCAAAACTAGTTTGAAGGAGGTCTTAACCAGAAAGATCAGAGTATCTTCCAAGATTGGCTTTCAAACTAGTGTCAGGTGCGGTTCACACTGGGGTGGAAGTCCGTAAGATAGACTCGGAGATGAGTGGACTTGTAGAATGATCTTGGCTTCAGCTTATATGCTGTGCCATCTGTCTGCTGCGTGGTTGCAACTTCAGATGAAAGAAAGAAAGTCTGAGTGGAAGTGAGTACTGATTGGTGTGTTGCCGTTGAACACCGGAGGTCAAGTTCAATAAGAGTTTATCTTTGTTGATTATCAGACTAGTGAATTACAGTGTAACTACTAGTCTTATATACAAACTGATAGTATAGGAGATGCTCGGTGTCAAGATTGTTGACAGT
>Ga0157359_1000635_pt1 | contig 13162 bp, 5 predicted proteins | sample AttcapACBM3_FD_111482 | JGI IMG/M metagenome (GOLD analysis project Ga0157359, IMG submission 111482) | Fungus gardens microbial communities from leaf cutter ant in Botucatu, State of São Paulo, Brazil - Atta capiguara ACBM3 | ecosystem: Host-associated > Fungi > Mycelium > Unclassified ...
ACTGTTACAAACTGTCACATGTTTTGTCACAGTCATAAGTCACACAATCACATATCACAATAAAACATTATAGAAGGTCTTGAAAGGAAATAACATTATACAACATATTTTATACATGTTGATCTTAAGAATAACACATAGTTCTTTAGAGTAGGCTAATGAAAGTGTGGAATAGACCAGTAGTCTAGTATATATAAGATAGACAGTTTTGTACTAGAAACTTCATTGAGTTCTCTTGTATTTACCTAAATACAAGATACTTTCTCTTAATTCATTCTAAGATCTTGAGTTTATAATATTAGAACTTAATATCTATTTCTTGAAACTCCCCAACTCAGGACCTTTTCTCTCTTACTCTCTGTTCATCCTTGACTGAGGGTAACACTATCCAAAGTCAAAAAATAAGACTGGACTCTAAACCCAAAAGGTTGGTAGTAGCTACTAAAAGATTGCTATTGTCATATGCTAGGTCCACCCATTCAGAAGATACATACCCACAGTGATACTACCCCCTCAACATCCATAAAACAAGCCCATATTTTATGATGGCCATTCTTTTTGCAACATGTTTCCACAATGATAATACAACCATCCAGATATCTAATCTTCTATGATGGAAATACTTCTATTGAACTTGGTCTTCTATGACGGGGTTCCATTATCTTATTTCTGTCAATGTTTCATCTTTGAGACCTCTACTTGAAGCAATAGATGCTACATACTGAAACCCTAAGCATTTTCTATATCTTCTACTTATATATAAGACTAGTAGTTACACTGTAATTTGCTAGTCTAATAATCAATGAAAATAATTCTTATTGAACTTAATCTCTAGTGTTCAATGGCAACATACCAAATCAGTACTTAACCCTATATCAGACTTCATTCATTTATCTGAAGTGGTAGACAGATAACATACTACATAAGCTAAAGCCAATGTCATTCTACAAGTTTACATCACTGAATACAGAGTTTACATACTTCCATACTCTATGCATCACCAAGCCAACTCCATGGACTTTTGTCTCCTAGTGTGAACTATGCCTGATAGCCATAGATAGTTGAAACTAAGCATAAGCCCCTTTCTAGACATACTCATTGTTTGATTGTGTAATGTTTAGTAATATACTTATATCTTTTGTATAGAAGCTTCATGCTGTAGTGTCCACTTGTAATCTGTACATGTAGAAGAATGGCAGAAGTCTCTAAGACTCTATCTAGTATAGAACATCTTCTTTAAGACAAATCATATACAATTCTTTAAGGCAATAGTTAGTAGTATAAATAGTCAGTAAATAGTGTGAGGTAGACAAGTAGAGTGCTACTAGTATCTACAGAGATAGCATTAAGTTCAGAGTATGATTCTGAAAGTAAGGCCAACACCAGCTTCTCTCTCTTACTATTATATACATCTTCTTCTCCTATACTACTACCACCCTCATTATTACCAACATTTATCAATTATCCACCCCTTTATTATAATATGAGTCAACATGACTTACAACAAATAATCTGACAGCAACAGAAATAGCTTACAGCAATACAAGTATAGATCTAAGTACTATTGGCAACAAAGGTACTCTTTCAATCCAACACAGGGTCAAACATAGAAGTGGCTAAACCACAAACATTCAATCTAGAGGCAAAAAAGGTGTCCAGGTTTCTAATAGTATGTAAGTTATTCATTAGAATAAGAATGAGAGAGGTGTTAAAGTTATAAACATTAGACTTTATCTATTTTCTTTTTCTTTTTCACTTTATATTTTTCTCTTCTTTTTCTTTGATTTTATTTAGGATTAAGGTTCAGCATGACAGTCACATGATACAGTCACAGTCACAAGTCTCATAATCATATGTCATAAGAAACATTGTAGAAGAATCTGAAAAAATATAATATTATATAATATATTAAATATATGTTGACCTTAAAGATATATAGTCATTTAGGGTAGGCTAATTACAGTAGTAGCACAAACCATCAGTCTAGATATATAAGGTAGACAATCTTGTAAAAGAGCTCTCTATCGAGTTCTCTTATATTAACTCTAATATAAGATTCTATTTATCAATCTACTCTAAGGTCTTTGAATTGTAAAAAGAGATGAGATTAGAGAAGTAGATTCAGTAGATTTTGTCATATTCTAATTCCTCTGTCTCCAAATCTTCTAGTATATTTTTTTTTAAATATTAGCTGATTCCTCTTGTATATATGCAATAGTAGGAGAATTTTTAACAGATCTGAAGAAGTTTAGAGGAGGAGATGACCAGACACTAAAGATGGCAGAATTAAAGAGAATTAAATAGGAAAGTAAGACAATAAATAAGTTTGTATAGAAGTTTGTACAGGAGTTTAGAAGAGCAGCTAGAAAAAGTAGTTATGAAGAGAAACCATTGGTGGAGTATTTTAAAAGGAAAATTAATAGGGTCATAAGAAGGAAACTTATGAAGGCAAAAAGACCTTCCAGGAGTATAGAGCAGTGGTATAAGAGAGCAGTAAATTTAGATAGACATTGGAGAGAAAGTAGAAAGAAAGAGAAGAGGTTGAGAGAAAGAAGAGAGATGTAAGCTCTAGCTCAAGAGATAAATATACCAGCAACTACTGGTGGAGTACAAAGGCAATGATTACCTTAGTCCCAAGTGTGGCCCAAGAGGCAGGAAATCCAACAGTAGATACTGGCAGAACCTGCTCCAATGGGAGAAGTAAAGAGAATAAACACAGTCATAGTAAATCTAAATCAGTGGGCAGAGTTTGTATCTCAGTGCAACCTATATGCTATAGATATAGATTATGAAAGAAACTGTTACAACTATAGAGGTTTTGTGTTATGACTTTTAGCATGGCTCAGATTGCAACTTAGACAAAGACTTGAGTAGAATAGGGAATATGATTAATTGGTAAAGTATAAGAATACAAAAGAGTATCTATAGCTATATATACCTAAAGACCATAAGGAATATATATGTTGAAAGTGAGAAAATAAGTCATGAAACATAAGAAGGCCTCTTCTACTACATGAGATGCTGACTGATCATATATAAGGAAGAAGCAAGACATAACATAAATAAGTCAGAGTTATAAAACAACTCCAACATATATTGTCTATATGATAACCATCTGTAGACCATAAGGCATCTGTAAAACATAAGGCATTGATCATAACAAGAATGAAGATTTGTAAATGGAAAAAAAGACATTATGAGTGAACAACAAACCTAAATATAAAAGGAAATGTTATAAAAAGAAATGAAAAGCTAGAAATTTATGGGAAAAACCAATAAAAAGGCTGTTTTATAACTGGAGGTTTTATATTTAGGATAGAATAGGAGTTAACTTAGGATCACACAAATAGAGTTTAGAAAAAAAAGTTTTATATTGGAAAAGACTCAGTCACATCACAAATAAGTAAAGATTAGACTTAGTATTCACTGCTTGCACTAGAGATGGATTTAGTTTCACATATGAACAGAATTTAAATCACACAATGGAAACAAAGACACAATAATAGCAATAATAATTTATATCAGATACATTGCAGAACAAAAACACTAGAAAAAATAAGCTTTCTCTTTACCTCTACTTGAATGATTTAGCTAACTTCTTAATATAAGAGAAGCTGCTGGCTGGACAAAAAGGAGAAGGATGATGGCACTAACCCAAGGTCTCAGAAAAAGTGCCATCATTGCTTATAAAGATAATGATAGCATTGAAAGAAGAAATAAGATAAGTATGAAACTTAAAGAAATTTTGTAAAGCTTTTTAAGAAGAAAGACTATTGAGATCAAATATAGTAGTGCAAACAGTGGCAAAGATCTTGTCTTGAGTAGCTTAGTTAAGTACCAGCTTACTGTTGACCCAGAAAAAGAGGTTTTGAGAGTAATATTTCATAGCAAAGTTTGCTATCAAAGTATAATAGTAGAATGTAGAGCTTCTAAGAGAAGAATAAGTAGCCTTAAAACACTTTCTTGCTACTGCATAAAACTGCAAGCAAGATAAGATGTCTAATAAAAAGCAGAAAAAATCAGTAGAAAAAATAAAAATAACAAAAGGAAGTTACTTACAAGTATAACTAGCAAATAAAGGCATATAAAAGAAACTAGCAGAAAAGAAGACAGCTTGGTAGTAGAAACCTTTGTCAGAAATCTGGAGAAGAACTTGTCAGTAGTATATAACAGAGTAGAGACCTAACAAATCTCAGTGAGAATACTGGCCATCAGATTATCTCATTTCTCTGAAAGAGAACATTGTATCAACTCTTTCATCTAATACTGTAGAGCAGCCAAATGCTAAGTAAAGCAAGTATTACAAAATAAACTACTCACTTATTTGTGATATCTAGATCTTAGATACACTCTTAGAGGCTTAGAAGTAATTCAGAAGTTCAATAATGAAAAGATGAAAATTATTGATGAAAATTGATGTTGTTAAGTCTAAGATCTAATCCTCAGATATAGAAGTATTTATACAAAATAGTAATAGTCTATGCACAAGCTATTTCCATCATATGATTAAAACTTATATCTAATAGAGCTGTTATCTATCATAGCAGATATCAGGCTAATTTTAGAAGATAACTAATTATATCATTATATTAATATGCTTGTATCTCTATAAATACTGATTTCCATATAATATATCATATATTATTAGAAACTGTTTGATAAGTATCTTCCAATACAACTTTGATTGTGGGAATCTGTTCAGTTGTTCCTAAGATAATAGCCAATGAAACTTGTAATTACTAATGGTCTAATATTTCAGTGATCTGTTGTTACTTTTGTATATCCCATATATGTGCAAATAGTCCTCATTTAGGGCTTTTCAGTGCAACTTGACTTGTAAGAATTAGTCTACTAGTTGTAGAAATACAAGCTAAATGAAGTTTGTGGTAGTGAAAATGTTCTATAGATTTTATGGGAGGAGAAATCAAAGAAAAGAACCTAAGAAGATATTAAAGAGAAAAAAGACAGACTTTATAGAAGAAATCTAGGCTAGAAGCCATAAATACTTTAGCCAAAGAAATAAAGAAAATCTAGATTAATAGGAACAGAAGCTATTAGAATAACATAGAAAGTTGTTCAAGTTAGCTATCTTAATACAGCAAACAAAATGTTTTTGACAGAAGAAATGTTTAGTCTTAATCATAAAAGCATAGATAGTAATCAAACTTCTTTGATAGAAGAACCTGAAAGAAATCGATAGAATAGCATGAAACATACAGTGCTCATGAATATGAATATGGTGTTTATGAATAGCTTAGCAGTCCCAGAGAAGACTAAGGATAATCATTCATAGTAAGAGAGATATATTATGCTGTAAAACACTTTTTTGTGAAAATATATACTCTTATTGAGTTTTTAAGTACTTAAGATCTATTCAAAGGCTTTAGCAAGAAAACTTAATGCTCTTAGATATTATCTCAGGCTTTCTTGAGTAGATTTCTACTTGAGAGATGATGTGGTAGCCATTAATCAAACTAGATCTCAAGAAGACAAGGCCTTTAGGAATATAAGATACTATAGTACTTGCAAAAGACTAGCTACAAAGAATGGGCACTTGCAAGTACAATCAGTATCACCACAAATATTTGAACAATAATATAAGGCAGAAATACTACTGATTAGAAGCTAGAGAAGTCAAGAATAAGCTTACAAATAGAGATGGCCAGTGGAAACAACTAAAGGGAAAGTGAACCTGTACTTGTAAATAGGAAAAGACTATTGGGCTAATATTAGATAGGGAATAAATAGAACGCCATGTGCTTCTGAGACCTCAGAAAACCTTTATAGCTGTTTAGGTTACATTCTATGGTTTTATTTTTAGACTAATATATAAGCCATGAAAAGAGGAGAGAAAAAGAAAAAACTTCTATCTGACTTTTTCTACTTATAAGCAGTTGAATTGCTATTTTCTTGATTGAGCATTATCAGTACCTTTTATCACTTTCAGACAAGTTTCAGACAAGTTTCAGACAGTTCTAACAGCCTGGGAAAGACTGGAAAAATGAGTATCAGTTGGTATCTTCAGTTATAATATTTAACTTAAGAGATACCTTTAGGATACATCACCTGGAATAGATAGTATTGTTAGAGGCTCTTAAGAAGCTTTACAATCTATTTATTAGATTTTCCAAGAGAGCTTGTTGCACAGTGTAATGTTTACTATTTATAAATGTGTTAGCTAGAGAAAGTATTTGCAAGCAAATGTTATTCATATATTTCTTTTCCTAACTATATTCTTTTACATTTACAAGAGCTCTTTCAGAAGTTTTGTGTATTCTATTCTTCTTTTATACTATTCATTCTCTTGATTTCTAATACTAATACTATCCTCTTTGAATTCTTTAGCACACAGTTAAGGGCTAGTGTTGCATAATTCTTGTTATACCCTAGTATAACCTCTTTTCTGCTTGATTTTTGCTAGCAGTATTATATATTGAGGTTCACAGATCTCTGAACTATGTTACAAGATTAGTGAGGATATTGTTGGTATTGTGTTCTGAGGTATGCTAGCACTCAGCTGCCTCTTATATATGATACTAGAGGAATTCTAGAGCCTTATCAGTATTAACAGGAATCATAGGATAATTGCTAGAAGCAAACATCTATTAAGTAATGAGAAAGAAAGAGAAAGGTCAAGATATTAAGTAGATAATCTAAGACTACCAGATATACAATACTCCAAGATCTCTAAGAAAAAACTTTGTTCTACTGTTAGGACAACTAGTAAGATTTACAAATTTTTGTGGACTTTAATAGCCTCTAGTGGAATCTAAGATTCATTGATATAATAGATTGTAATTATATTACTTACCTCTAAAAGAACCTAAGAGAACAGATCAAGATTCTTAAATATAATGGACATTCTATATAGCTACAAAATATATTTATATCTTTCAGATCAGCTTATATGAGAAAAAATGATAAAGATAGCATAATCAGAAGTATTTTTAGCAGAAATGTTTAAAATGTCAGTCTAGAAAGAAAAAGAGGTCACTCTAAGTAATGGATGGGAGATGGTAGGAATAGTAGTCAAGTTTGAACTCTGTAGGGAGCAGTGGAAAGTATTGGGTTTATAAAAGTGAACATTGTAGGCTTTGGCAGTGAAGTGAGATCAAAGACCAGAGAAGTAAATATTATAAGTTTTGGCAGTAGTGTTGAGGTTGAAGGAGTAGGTCTCTTTACAAGTAATACTAACTAATATTTACTTCATTAGTTTTTTTCAGACTGTTAGAACTCTCTAAAACTTGTCTAAAAGTAATAAGTAAAATAATAGTAAAGCATACTCAAGAAATCATGTTTAAAACATTCATATATAGATGGGAGTTCTCTTTCTTTCTTACTCTTGTTATAATAACTACTAACTAAAGACAGTTGGTAGTTCACTGTGTAGTCTTAAGCACAAGAGTTTTATAGAGACCACAAGAGAACTTAATAAGAAGTCTCTGATTTATTACTACCTTATATATACTACTGTATAAGTCTTATCCTAAACTATATATATTATTCACAAGTCTACCATATACATACCATAATGCTATAACTTAGACCTATATGTTAAGGTAAAAGTATACTTGTATATTGAGTAATACAAGAGAACTCAATAAAGTTTCTATTATGGAATACTTTACTTTATATACCTCTAGAAGTTGGTTTGTACATCTCTAACCTACTCTAAGACCATGACTAAGTTTTTCTAGTAGTTTCTATGATATTTCACCAAGTAACATGACTCTATAACTATAACTGTTGAATATAAGATATATATAACATTTTTTATCATTATGTGTAGTATTATGTTATGTCTTTTAACTAAGTCTAAAGAAGAAAATAAGAAAACTAAAATATAAGAGTAGAAAAGAAAAAAGATATTAGAAAAGAAATAATAAATATATTCTAATATTGTTGTTCTAGTTTCTTCTACTCCCTTCTAAACCTATAATATCACATCATGTGACTACTATTACATGCTTTTTTATTAACCAAAATAAAATAAAAGTAAAATTAAATCAAATATAAATATAAAATAAAGATTCAAAGAATACTATAATAGTATTCTCTCCTTAAGATTCCATCTCCAGAGGAACTTGTCCCCCATTCCATCTTTCACAACTTCTTTTTAACTTCTTGAAATATTCATTCTCAAATTTTCTATTGTCTTATCTTAACAATATTTCTATTATATACTTTCTTAGTAACTCACTCTTCCTAAGTACTTTTGCTTCTGGATTTAATAGTTTTTGCTTTCTCCATTATACTCTCCTTAACTCTTCTATTCTAATCTTTTTCTTAAATTTCTTGACTAACTTCTTTATATTTTCTAAATTTTCCAACTCTTTACAAGTATCCTTATTTATTGTATATTCCTTCTATTTAACCAAATACTTTGGTTTCCTCTTACCTGTCACATACTAACCCAACATCATCTGCCATCTATCTTAGGTAACAACCAATATATCTTACACTCAAATACATTACTATTAAAAACTCAAACTTTATACTTGGAAATGATAGTTACTAAATATAATTCCTTAATTAACTTAAATTGAGTATCACACTTGTCTCTTTATACTTGCAGAAAAACTCTCTTTCCAAATCACAACCATATGACAGTTATATTAGATATAACATATGAAGTTAAAGCCAAGATCATTATTCACATAATACATACTTTCTGTATAACTCTCTTTCTATTTTCAATAAGTATTCTTTGTTATTCTGTCTTCTATGAGACATCTGCAGATTTATTCAATGAGTTTTGAATTATCTTCTTATCAGAGTTAAAAACAATAAACTCTATTTATTTTATTCTCTTATTTTTATTTTTATTTTATTTTCTTGTTTAAAACTTAAGTTAGGATTATAGTATGATGTCACAACTGCCACAAGTCTATCACATGATTATATGACATATAGAATGATATAGAAGACTCTAATAATAATATTATATAGTATATTCACTATATGTTAATCTTATATATAACACATGACTTTTAAAGTAGGTTAGATATAGTTGTACACAGACTATCAGTCTAGCATATATAATATAGGTACATTGTACCAAGAACTTCATTAAGCTCTCTTGTATTAATCTAATATAAGTTAACTTAACCTTGAATCATAAGTTATAACACTCCTAATATTATATCTCTTCTATTTAAATTTTCTTTAACTTTATACTTCTTTCTCTATCTATTTCTAATAAAGGAGATATGATCTTCTTCTGTCTCTCTACTTGATTCTAATATTGTTATTTTACTTATATTCACCACCAGATAAATCTTCATTAATATTAATAACTCTAACCTCTGTCACTTCTGTTGTAGTTTTGTCTATATTCCTTAGCTTTTTAGCTGTCTTCAGTTTCAATGGCATTTTCCTGCTATAGCTCTTTAACTTGGAATAGATCAAACCATATCTCTCCTTTTAGAATACTATTCAACTCTATCTCTCATTTAAACAAAAATCTCATAGATACCTTTCTTATACTCTGTAACACTCATAATAACTTCATTAATAGGAAAAGTCATCTCCTTAATTCTCTATCCATACAATTCAAGCAGCCTGTACAGCTTCAACTATCTCAGGTTCTAATATTGTCCCTATAGACAACAATTCTAATTAAAAGGATACTTCTGCCATTAAACCACCTAATCATTCTCAACACTTATCTACTCACTCCTAGTTAAGATTCTGGTGCAGTGATAATATTAATAAACAACTAGCCAATATACTTAATTAGATTGCTAATAATTTATCTAATACTAATCAAACTCCCAGACCTACAACTAATTCTAGGGAAACTGAAGTCTACATATCTAATACCTTTAGTAGCACCAAGCTTGATAAGTTCAATAAGTTTTCTATTTCAATGTCACCTATACTTCTACAAAAATCCTGTATAGTTTGATATAAACATTACAAAGATTAACTTTGTAATGACTAATCTTTTGAAAGTTGCCCAAGACTGGTTTGAATTAGGCCTCAACCAAAAAGATCAGGACATCTTTCAAGATTGACTATTTGATTGGAACTATTTTGTTAATAAACTCTGTCAGCATTTTGGCCTTTCAAACTTCATAAGTGAAGTGGCTAACATGCTAGATAACCTCTGTATAAAGCCTAGTAACAAAATCTCTACTTACAATATAGATTTCATATATTATGCCTTCCAATTAGGTTGAAGGAATAATGTTCTCTATCACTAGTATTACTAGGGTAAACCCAATTAGATCCAGAATTCTATTTCTAACTAGAAACAAGAGAAGCTAATCTTGTTTTAGAATATGTATACTCTGGTAATTGATTATTGTTACTAGAAGTGCAACTACAAGCACACTTGTGTATAATAGGCAGAGCTGTTGAGTCTTATTCTAGAAAGCAAAGTAAGACTTCCTTCTTTGCAAATCCTATAACCTTTCAGAATCAGTTCTGACAATCCCTAGCAGCTTTATCTACAAAATTCTTGCCTTCCAAAGCTACTAATTTATTGTTCTCTACTATTAAGAAGCAATCAAATTCTCTTCAGGCAGACTTTTCTTCCAAGCTAGCCAATAATGGTAAGTTGACCAGCAACAAGTATATCAGAGTTAAAGACAATAGACTCTATTTATTTTCTTTTTTATTTTCTTTTTATTTATTTTCTTACTTTGAAATTTAGAGTTAGGGTTTAGTATAATATCACAACTATCATATATGTCATAGTCACAGTTACATAACATGAAAGAAAAGCATAGAATTAAATATAGCTTAGCACAAACCATTAACCTAGTATATGAACTCTATCAAGTTCTCTTATATTTGTTATCTAAATACATAGAATGTAAATGTCAAAAAAACCTTTAGCTTTGGCTTGTATACTATACCTCTACTAGTCAAACTAATTACATATTTTGAAAGAGCTACTCAGGAGGATTTGTAAAGGATAAGCTCACTAAAAATATTGAGGTATATTGTTACCAACATTAGAAGATAATGTGTTAAATGTAGTTTACACCTCATTATCTGAGATCTGCAAGAGCATCTTCAAAGTCTAGAGTTAAGTAACTATATATTATCCAAGAATATGGAAGGCAAATTGGAATGATCTTTGGCTTCAGTTTATATGCTACACCTTTATAAGTCATACAGGTTGCATATTTTAGATCAGGGACTGGAGACTTAGAGGGTAGAAAACTACCTAAAGGTGGTGAGATATGTTGTTACTTGTACTGGAAGAGAAATGCTAGTTTTAGTTGATTTTCAGGATGACTACTACAATATAAACTTCTAGATTATATACTAGTTAGTATACCTAGGGTAGCTATCTAGAATATAACTGCTAAGCAAGTTACCAGTGATCCTCAGATATCAAAAGATAGAGATCCATAAAGTTGTCTTGGACTAGCAAGAATATCCAAGATGGAATAGATAGGTTTTATCCATACCAAAAGAGGTTAGAGAGTGTGAATGAGAGGTAAGTGGTTATTTATGGGTTAGAACAAATAAGGTCAGAATATGGGATATAACATGATGTTAGTTTTTGTCAATTTTCTATAAGAAAATACAAGTGCACATGGAGCTATTGTATTATACTACTACACTATGTACATGTTTTATATTACCTTATAGTATTCTGAATAATGTTTTATACATATATTGTTTGGCTTATGGTATAAATATTGGACTCTTGCAAACATTCACCTTAGTTCTTGTCTATATTGTCAGTGACTGAGGTAAGCCAGTTAATTATTCTTTTGTATTGATTCAGACTCACACTCTGTAGTCTTCTTATTACTACAAGTCAATATACATAGTTCTCATTTGTATTGCAAGTGACCAAGTCTTCTAATTACTACATTTTCAGAATAAGGATTTACAGTATAACTACCAGCTTATACTAAGTATTTATCTAAGATAGTTATCTAGAAATAGAAACTGTAAGCAAGTCACTCTGGTTCTGGATATTTTTCAGATATTGGAATAAATATTCATGAAGTTGTTAGAAAGTCTAGCAAAAATATCCAGGGTGAAATAGAGAATAATTTGTACTGAAAGAGATTAGAGAGTATAGATAGATTAGTATACATTATTTATGGGTTGGTATAGATGTGACTAGATTGGGATATGACAAGGATACAAGTTATTTATAAGTGAAAATTAGTTATAAGAATTGATTGTAACATAGCTGGTATTCTCCCTATTAGAATAGATGTCTCATCCTTTAATAAGAACATCAATTTTGGTACTAAGATAACTTGAATAAGACTAGATAACAAGTATTAAAATTGAAGATAATAGATGATGAACTTGTGTTCTATTTCTTTCTCATTTTTATTTTCATTTATATTTATTTTCTTATTTAGAACTTAGGGTTAGAATTATAGTATGACATCATATATAACTATCACAACTATTATGCATCATAACAAAGGTTCTAAAAGAATGATATTATATATCATGTTGATAGTATGTTAACTGTTAGAAAATCTACCATCAACCAAAGTTCAAGCACTTAAACATGGCTAAGCCCTATAGTTCTCTCATCTCTTTGTAGTTAACACTTCTCCCTTGCCAAACTCTATAGTCTTTATCAGATTAACACTACTACTTTCTGTAGTCAAAATTCAAGTTGCAATCCTCAATATTCTTATACTGCCCTATTCTAGTCATCACTATTGTAAGCTCTTTCTTTTTCTCAGAAATTCTTCTAAATACTTCTATCTAGGTTTCTGATTACTCAACTACTATCATTCTCTAGTTATATCAACACTGTTCTACCAGATTAAAAGTAAGTACCATTGTATTTAGTTAATTAAATATATTCTTAAAACTTTCTAGAGATTATTAAAATCTATATAGATACTGTTATTATGGATCCTACTAATTACTCTAACATTGACCTCATATAATATGAATGGCCTTTAGAAGGATAGGTTAGTAATAGTCTTGCATAGACTACTAGCTAACATATATAGATTATAACAACAAGATTCAATTGTAAGAGGAACTCTACTTGTTAATAGGTTAGTATCTTAGTAGTTGAAAAGTACTCTAGATTTTTATGATCTATAACAATACCAATAGAGAAGACTAGTCTCTTAAGATAATATTTGTTGTGGTAACCACTAGACACAAAGTCCAATAGCAGTACTACAAGTAAATCTCTTAGTAGGGATATCTAGTG
>Ga0157359_1000636_pt1 | contig 13153 bp, 9 predicted proteins | sample AttcapACBM3_FD_111482 | JGI IMG/M metagenome (GOLD analysis project Ga0157359, IMG submission 111482) | Fungus gardens microbial communities from leaf cutter ant in Botucatu, State of São Paulo, Brazil - Atta capiguara ACBM3 | ecosystem: Host-associated > Fungi > Mycelium > Unclassified ...
CTTGTATTGGGTTAACACAAGAGAACTCGATAGAGAACTCTGTACAGGATTGTCTACCTTATATACAAATACCTAATGGTCTGTGCGAGCTATTTCTAGCCTACCCTAAACAACCATGTATATCACATGTTGTATGACGTCATTCTTCCAGAACTTTTTACATCCTTCTATGTGTCATGTGACCTGTTGTATAACAGCGTGATCTTGTCACTCTAACCCTAACCCTAGTTCTAAAAATAGAATAAAGGAAAATAAATCGAAAATAAAATAAAAATGAGAGAGGAAAATAAGAAAATGTTAAGTCTACTTCTTTCGCTCTTGATACTATTCTAAAGTTCATATACTTTTTATAAGACTAATACACTATAATTATATATAATTATTATATGTAATATCTTACTAATCCTAATTCTAAGTTCCAAATAAGAAAATAAATATTATAGAATTTACTTTAAGATAAGTTAGTGTAATATATATAAGCTAAGTATATTATCTTGTAGTAAAAACTCTATCAAGTTCTCTTATGTTACTTAATATACAAGTTACTTTTTTATTCTAGTACCTGAACTTAAGTCTATAATATACAACTACAAATTGAATATATTAAGAGAGAACTATCATAGACTGACTTCTGAAACTTCTACTCTCTGATTTTAGATAAGACTTTAACTAGTTCTAGATATACTTTTACATTCATACTTATTTGTACATGAATTAGTGTTAGACTTGAATTCTATCTCTCTTCTATTATTATTTAAGTTTATCTTACTTTTCTACTTTGATTCCTCTTTATTCTTTTTATTTTTTTTCTTAGTTGGAACTTAGTAAAGAGAAATGATATAATGTCATACATGACTGTCACAACTGTCACAGTCAAAGCATCATTTGATATATAAGGAGGAAAATATCATATATAATATATATATAATATAATAACTCTTATATATATGACTTATATGTTAAATATAGTTCATATCTCATTATCTGAGATCCAATAAGGTCTTTCAGAAGTTCAAATAAGTTATTTATGCATTATCTAAATACAGAAGACAGGGATTAGAATGACCTTTGGCTTTAGCTTATATACTATATTTTTATAAGTCATACTAGTTGTATATTTTAGAAGAGTACTTGGGACTACTAGAAGGTAGCAAGGTATATTGTTGTCAACACTGAAAATTAGTGTTAGTTTTGATCAATTTTCAGGATAAGACTATTGTAGTATAAACCACTAGTTTATATACTAAATGTACTATCTAGAATAGTTATCTAAAATAGAGACTACGAAGTAAGTGACCTTAGATACTAGTAATTCTTGGATATTAAGAATGAAAATCTATGAAGTTGACAAGGGTCTAGTAAGGATATCCAAGGTGAAATAAAGATAGTTAATCTATACTTCAAGAGGTTAAGGAGTACAGATAAGGGAACAGATGTTATTCATAGGTTAGGACAGATGTGGTTGGGACAGAATGTTCTATACTAAGAACTCCACTAAGTTTAAACAATACAAGTTTCCTCTTTTGTTCAAACTCTAGGACTTAAGTTGTAATATTAGAACTTAGTAGCCATATTTAAGACTGCTCATCTCAGAGCCTTCTCTTCTTACTCTCTCTTTCTTTATTCTTGACTAAGAGATAATACTGCCTTTAGTCAAGAAGACCAACTAAACTCTAGACTTAAAGAACACTTATCTGCCAGAACTATATAGATTATGAACAGTGGGAACTAAGCTTAGGTGTCCATCTAGATATACTTGTTATTAAATTGAGTAATATTGAAGTAGTGTACTTGTACTCTTTTATATAGAAAACCTATGCTGTAGGTCTATTGTAACTTGTCCACATGAAATAACAATGTTCTCTAGTAGAGAGATGTTTAGCTTAGGAATTCTCTCCTTGGAGATATTAAAATATACAATTCAATTAGAATAGTAGTTAGTAAGACAGCAGAATAAGTAGTTAGTACATAGTGTGAGGTGGGAATATTTGAGGTCTACTAGTATTTACAAAGATTTTGATGAGTTTAGAATATGGGTTAGAAAGAAAGGCCAGCACTGAAATCTCTTATTTGCCCTTATACACTTTACCTCTCTCTATTTCACTATTACTAATACCAACATCTATTAATTTGTCACCATCTTACTATTACAAACTCAAGATCTTAAAGCAAGTCAAGAAAAAAACCTTGTATTAGAGTTAATATAAGAGAACTCAATGAAGCTCCTAGTACAGGATTGTCTATCTTATATATACTAGACTACTAGTCTATGCTACACTACTATTAGTCTACCCTAAAGGGCTATACATTTTCCTTAAGATCAATATGTATAATATATACTATATAATGTTATCTTTATTTCAGAACTTTCTATGATATTTCCTGTGATAGATGTGTGATACCAAGTTATTTAGTGTGACAGTCTGTAACAGTCATATATAATATCATGCTAACCCCTAATCCTAAGTCTAAAAAATAAAATAAAGTAGAAAATAAAATGAAAATCAGAAAGAAAATAGAAAATATCAAGTCCACTATCTTTAACTCTGACACTTACCATATAAGTCAAAATAACCTAGTGAAGTAATTGCAACTTTTAATAAGACAACAAGCAAAACAACTAGATGTATTGCAAATATAAACAGCAGCTGGACTAGAAGAGATAAAGAAAGAAGTAAAAGCAGCTCCAAAGCCTAGGCATAGGTTCCAATCAAAGGTGGCCAAGCTACTATTGTTTGATGGAGATCTAGAGAAGGTGGCGGAATTTATAATAGTATGTAAGTTATATATTAGGATATGAATGAGAGAGAAGATAGTAAAAAAACAGATACAATGGATTTTAATATATTTATAGGAAGAATTGGTGAATGTTTGGAAGAAAAATATACTAGAAGATCTAGAGTTAGGAGATTAGAAGTTTACATCAACAGGAGAACTCTTAGCAGCATTAAAAAGGGAGTTAGGAGAAGAAGATAACAAATCAGTGAAAGTAGCTAAACTTAAGCAAATAGAACAAGGTTCACAGACTATAGACAAATTTTTCTAGATATTTAAATAAGCAGCAAGAAATAGTAAGTATGAGAGTCAGGTATTAGTTAAGGAATTTAAGAGAAAGATGAACAATGTTATTAAACACAAGCTAATGAAGGCAGAGTAATCTCCAAGAAATATCAAATAGTAGTATGAAAGAGTGATAAATTTAGACAGATACTAGAGTGAAAGCAAGATGTTGTGGCAACCACTAGACACAAAGTCCAATAATCACACAAGTCAGTAAAGCTCTTAGTAAGTTATTGATGTGAGGATTACAAGAGAACTCAACAAGAAGTTCCTACTATATTACTACCCTATTTATATAAATTACAGATGGTCCATGCTAACATTAATTTACCTTGCCCTAAAGTCTATGTGTTATCTATAAGTATACTATATATACACTATGAGGTAGACATACTGTTGATATGCTCTCTGATGTCATTCATCTAGTCCATTCTAGGCCTATGACCTCACATCATGTGATATGTCATGTGACTGCAGTCACATGCCTCTTCATCATCAATGAAAGAAAAAAGAAAAATCAAAAGAAAAGAAATATAAAATCAAGAAAAATAGATAAAAGGAGAAAAAATGTTAGTGTCCAAGTGCACTATGATACAAGAGAGAAGAAAAGAGGCTAAGAGACAAAAGAGAGGCTTGAGCATCAAGAATAAACATGCTAGCAAATGCTGGAGAAGTATAATGGTAACAATTGCTATAGTCCCAAGTCTGGCCAAGAAAGCAAGAGTTTCAGCAGGTACCAATAGAGCCTGCTCCAATAGAGAGAGTAAAAAAGACAAATATAATTATGGTAAACTTGTAATAGTAGTAGGTAAAATTTGTGCCTATATGCTATAGAAATAGATCAAAGAAGGAATTGCTACAACTATAAAGAGTTTAGAAATATTTCAAGACACTGTAAAAAATCAAAGATTCATAGAATAGGAAAAGTGAGTAACATATGAGAACAATTGTTCTTGACTAGGTTCTAACAAGTTTGCAATACTTAGTAGTAGAGTAATAAATAATGCATCTTCAATAGGAATATGTAACAGTAAAGATTAGGCTTGAAAGATATTACAAACTTCATTCAACTTGTATCTCCACAACTAGTAAACCAATTCTTACAAACTAGATTACACTAAAAAGTCTCAAATGAGAGCTATTTGCACATATGTAGGATGTACAAAAGTAACAACAGATTACTGAGATATCAGACTATTGGTAACTATAAGTTTCATTGGCTATTATCTCAGAAACAACTGAATGAATATAACTGAATGAATTCCCACAATCAAACTTACATTGGAAAGTACTCATCAAACTGTCTCTAATGATATATTATACATTATATGGAGATCAGTATTCATAGAGATACAAAATATATCAATATAGTAACATAATTAGTTACCTTTTAAAATTAACTTGATATCTATTATGACAGATGACAATTCCACCAGGTATGAGTTTTGATTAACAGAAGTATTGTTGGATAGTGGTGCAACATGCTTATTTATGAGTTTAGAATTCATAAGAAAGCAGAGATTTAAGTTGAAAATTGAAAAACTAATATATGTAAAGAATATAGATAGTATATCTAACAAGGATGGACCAATAGAATATTTGTTACAAAGGGCATAAGAAAAAATAGAGATCAGTATGATAAGAGAATAAAACAAAAATGATAAGATATCCTAAATGTTATAAGACAAAAGTGTGGACAGACTTTGGTAGGGTTAGGGTTAAGATATAGTAGTAGTATTATTATTAGTCTACAATGAAAGAGAGAGGGCACGTGACTGGGAAGTCACATGACATGATGTTATAGGCTTAGAGGAGTCTAGAGCAGTCTGGAAGGACTTAGGGTCTAGAAAGATCGGGAAGAGTCTAGAGATAGAGTGATGTCAAGAGACATGGGTTCCTCATGGTGTATACATGGTGCACACATGTATGACAAAGATTAAAGAGTATGATGTCAGGGCACATGGACATAGCATGGTGGATGAGTAATAGATATGAGGACAGGATATGGACATTAGAGTAGGACGATGCACAGTCATAGTATAGACTATGGAACTTTATATAAATAGTAGGTAGAATACTGTTGTAGTTCCCTGTTGAGTTCTCTTGTGAATACACAACTCGTGTTCCCCACTAGATATCCCTCCTGTGAGATTTACCACTTGTGTTGCTATTGGACTGTATGTCTAGTGGTTGCTACAACACTAAAGAGTATGGGAAGAAGTGGAGGCTAAAGTAGAAAAAATTGGAGTGGTAAAAGCAAAAGAAAGAAGAAGAGAAAGAAGAAGAAGAGAAGAGGTAAGAGGAGGGAAGAAGCAGTATAGTTAGAGAAAAAAATCATGAAATTGGTCCCTCCAAGGCTCTACAAGTAGATTCATGTCTTCAGAAAGAAAGTGAGTAAAAGGATGCTGACAAGGAAAATGTGAGACCATGCAATAGATATAAAGAAAGAGTTTGTACTGAAAAAGAGGAAAGTATATCTATTGTCAAGAGAAGAGAGAGAGAAGATGTGTAAGTTCATAGACAAACAATTGAGTAAATGATATATCAGATCCTTGAATTTACTTCAAATAGCACCAGTATTTTTTGTAGAGAAAAAGGATGGTAAGAAGGATATGTTACAAGACTATAATTATTTGAATAAATGGACTATAAAAAATAATTATTCTTTGCTTTTGGTTTTGGACATTATTGGTACAAAGAAAGTGTTTACTAAGTTAAGTCTATATTGAGGTTATAATAATGTATAGATAAAGGTGAAGAAGTGATCAATCACATCAGTCACATCTGATGATGTGGTCACAACATTGATCATGAAACTTGAGAGAAAGTTATAAAAGGTTCTAGAACAAGATAACATCATACAACATGGACTCCACATGTTAGGCTCATGCTTTACATATGGTCATTTAGGGTAGGGTGCACAGTAGTTAGCATGGACCATCTGAAGAAGTATATAAGGTAGACTATTTTGTAAAGAGTTCCTTATCGAGTTCTCTTATGTTTACTCTAATACAAGAGTTTGTTCTTTGACCTCACTCTAAAGGTTTAAGTTCATAACAGCAAGTAAGATGGATATTAGATTTGTCAAGATTCAATTTTACTTTGAAAATGATAACAAAAATCAAAAACTAATAAAATAGAAATGGATTCAAGGACTAGTAAAAGTAGTAGTAGAAGGACTAGAAGTAGATATTATAGAAAAATAAAAATAGCTAGGAAAAAAGATGAGAAAGTAGTGAGAGGATAAGAAATTGAGAATAGAAATTATTTGGCTGGACTATGATATACCAGTAGCTGGACATGGAGATAGATGGGAAACAATGGAGTTGGTAATGAGAAACTATTGGTGGTCTAGAATGACAAAGAGTATAGGAAAACATATGGATGGATGTGACTTGTGCTAGAGAATAAAAAATAAAACAGAAGCATTAGCAGGAAAGCCAATGGCAAATGAGATACCAGAGAAGCTATATACACACTTAACAGTAGACTTCATTGCTAAGTTGCCATTGGTAGCAAGGAAAGATATAATCTTAGTAGTATGCAACAGATTGTCCAAAATGACATAATTTGTGGCAACAACTGAAAAAACATCAGCAGAAGAGCTAGCTATGTCATTCCAAGACAATGTATAGAAACTACATAGATTACTAAAAGATATAATATTAGACAGAGAATTACAGTTTGTAGTGAAGTTGACAATAGGGTTAAATAAGATGTTGGAAATTGAAAAAAGGTTGTCAATAGCCTTTTATCTATAGCCAGATGGGTAGATAAAGCACATAAACCAGAAATCAGAATAGCATTCATGGTTCTTTGTAGATCATAAGCAGAAGAATTGACCTAAGTGGCTGGTATCCATGGAGTTTGCAGTGAATAGTAAGGCTTACTTGACAACCAAGATATCTCTATTCATAGAAAACTATAGGAGGGAGTTGAGAATGGGAGTGGACATCAAGAGGAAGATGAAGGCAGAGAAAATGACAGAATTTGCAGAAAGAATAAAAAGGATCTAGAAAGAAATAGAAGTAGCAGAAAGAAAGTACATGAAGAAATGAAGATGCAGACAGATAGGAGAAGAAAAGAAGTGGAAATATAGAAGAAAGAAGAAAAAGTAATGCTAAGTATAAAAACTTGATGTTCAAGAAACAAGTAGACCAATATATGGGTTCATATACCATTGAAAAGATAGTGTTTACTAATATAGTTAAACTAAAAATACCAACTACAATGAGAATTCACCTAGCTGTAAATGTAAGTTGAGTAGTAAGATCCAGAGAACTAGTGAAGGAACAGAAAATGGGAAAACAAAAGCTAGTAGAAGTTGATGGAAAAGAGTGAGAGGTTGAAAAAAATATTAAATAGATGAAAAATAAGAAGAGTAATAAAGTATTTAGTGTATTAGAAGAAATATATATCACATACCCATCTAAACACATCTGATCCATCTGACTCCATCATGGATAATGCTTACATAAGCTCTGCTCTGCCTAAAACATTTGCAGAAGTGAATATCTTTCTTTTAGTCTATACACTACTTCTAGTATAGATCTATCTAGTTTTCTCTCATGTCCAATCACTCTCTTACTAATCACATGGCTCCTCATAATTTCCATAGAACTCCAGACTTGAATTCTGAGAACTTGAATGTACCCAGAGTAATTATCTGTCTTCTCCAATTTCTGAATAGTCTTAGTATTAGTATTTAAGATAACTAGATACTCTATAGTCCTTTAGCTTGAAAATCAACTAGTATAGTACACTGTTCTGAGTACTCATATGCTTGAAAGTCTGCCTTCTTTTGTTGTAGCAACTAATACCAGTAATAGCAAAGGTATACAAACTTACATAGGACTAGTATATCTCTGTCACTCTCATATTAGGATTTACAAGAAGAACTTGATAGAGTTCCCACTACTACAGTGTACACTATTTATACTAATACATAATGGTCCATGCTCTGCACTATGTTACATGATTATATGATAGTGACAGTGATATATATGACAATCTTGTAACAGGTGTCACACATCTATCATGCTTTATGACTTATGTGACTATTACATATGATATTATATCTTTCATCTAAGTTCAAAATAAAATAAAGAAAAATAAGAAAAAATAAAATAGAAGCAAAGGAAAATAAAATAAAACCAAGTCCATTGTTTACAATTCTAATACTAGTTACATATTTTGGAAGAGTACTTAGGAAAACAAAACTACTAGAAGATAGTGAGATATGTTGTTGCTAACATTGGGAGATAATATTAGTTTTGGTTGATTTTCAGAATAAGGCTATTACAGTATAAACTACTGACTTATATACTAAGTATATTACATAAGGTAGTTATTTAGAATAGAGACTAATAAGTGAGTTATCCTGGATATTAGTAATCTTCAGATATTAGGAATTGTAAGATTTGTGAACAGTAAACTTAGTTTTTACTTTTTATTTTATTTTTTCTTTCTATTTTTCTTTTACTTTATTTTAGTTTTTATTTTAACTTTTTTAATTTTGAACATAGACAAAGGGTGTGAGGTGATGTCACATGTCACAGTCACAGATCACACAATCATATAACACAAAGAAGAATATAAAAGGTTTTAGAATAAGTGATATTATATAGTATGGTAGCAACATGTTAGTCTTATAGAAAGCATATACCTTAGGGTAGGTTAGTTATAGTGTGCACACAGACCATGGTCTGTAGTATATAAGATAGACTATCTTGTACTTGGAACTTTATCAAGTTCTTTTGTATTACTCAATACAAAAGTTGTCTTTTGTCTTTACTCAAGAACTTAAGTCATAACAAGAATGGAAATTTATAGAGTTGGCAAGGGTCCAGTAAGAGTATTCAAGGTGAAATAGAGACAGTTGATCTGCACTGGAAGAGGTTGGAAAGTGTGAATGAGAGAGAAGATATTATTTGTAAGTTAGAACAGATATAGCTAGAATATAATGTAATAGTAAATAAAGATGGCTAGACAAATGTGACAAACTTTGCAAAGCTGATAATAGATAACAAAGTTAGCAATATAGTGGGGAGCAGACTTGATAACAGATAGCAAAGTTTGTAATTCTCTGAAATATAGTACCTATCTTTAGAAGAAACCTAAGAAAGGTTTTCTGAAGACAGTGACTATTCTAGATACTCTAGAATACATTTCAATCTGGCAGAAAAACACTAATATAATCTAGAAATAATAGATAACAAAAGATACAAGATAATAATTGCTTAGACAGTAGCACTTGATAAACTTTGGAAGAGAAAATAGCAAAGTTGACTTAATAAAATCTACAAGGTTAATAGTAGTGTTTTAAGCTTATAGTTTGAAAGAAGAAAAGTTTATAGGTTTAGTAATAATATCAGAGTTGTAAATAATGGACCTGGTTTTATTTATTTTCTTTCTCTTCTATTTTTATTTTTCAATTTTTCTTTTATCTTAATCTTAATTTTAGAATCTAAGATGATATTCACCTATCAGTGCATGATTGACAATAACTCTTGTAGCTCTGGTGCAAAGAGAATTGGAATGGCCAAAGTACTTAAGCCATAGACCATCCTTGGATATTGATGGTTCAATTGGTTTTAAGTCTTTGTCTAGAAGCTCTAGAAAGTTTCATTCTTTATTATCTGATACTTGGAAAGATATCATTCATTTGTTGAGAATATTGTTACACTCTTGTTTCTTGCTAAAATTCTATGAAGATCTACATGGGAGGATAGGGGTGAGGTTAAATTTCTTTGTTTCTTTGTCAACTATGTCATGAAGAGACTATTTGCACTTGCTAGGACAGTTCCAAAATTTGACAGAATTATGGTCATTCTTTTGAAAGAACTCCCTAAGTTCATAAGAAATTTCCACTGAGTGAATTTGATATGGATGCAGTGAAGAGTTAAAGATTCTATTAGCAGTGTGAATGGAATCTGTAATGATGAATATATGATTAATATTGGGAAGATGGGTAGTTTGATTTATACTGCATCTAATTGCAAATAAATTGGCTTTAGCAAACAAGACATTGACTGCATGATGTATAGTCTTGATAACCAGACTATCATGTGAGTGAACATGTGATATAGATGTGACAACATGGTTTTTGATGCTGGTATCTGATTACAACAACAACTAAGTATGGATCTAATGATGCTTGGAGAATAATACTGTTGAGTTTGTGTAGGTGACTCTTGATATTATCATTGTTTTTTCTGTTCAACAAATGGAATGAAAAATAATTCAGAAAAATGTCTATAAGTCTGTTTCTGTCACAAACTTCATTCAGCTTGTATCTCCACAACCAGTGGACTTATTTTCACAAAATAAGTTGCACTGGAAAGCCCCAAATGAGGGCTATCTGCACATATGCGGGATGTACAAATTCAACAACAAACAACCGAGATATCAGGTTATCAGTAGCTGTAAAAGCTTCATCTGCTAATATCTCATGAATGGCTGAACAGATTTGCATGATTGAATTTGCATTGGAAAGTGCTCATCAATCCGTTTACAATGATATATAATGTGTCTCAAAGCAATAAGTATTGGTAGAGATACAAGCATATCAATGTAGTGACATAATTAGTTATCTTCTAAAATTAGCCTAACAGCTCCTATCAGGTACAAGTTTTGATCATGTGATAGCTACAGCTTGCACATGGACTATCACTCTTTTGTATATATACCTCTGTGTCTGAGAGCTAGACCTCAGACTTAACAACATCAATTATTTCTGTTGATATTACTCATCACCTATTATCATTATCTCCTTATACTAAACCTCTGAAACACCACTAAGTTCAAGTATCACAACCAGTGAGTAGCTCATTTGTGATAGTTTGTTAAGTCTATTCTTGTGTCCCCCATTACTGCTGTAATAGAACATGGGTAGAGTGTTTATTTCAGATGTGAGATCTAGGAGATCTTTTGGAGGAGGTTGCTGTTTCTGACAAGGATAGTAACTTTTTTCAGACTCAGAACAAAGCTGCTGTAATAGGGCTAAGTTCTTGTGGAGAAGACCTTAGGAGCAGTCTTAAGATAGCCTTAATCTAATCCCATTTTTTGCCTATCCTCAGGTGTAAGAGGGGTCTGCTTCCACTGAGGAGACTTTGTGTCTTACTTAGCCATAAGACATCTTTTAGATGTTTTTGACAGTAAGCTAATCTGAGCGACCTAAGATTTGTGTAACACATTCCTGACAACCTTTGCAGTGTGGCTGGAACCACATTGAGATCTAATACTCCTCCTCCATAAGCCAGTGAGAGAAACTAGATATGACATTGACTCTTCCCCATTAAGATCCATATCATATGAAAGAACACTTTTTGTTCTTCTACCCATACACTTTATCTGCTGAAATAGGGATATTGTGCTCACATTTTCCACTCAAGCCATGCCTGCCATTAGAAAAAACACCAACATTATCTTTGCCAAAAATGAAGTTACTGGAGAAAGAGAAACATTCAAAATTTCTTCTACTATATGAGAAAAGTTCAAAAATGTAGGAAAAAGGAGGATGGTTAAGTACATGTTCACACCACCTCTTACCACTCATACTCTGTTGAAAGAAGAGTCACAGGAGTTAGTAAAACAACATGAAGAACATGCTCAAAACCTATTGTTATTAGCTTGATTAAGCAAAGAAAAAAGAAGTCTTTTAGACTGAATTGAAGAACCACTAACTCCACTCATTGATCACATTGATCACCAACCTACTTTTTCACCTCCTGCACCACCTCACTTACATTTCCATCAAAATAAAAAACTTCTTTGGATAAAGGAGTATAATGAGATTTTGGAACCAACTTTAGATTGAATATCACCATTTTTTATAAAGATGAGTGAAACCAAGATCTGGGCAGAGGATTCACAGTATGATTTCCTATGGAAGTGGTTTAACAGATTGTAGGACATTACTTTAGAATTGGATGAAGTTGGGTCTAAATTAACATCAAAAGAGTGGAGACTTTTAAAGAGTGCTTATAAACATTTAAAAAAGGTAGACTTCTCATGTCCAGCAACTAGAGTGCTTGAAATTTGTAAAACTCTACTGGAGTTGAATATTTCTATTCTCTAAATAGATGACTAGAATAGTATTGGTATATAAAAATGGCATTTAAAGGCTAAAATTGGTGTTTTTATTCTTTTACCCCCTTGAAAACATACTCAAGAGTCTATATTAATCAAGTAAATTAGAAATGTCGACCTTTAACAATTTTGCTACCAACTTCAACATTACTGACTTTGCTGCTACAACTTGGGAGCAATTGGTTAGAGATGGCATTAACTCAGAAAATACAAACTGGGGAAATCTGGAAATAAAGATGATGAGAAATGCACATCAAGAAACTACACACATGATTAAAAGTTATGTGGATCAAATGCTGAGCAATATGATAAACCATTACAATGGTGTCTTAACTACAGCCTATAATGAAATTACAACACTGGAAGTGCAAAATATGCAACTTCAAGCAAAGCTGACAAGTTTGCTTGAAAGTAGCACTATAGCTAAAACCAAAGTACCTGAGCCATTCACATTTGCAGGTTCAGAAAACAAGATGCAACTAAATGATTGGTTAAATCAAATGGCTTTATATTACTTAGCATCAAGTATTATTCATGATGATCAGAAAATTGTGTGTGCTCTCACTCATCTACGTGCTCCAGCAAGCACATATATAAAAGTCTATTTTGACAAAGTACAAAGTGAAGCAAATTTAGGTTCTTAGTGTGACTTTGTCCAAGAACTAAAAAATATTTATGGACAAAGAGATGACAAGAAGGGAGCAAAGAAAGAACTAACAGCACTTTGGGTTAATAGGGACTTGGCCAAAAGAAACTTTGTCAAATATGTGGAAAGATACTGAATATTAGCAAGAATTGTTAACTACATAGATAAAGTATACATTGATAAATTTAAAGAAGTTATCCTAGATGAGCTGCAAAATGCACTTGTTATATATGAAATCACAAACCAAACTCCAAAAAACTGGGATGATTACATTAAACTATTAATGAGTGCATATAAGGCCTTACACCCAGATAAAACTCAAGGTACAATCTTTGGTTCAGATAGCAATATAGAGAA
>Ga0157359_1000637_pt1 | contig 13150 bp, 8 predicted proteins | sample AttcapACBM3_FD_111482 | JGI IMG/M metagenome (GOLD analysis project Ga0157359, IMG submission 111482) | Fungus gardens microbial communities from leaf cutter ant in Botucatu, State of São Paulo, Brazil - Atta capiguara ACBM3 | ecosystem: Host-associated > Fungi > Mycelium > Unclassified ...
GATGTTACAAATAGAGACAAGGTTGTTAATAACATTCCACCCACAAATAGATGAACAAATAGAATAGATTAACTAAGAATTGGAATAATACTTGAGGTTCCTTATAGAGTATAGACAGAGAAATTTGTAAGAGTGGTTAGCAATAGTAGAGTTTGTGGTGAACAACAAAGTTTATTCAGCAACAAAAGTATTTGTCAGAGTTATAAACAGTAGACTTTATTTTATTTTCATTTCTTTTTCTTTTTGTATCAAAACCCAGGGTTAAAGCATGACAGTCACATGTCACAACCACAGTAACAGTCATGGTCACAGGATTATATAACACAGAGAAGGATGTAGAAGGTCCTGGAACAAATAATATCATATAATATAACAACAGTATGTTAACCTTATGGCAAACATATATACTTTAGGGTAGGATAGTTGTAGTGTGTCCACAGACTACAGTCTATAGTATATAAGATAAGCTAGTTTGTACTTGGAACTCTATCAAGTTCTTTTATATCACTTAATACATTATCTTTTACTCTTATATAAGGTCTTAAGTCATAACAGTATTATCTTTTATAACAAACTATAAAAGAGAGCTGAGAATGGGAGTGGATATTAGGCAAAAGGAGAAAGTAGAGAAAGTAACAGAATTTGCATAGGATGAGAAAAGTCCTGAAGGAAGCTAAAGCAGCATTGAGAAAAGCACAAGAAGAGATAAAGAGACAGATAAATAAAGAATAAAGAGAAGTAGAAGAATAAAAGAAAGAGAATAGAGTAATGCTAAGTACTAAGGGCTTAGTATTTAAGAAGAAACCAGCAAAGAAGTTGACTGAGAGAAATGTAAGATCTTATGTAGTAAAGAAAGTAGTGTCAAAGAATATGGTTAAACTAAAGCTACTAACCTCTATAAGAATTCATCCAGTGGTAAATATTAGTAGAGTTGTTAGATATAGAAAACTAGTAAAAGGCTAAAAAGTACAAAAACCAAAACTAGTTGAAGTCAATGAAGTAAAAAGAAGTTTATGATAGAGAATAATACATATAAAAAGAAGAAGGACTTAGAAAATATAAAAGAGTTAGTAGATAAGTTTAAGAGAAGAGTAAAAGCAGAAGTTAGAAAACAAGAGGAAGTAGAGAAGAAGAATACAGCAAAGTTATTATTTGGATAAGAAAATGAAAAGTTCAAAAATAAGTATTTAAAAAAGTTGAAGAGAAACTGGAAAAGATGAAAAATAGTTTCTCTGAAGAAGAAACCTTAAAGAGAGAAGAATGTTAGAGTTGTGAATAATGGACTTTATTTTATTTTCCCTTTTTATTTTCCTCTTTATTTTTACTTTTCTTTTTCTTAAGGTTAGGGCTTAGTGAGATATTATGTATGACTATGACAAACTATCACTTGTCACATAATACTATTATATAATCATATGGTCACAGAAAAATGTAAAAGATTCTGAAACAATAACATTATACTATATACCAATGGCATATAATATACATGCTCTTTAGAGTAGACTAGATTTAGTAATCCAATACAAGACTGTTCTTTTGCTCTTACACTTGAGTCTAAGTTCATAATACTATAACATGTTCACCTATAGCTAACATATAGACTTTAGGATAGGATTATTTATTGCTAGCATAGACCATTATATATAAAGCAGTAATATATTTGGGACTTCTTGTTTAGTTCTCTTATGATTCCCATAAGACTCTTATCTTGTAAGACTACTTAGTATGTTATTAATTACTTTGATTAATAGTTGCTATAACAGAATATATTTATTTGCTAGCTCTGAAATTGGCTCTAGAGAGCAAATTAGGTAATTCTGTAGACTTATCAACACATTCAGAACATTTTTAGAAATCAGAAAAAAGTATAGAATTTTTTATTAATTTATTTGGATTTTTGAGTTAACTATAGTAGTAGTTAGAGAAAAAGAAGTAATACCTTGTTAGTATGCATGTTTAGCCACACAATTTTGGTATGGTTTACCAGGCTCAGTTTTCTAGGTCTAGATTACACATTTCATTAGAAAATACTTGAACTCTCTAATATATTTACTACTGTTATAAACTTAGGCTTAGCTCAGGTTGTAACTTATACAAAGACTTGAGTAAGAATGTGAGAGATGATTAATTAGTAAAGTATAAAGATGCAGAATAGTATTGTTAAAACTTAAAACCTTGAGTAAAGTTAAAAGAACAACCTTAGATTAGGTAATTATAAGAGAACTCAATAGAAAGCTCAGTATAGAACTGTCTACCTTATATATACTGAGCTACTGGTTTGTATTACAGTATCATTAACCTACCCTAAAGGATAAGGTTAATATATGTCAAATATATTATAATAATTTTATTTCTTTTAAAATCTTCTATTGTGATATGTGATTATGTAACAGTGTCTATAGTAGTAACTGATGTATAATACCAAGTCATTTTTTGTAACAGTTTTATAACTGTAATATATAATATCATACTAATTCTAACTCTAAGCCCTAAAATAGAAAATAAAACAAAAATAAAAATAAAGTGAGAAATAAAACAAAATAAAATAGAGTCCACTGTTTGTAACTCTAACAAGTATCTATAGCTATATATACTCAATGACTATGAGAAATATATAAAGTATCCTTGAGGAAATAATAAAGAAAATAAAAAAGTCTCTACTACTACATAAGAATGAAGCAAGATATAGTAAATAATAAGTCAGAAGTGAAACAAACCCTAGCACATATTCAGCATGAGATATAAATTATGGAAATTATAACAATATTTCTGTTTTAGTGTTCATATTCTCATAAATCTTATTATAAATAAGCTACTCACTGGTTGTGATGCTTGAACTTAATGGTGTTTCAGAGGTTCAGTATAATGAATAATGATAATAGATGATGAGTAGTATCAATGGGAATAATTGATGTAAATTAATGTTGTTAAGTCTGAAGTCTAATCTTTAGATACAAAAGTATATATACAAAAGAGTAATGGTCTATACACAAGCTGTTTCCATCATATGATCAAAACTCATACCTAATAGGAGCTGTCATCTATCATAGCAGCTGTCAGGCTAATTTTAGAAGGTAACTAATTATATCACTATATTGATATACTTGTATCTCTATCAATATTTATAGTTATGTAATATACTATATATCATTAGAAATAGTTTGATGAGTACTTTCTAATACAAGTTTGATTATGCAAATCTGTCCAGTCATTCATAAGATATTAGCAAATAAAGATTTTACAGTTACTGATGACCTGATATCTTGGTTGTTTGTTTTTGGTTTTTATACATCTCATATATGTACAAATAGCCTTTATTTGGGACTTTATAGCATAATCTAAAAATGCTAAGTCTTCAACCACATATGATACTACCAACTTCTTTGTTAGTCTAATAACTATTTCTTCTTATAATGTTAAGACTATGAAGAAAAGTTCATGTGATAGCTCTCCTAAATATATTTTAATTAGAAATCCTCATTGGCTTATATCTGAGTTATGTTTTTGTTTAATAAACTTGACTATGATTTATTTCCAATATTATATATTCTTTTCTCTATTATATCAAATAGTCTTAGAATGATAAAAGAAATGGTATAGTTTTCATTGGTGATTACAGTATTTTTAATGCTTTCTTCAAGTTATTGACTTTTTCTTGTATGAAAACTGTTAAAATTACAAATAATAAACTATTTTATTTTTCTATTTTCTTTTATTTTTATTTTATTTTTATCAGAGTTAAAATTTAGTATGATGTTACATATTACTATCATATATTGTCACACAATATGATTTGGTATCATATATTGGTCACATGTCACATGACATAGTCATAGTCACAGTCACATAATCACATATTATAGAAAAATATAGAAAGTTCTAAGATAATAATATTATACTATATATAAGATCTTAAATTTGCAATAAAAACTAGTTCAGGAGTTTTTAGTTTGCTTGATTCTGATATAGCATATGGTTTGTGGAAAAATATCTCTTTATCTTGAACTATATTTTCTTTTTGTTTCTCTTTGTCAATAATCATTGGTTGTAAAGTCTCTAAGTACATTTCTTGGTATACCTCTTGTATTATTTTGATATGTTTTTTAAATATCTTTATAAATAATATTTCTAAGTTTCTTAGATATACTATAGATATCTCCTCCAATTTGCTCTTTATAAGTTTTTCCAGTTTGTAGTAGAACAGTTTTGATGTCTGTTAGTTGGTTATTTGCTACATCTACTATCTTGATGAGATTTTGGATTTATAATTGAAAGTCTGCTATTCTCTCCAGTCTTTAGATTATTTTATGATATTTCCTTGTCCAATTCTTTTTTTGATAGTTCAGGGTTATAATAAGATCTATATTGTTCACAGTACAAACAACATATGGATTAGGAAAGATAGAAGCAGTTATGAATTTGTAAGTTATTTGTGTTGATTTCTTAATTACTATTATAGCTTTGAAATGTTGATTTGAGATTTCATTCTCTTCTTTTATAGATTTTAACTCAAAATCTTCACCCAATAGTCTTGAATCACTTCCCTAGTATATAGTAATCCCATTTCTGCTATTTATTAATTATGTTCATTCCTATATCCTTTTTAATAAACTAGAAATTGTATATCATATCTTTGTTTTTGATAATTTCTGATTTTGTTTACTTCATACTCTTCTTCTCCATTGATAATGTCTGGTGGTTGTTACAAACTCAAGACCTTAGAGTGGGTTAAGAATAAGAACCTTGTATTAGGGTCAACATAAGAAAACTTGATAGAAAACTCTATACAAGATCATTCCTTATATATACTGAAACCTAACAATCTATACTCTACTACTTTAGCCTACCCTAAATAACCATATGTTTTCCTCAAGGTCAATATATATATAACATGTTGTATAATGTCATTTCTTCTAGATTCTTTTACTGTTTTCTATTATGCTATATGATCATATAATATATCCATAACAGTGTTGTAATTTGACAGTTTGTGATGGTAACTTGTGATATCATGCTAAACCCTAACCCTAAGTTCAAAATTGAAAATAAATTGAAATAAAAATAAAATATAAAGTCTACTCTTTGCAACTCTGATAGTAATAGCATTAAATCTATATGTTGTCTCTTAAATTGTAGTTTCCTACATCATGTTAGCAGGTCTTTATTCAACACATTGTAAATCACCTATTTTTTTGGCAGCTCCAGCTGAAACACTCCTTGACCAATGTCTTTTGTAATCTTAAAGAGTCTGTATCTTTTCTAGTCAAGCTTTTTAGAGAGTCATTTCAAGTAGATATTCTTAGCCTTCAGCTACATGTTGTCTTTTACTTTCAACTTCTATAGATTTCATTTTTTTTTGTCAAATTGCTTCTTTACAGCTTCTTTTGCCATTTCTATTGATTTCTTTACTGCTTTCCAACTTCCTTGTAGTTCCTTGAGGAAATCTTCTAGTTTTGGTAATTCTTTTTTTACTGTTAGATCCTCTTTCCATAGATATTATCCAAAGTTAAGTTTGAATAGAATATATCCTGTAGCTACATGTTTCCTATTATTATACTAGAATTTTACCACTGATAAACATTTTATCCAATTATCTTGCTGGTAATTAATGTAATGTCACAAAGACACTTTGACTTCTTAATTAATTCTTTCTGTTTGGCTGTCTATCTGAGAATGGTAAGCTATAGATAATGTTCTTCTTATTCCTAATGCCTTGCTAAGGTCTTCCATAAATTGTGAGGCAAATTGAGGCCCTTTGTTACTAAGAATCTTCTTTAGTATTTCATAGATTTTTCATATTTTGTCTCTGTAGATTTTAGCTATGTTCTTCAATGATACTGCTATAGTTGTTGCTTTAAATCTAATCATCTTGGTAGATCAATTGACTATGACTACTATTGTGTCTTTGTCATTTGATTTGGGCAATAGTCTAATAATGTCAATACTAATTTCTTACTATGGTTCTTAAGATGTTTCCAATGGATAAAGTTCACCTGCTTTCTTTATATGCTATACTTTGTTTTGTTGGCATCTCTGGCATCCTTGGACATACTTCTTGACATTATTTTATATTCCTGGCTACCAATAGTTCCTCTTGATTAACTTAAGCATCCTCTGTTATTTTGAATGTCCTATATTTGCTAGTTTGTAGTTTTCTTGTAGGATTTGCTCTCATATCTTCTAGTTGTTTAGAATATATATTTTTCTTTCCATATAGACCACTCCATTGTTCTCTCATGCTAATCCATTTTCTTTTTCTAACTTTTTTTGTATCTTTTGTTTTCTAGTATTGTTTTTTCAGATTCCTTCTAATAATATAGTTTCTTCTACCAATTGGTTTTCTCTAAACACTATCACTTCTGCTTCTATGTTAATCCTTCTTGTCCAAAGCTCATCTCTGAGCATTTTAATGTTCTTGTCATCATTCTTTGTATCCATCTGGTCTTTTCTTGATAAGATATCTGCTTTTATAGTTGTTTTCTCTGGAATATGTCATAAAACTTAAGATTTTTGTAGTCTGTACAAACTTTGAACTTCCTTGTGGTGTCCAGTAGATATTGTCTCCATTTTGTTAAAGCTTCCACTATAGCCAGTAGTTCTTTATCATAAATTCTGTAGTTTCTTTTAGCTGCTTGTATTTTTCTTAATAAAATGCAATTGGTCTCCATTTTTCTTTCTATTCCTGGGATAAGACTCCTCTAATTACATGTCCTGATACATTTGTCTCCACTCTGAATTTTCCTTTTCTTTTGAATAAAGTAAGTACTAGTTGACTTGTAACCTTGTTCTTCTTCCCGTTTCCATTTCTTTTTTCTTTTGAGTTTATTGAGAGATTTCACTGTATGACTAAAGTTCTTGATAAAGTATCAATAGAAATTTGTGAACCCTAAAAAGCTTTCCACTTCTTTTACTTTGATAGAGGTTTTCTATTCCTTAATAGCCTTGACTTTGTTGTTTTCCATTGATACTTCTTCTCTTCCAACTACCACTCCTAAGATAGGTATTTCTTTAACATTGAATATGCACTTTGACTATTTAAAACAAATGTTGTGTTTCTTTGCTATTTTTAAGAATTATATTGTTCTTTCCTCTAATTTTTTCTTGGTTTTGGCAAATATAACAAAGTCATCCATGTAGTTTGCTAGTACTCTCTTCTGTAAGAGTTCTTAAAATATACTATTCATCATTCTTTAGAATGTTTCTGATGAATTGCATAAACTGAAATACATCACTTTTAGTTCAAATAGTTCTTTGTTGGTTAAGAATTCTATATTCCATTCATTATCTTTCTTGATTTTTATGTTGTTGTATCTTCAGATAAGATCCAATTTGTTAAAATACTTAGCCTCCTTAAGCTTATCAATTACTTCTCCAATTAAAAGCAATAGTATCTTATCCTTTATCATGTATTAGTTCAATTTCTGGTAATCTTATACCAATTGTAGGAATCTATTTTTCTTTGGAATGTAAAAGCATAATACTATGTATTTTGATTGAACTTGATTCTATAATAAGTTCTGCCTTAAACTACTCTTCCAACCATTAGTTTAGCACTTTATCTTCTTTGATTATCATGGCATAAGCTTTAACATTTAGTTCTTTTGGTGCATTCTCCATTAGATTAATTACATAATCCCAAAATAGATATGCTGTAGCCATACTCCCTAATATTACTACTTTAGATCTTTTTACTATCTTTTGGATTTATAACATTATTTTATATAACATAGTTATATAATCCTTTATTGCTAAAATAAAACTAAAAATAATTTAAAATAAGAGAAAGTTAAAACAAAAATAAAATCCTACCAAGCTCAAATAATATCCAAAGATTTGTTTATATATCATAACAAAGTAGTAACTTAGAAATAGCTCAAGTAGGAATTATAAAAGAAACTTAATTAATAAGGAGCTCTTACTTTATTACTTGTCAGATGTATTTCATACTTAAAGGCAAAATTTTACAGATTAGCTGAAGTTTAACAAGTATAGGAATTTATCAAAATCCACAAGGTTGTAGGCTTTCCATAATGACCTTAGCTTTAGCTTATATACTGTATTGTCTACATTTTGCTGGGTTACAACTTGAGAAGATAAAATAAAGTTCAGTAGAGAGTATTCTGATGGAAAAAAGTATGTTGACTTAACATCAGAGCTTAGTATTAATAATGACAAAGACTATGGTTGATTATTAGACTAGATATTTACAGAGTATTTACCAGTTATCCACATCAAGTAAAGTTAGTGTTTGAGTCTGGCTTCAAGCTAGGCAGATATTTGATTAAATTGATCTATAAAGAAACACTAACTAAGTATAGAGTTTGAAATAAGAGTAATCTCCACTGTAGAAGACTAAGTACTTACAAAGTTTGAAGATGTTATATGTTATAACCTTAGAACCTTAGAGAGGATTTAAAGGTTAAACTCTTGTATTAGAGAAGATACAAGAGAACTTGATAGAGAGCCCTTTACAAAGTGGTCTACCTTATATACCTATTTGAATGGTCCATGCTAACTACTATGTACTCTACCCTAAACAACTATGTGTTAGGCATAAGGCCAACATGCAGTATACATGTTATATGATATTATCTCTTCTAGAACCTTCTATTCCTTTCCCCTATGTCTCATGATCTGTGACCAATAAACCCTAACCCTAAGTTCTATAAATGGAAAATATGAAAATAAATCAAAATGAAAATGAAAATAAGAAAAGAAAATAATAAAAAACTAGGTCTATTTCTTATGATCTTGACATCATATACAAGCCCACCTGTCCAGAAATTACATCCCTGCAGTGATATCATCTCTAAATTTTACAAGCCTACCTTCTATAGTGGCTACCTTTCTTGCAACATATCTTATAGCAATGCTACAACCCTCCAGGTATTCCGTCTTTCATAGTAGAGATACTCTTATTCAACTTAGTCTTCTATGACAGAGTTACTCCTGTCAGTGTCTCAACACTGAAACTTCCACTCAGGGTAATAGGGGTTTTACTACTAAAACCCCAAGCATCTCCTATACTATCAGTTTGTATATAAGACTAGTAGTTATACTGTAATTTGTTAGTCTGATAATCAATGAAGATAATTCTTATTGAACTTGATCTCTGGTGTTCAACAGTGACACACTAATCAGCACTCACTCCCATCTCAGACTTCTTCCTATCATCTAAAGTTGTGACTACATGGCAGATAGACAGCACAGTACATAAGCTGAAGCCAAGGTCATTCCACAAGTTCACTCATCTCCAAGTCCATTTTGTGGACTTCCACCTTGGTGTGAACCACGCCTGACAGAAGATAAGTAATACTATTATAAAAAATAAGTTATTTACAGGGTTGAACTTAAACATATAATACTACTACACCATTTATACAAGTATATCATAATCTGTACTAGCTATATTTATCCTATTCTAAACTACATATTACTATAATGTTATGTTATATATCTTTTTATTGTTCAAAGAGAAGAGAAAATAAAAGAAAAATCAAATTAGAAAAATTAAAAGAGAAAAAAATATTAGAGTTCAGAGTATATTATAACACTTGTAAGAAAACCTACTTTAGTACTCCAAACCCTGGCTCTTAGCCCCACCAAACTCTGTGATATTCTTGTTTCTTGCCAGTTAGTACTTGATTACTTTACTAAACTTTGTGATCTTTCTCTAGCCAATTTATTAATCTCCCAATTCTGCTAGACTTTATAAGCTCTTGCAAGTATATTTTCAATCTCTATTATTAAACTCTCTAATATTCCTGCTATAAGATCATTTTCTACTTTTTCCAGTATATTTCTAGGTATTTTACTAGAGTTTTTAACTATTTGGTGTTACAACTCAAAGATCTTAGAGTTGATCAATGAATAGAACCTTGTATTAGAGTTAACACAAGAGAACTCAATGAAGTTCTTAGTACAATGTATTTACCTATATATACTAACTATCAATGGTCCATGCTTGGCTATTTTTAGTCTGCTCTAAAGACCATATGTCAGCTATGAGGTCAACATATGTTATACATATTATATAATATCATTGTTCTCAAACCTTCTACCATGTTCCATATGACTATGTGATTGTATAACTATATGACCATGATATCACTCTAACCCTAACCCTAGATCTAAGAATAACAGTAGTCAGATGTCAGATATATGAAGCTTAGATTTTAGTCTTTTTATTTAATTTTCTTTTTCTTTTTTTTTCTTTACCTAGGTCAGTATTATTCTACCAGATTGGACTGGACTTGATTAGTACTTAGAATAGTTGCCATCCTTAGAAGTCTTCATTTTATTTTTTTAGAACTTTTTGGAGATGAGTGCTTTATACTTATTAGTTATACTATTATGAACTTAAGACTAGAATTAAGTTAGAAGAATAATCTTGGATTAGGTTAATCATAAGAGATCTCAATAGAGTTTCTAAGTACAATTTATCCTATTTATATATACTAGACTGATAGTCTGTGCTATATAAAATCCAGATTATATATGTTGTAGCAACTACTAGTCAAAAAACCAATAATAACATGAGTAGTAAATCTCAAGATGGATATCAAGTGGAAATTACAAGAGAACTCAACAAAAAGTCCCCAATATATTGCTATCTTATTTATATAATAGATATATAGTCTGTACTAACAATAAATAACCCTATCCTAATATCCATGTATTATTCATGAGTGCACCATATATATACTATAAGGTAAATATACTATTAACATGTACCTTAATATTATCCTTTCAGCCCTTCTCCCAAAGTTTAGGCCTATGATATTATATTATGTGATATGTTATATAACCACAGTTACATGTCTCTTCATTATCAAAGAAAATAAAAATAAAAATCAAAGAAAAATATTAAATCAAGAAAAATATTAGTATCCAAGCACATCATAACAATGTGTATTATTGTTATAACCTTAAATTTTTAGAGTAGGATAAAAGTCAAACTTTTGTATTAGAGAAGATACAAGAAAACTTGATAGAGAGCTCTTTACAAAATAGTCTACCTTATATACTTGTACAGATGGTCCATGCTAGCTACTGTGCACCCTACCCTAAATGACCATGTGTAAAGCATAAGGTCAATATATGGTATCCATATTGTATGATGTCATTTTATTCCAGAACCTTCTACTCCTTTCTCTCAAGTTCTGTGATCAATGTTGTGACCACACCATCAGATGTGACTGATGTGACAGTGTGACCAATCACTTCTAACCCTAACCCCAGAGTTCTAAAAATAAAGAAATGAAAAATAAAATTGAAGTCTATTGTTTTGTTTTCTTACAATTATATACTATTAATATGTAGTATAATATCATCATTTTACAACCTTCTACATTCTTTTATAACATATAATTGCATAACTGTGACTATAACTGTATCATGTGATCTGTGACTAATATGTAATACTAATAGTAATGTTATGCTAAACTCTAACTCTAAATAAAAATAAAATAGAAAATAGAAAAACAAAAAAGACAAAAAAATAAATCAAGTTCAATATTTATGACTCTAACATATACTAATATACTTAAAACTTTCTAGAGATCACAAACTCTGTTAAACTCTACAGTTTTCACTCAGTTGCTATTAAAACAATATTACAAATAGGTTCAGAATGATTGCACTGCAATAAATCTTATTCACAATGCCTTGAATCCTTCTCAATAACCATATATATATGGCATCTTGATGTCAGAAGAGATGTGGAACAATTTGTATCAGTTATACTTCATTTCTTGACAGAGAACAAGCATCTATTTCTATATGTGGAACATCTGGCATCAGATGTAGAACAAGAAGACATCTATGACTACTCATCTTAGACATATGCTTGAATTACATCAATATATTATTGAATGTAGAAAAGAGATGAATGACAGAACATTCATCAATGCCCTATTCATGTCACTTCCTCAGTCTCTGGAGTAGAGAGCTTTATGGAATACCTTTTATCACAAGAGAACATTGCTGACCTTGAACAATGTTATTACTAAGTTGAACACTGGGTTGGACCAAATGGTTCAGGATCAAACAGTTGAGGATTGCAGCAAAAAGGCTGCTAGTGATCAGGTGGCACTGTTGGTGAATGGTACTGGTCAAAAAAATAGAGGTTTGAGTTTGAAGAAAGAAAAAGAAAAGAAAAAGAAGAAGCCAAAGCTTGATGATGTCTGTTACAATTGTGAAGATCTTGGATACTGGAGAAATCAACTAGCATGTCCTAAATGCAAGGAGCAAGAGGGTCAGTACAGTGGTTCAGCAAATATAATAGTTGATCAACTTAAGCAGTTAGAAGAGCATAAGGTCAGCAAAGTACTAATGGCAGTTGAAGGGGCTATTGTGGGTGATGGTCTTATCCTTGACTGTGGCACAACTATATATATGTTTGCTGAGAGGGTTTATTTTAAGTCACTGAAGTCCAAGAAATCTGGTATCAGAGTTGAAGACAGTAAATACTAACTATTTTTCTTTTTCATCTCTATTTTTTTTCCTTCATTTTCTATTTTGGAAACTTAGGGTTATGGTTAGTGTAACATCACACTGTCACACATCAGTCACATGTCACACTAGAAAGATGATGTCATATAGTATATATAACATATACTGATCTTAAAACAAATACATAGCTGTTTAGTGTAAGCTAGAAGTAGAGTAGCACAAACTATGGGGTTTTAGTATATAAGATAGACAATCCTGTACAGAGTTCTCTATTGAGTTCTCTTGTATTAACCCAATATAAGATCTATTTACTTATCCTATTCTAAGGACTTGAGCTTGTAACATCTAGCCATTTTGTAACCATTGGTGGTTGCAACCAAGTCCCTGTAGTTGGATGGGAATCAGTATGTTTCTGAGCCTTGCTTGACAATGCTTACTAAGAAGTTGTTTTGAACAAGATCCTTATCACAAATAAGCTACTCACTGGTTATGATACTTGAACTTAGTGGTGTTTTAGAGGTTCAGTATAAGGAGATAATAATAAGTAGTATCAACAAGAATAATTGATGTTGTTAAGTCTAAGGTCTAGCCCTCAGACATAGAGATATATATATAAAAGAGTAATAGTCCATGTACAAGCTGTTGCCATCACATAATCAAAACTCGTACTTAATGGGAGCTGTCATCTGTTATAGTA
>Ga0157359_1000638_pt1 | contig 13139 bp, 12 predicted proteins | sample AttcapACBM3_FD_111482 | JGI IMG/M metagenome (GOLD analysis project Ga0157359, IMG submission 111482) | Fungus gardens microbial communities from leaf cutter ant in Botucatu, State of São Paulo, Brazil - Atta capiguara ACBM3 | ecosystem: Host-associated > Fungi > Mycelium > Unclassified ...
TCAGCAGGATTTCGGAGTCTGATGTGGTGTTAACATGACGACGGCCAGTCTCCACCAGCTCTTTACGTAATTCATGCGCATTCGTCAGGTTACCGTTATGCGCCAGCGTAATGCCGTAAGGGGAGTTAACATAGAAAGGCTGTGCTTCAGACGCACTGGAGCTACCCGCTGTTGGATAACGTACGTGACCGATACCGATATTACCCTGCATACGCTGCATATGGCGGGCTTCAAACACATCGCTGACCAGACCGTTCGCTTTACGTAAACGGAAGCGATTCAACGCATCAATGGTAACGATGCCGGCGGCATCCTGCCCACGGTGTTGTAACACCGTTAACGCATCATAAATCGACTGGTTTACCGGCATGAAACCGGCGATCCCGACAATACCGCACATATTGAAATATCCTCATAAGCCCACTCCGGTGCTATTACCGGGGCAAAAAACTCGACGTGCTTTTCAGGTAGTCAAAAAACCACCCGATGATATAGCTGAACTGAGGGATAAGTTTAGACTGTTGCCAGCCTTCACTTTTGGAAAAGTCAGTAAATGTGTCGAGGAAAAACAGGATAGCGGCAACAATCAACACGCCACGTAATCCCCCAAAGCACACACCCAACACTCTGTCCGTTCCTGACAGGCCAGTTTTCTCAACCAGCGTACCAATCACATAGTTAACGATTGCCCCAACAACCAGTGTGGCAACAAACAACACTGCAATGGCTATTCCGTTCCGAATCAGTTCATCTTCAAATCCTGTGAACCAGACAGCAAGGTAAGAGAAGTAATGACTGGCGATAAAAAACGCGCATCCCCAGGTGACGAGAGAAAGGGCTTCCCGAACAAACCCACGAATCAGGCTAACCAGAGCCGAAAACGCGATCACTGCAATAATGATAATATCAATCCAGATCATGAACTCTTCCGGTGGCAGTTAAGATAAAATCCGCCCCATGCATCCAGTTCGGGGCGGGATTCTAACAGAAAAAGAAAACGTTTGCGTAGGGTTTTCCTGCGGCGATAAAAATAAACCACCGCAGATTATTTTACTAACGGGCAGACCAGGCTTTTACTACACCACTCAATCCGGAAATCCCCCTCAATTCGCCTAACATGCCCTGCATTTTGGCTTTTGACGCATCAGGTCCCACATAGATACGGTTAATTTGCCCTTCCACAGGTGTTGCCGGAACAGTGAAAGCACGATAACCGGACAGACGCAATTTAGCGATAATCTCACTCGCCTTCGCCGCATTTTTCAGCGCACCCAATTGCACAACATATGCCTGCCCTGCAGGGGCTGTTTCACGCACCGGGGGTTTAGTGGCTGGTGTTTCCACTTTCGCCGGTGGTGGTATCTGCGATTTTTCAACGGGCTTAGCCGCTGGTTTCGGAGCTTCGACTGGTTTAGACACCGGTTTTGGCGTTGGCTTAGGTGCCGGTTTTTCCACCACGTGAACCGGTGGTGGTGGTGGCGGTGGTGATGTCACTAACGTAGGCTGATTGTTCGATACCGGTGCAGTTGAACCACTGTCCGCCTGGGACGTATTCTCTCCGTTCCCATGCCCCATTACTGTCTCGACACCTTCAGGAGGTCGAACCGGCAACGACTGCGTTACTGGTGGTAACACATCGGCATCCTGTGGATCGCCAGGCTTCGGAACCAGAGGAATGGCAGCAAACTCTTCTTTATAATGTTTCTTTTTACCATCCAGTATTCCTGGCAGCACAATAACGCCCAATGCAACAATAATAACGGTGCCAACCAAACGGTTTTGAAACTTACTCGCCACTGCCATCCTCCGCTGCCATCGCTTCCATCACCTGCGCAACAGTATGAAATGAACCACATACCAGCACAATATCCTGTTCTTCCGCCTGCTGCATAGCCTGAAGCCAGGCTTCCTCTACCGAAGCAAAAGCCTGAGCCCCCGTCAGATGCACCATCAGTTCATCTGTGGTTGTTCCCCGAGGCCCATCCAGAGGCGCGCAATACCAGCTGTCAACCTGAGGATCAAGACAAGCCAACGTTCCGGCAATATCTTTATCATGTAGCATCCCGACAACAGCATGCACTTTCCCCTGTTTCGGTAATTCAGCCAGTCGCCCGGCCAGATACGCTGCTGCATGTGGGTTATGAGCCACATCAAGAATCACTCGAGGTTCATAAGCTACTGTCTGGAATCGTCCCGGAAGTACAGCCTGATGTAATGTACTGCGGATAACTGATTCATCGACCTTTAAGGAAGACGAACGCAAAGCGGCCAATGCTGTTGCCGCATTTGGAAGTGGCACCTGTGGCAATTGCAGATGGTCAATACTGCCGTTAGCATCACGGAATGACCAGCTATCCCCGGAAACCTGATACGACCAGTCATAGTCGCGTCGATGCAGTCGTGCACCCAATTCTTCAGCAACATCGGCAATACTTTGTGGCATATCCGGTTCACCCACCACCGCAGGTTTATCGCCACGGAAAATACCCGCTTTTTCGCGACCAATCGCATTGCGGTCAGACCCCAGCCAGTCAACATGATCCAGAGCAATACTGGTGACCACTGCCACATCCGCATCCACGATATTGGTTGCATCCAGGCGTCCACCCAGACCAACTTCCAGAATCACGACATCCAGTTTCGCCTGCTTAAATAGCCAAAAAGCGGACAGAGTACCGTATTCAAAATAGGTCAAAGATGTCTCACCGCGCCCGGCTTCGATATCAACAAAGGAGGCAACATGTTCCGCTTCCGACAGCTCTTCTCCCTGAATGCGTACACGTTCAGTGTAACGAATTAAATGTGGAGAACTGTACACGCCAACACGGTAACCCGCCGCGATCAGCATCGTTTCCAGCGAACGGCATGTTGTCCCTTTGCCATTAGTACCGGCAACAGTAAAGACAACAGGAGCAGGTTTCAGCAGATCAAGGGAAGTGGCAACCTGACGGACACGATCCAAACCAAGATCAATTGCCTGTGAATGTAAATGTTCAAGATAATAAAGCCACGTAGCAAGAGGCGACGTGGCTTGAGGTAAATTGTCCATGTATTCCGTTCACAACCATTACGGTTCATAGTTAAAAGGGGCCAAAGGCCCCTTCATATCATCTGTTAGTCATTCTGGCTTTTTGGCTCAGTGACTTCTTCCACTTCCGGAGTTTCAATCTCACTGACAACTTCTGCGGCTTTTACTTCTGCTTCAGCCACGTTGATTTCAGTTTCATCTTCCAGTGGTGCCGGATGATTCATCATCTTCGCCAGCAAACTTGCCAGTTTAAAGCGCATCACCGGACGGCGAACGATCATGTCAATCGCACCTTTCTCCAGCAGGAACTCACTACGCTGGAAGCCGGCTGGCAGTTTCTCACGCACAGTTTGTTCAATAACACGCGGACCGGCAAAACCGATCAGTGCTTTTGGTTCTGCAATGTTCAGATCGCCCAACATAGCAAAACTTGCAGATACACCACCCATCGTTGGGTCAGTCAGCACAGAAATATATGGCAGACCGCGCTCTTTCATTTTTGCCAGAGCAGCACTGGTTTTTGCCATCTGCATCAGGGACATCAGTGCTTCCTGCATACGCGCACCACCGGAAGCCGAGAAACAAATCATCGGACAATTATCTTCCAGTGCCTGCTCAACCGCACGCACAAAACGGGCACCAACCACAGAGCCCATTGAACCACCCATAAAGGAGAATTCAAACGCAGCAGCCACAACTGGCATGCCGTGTAGGGTACCTTTCATAACGATCAGAGCGTCTTTCTCATCCGTCTGCTTTTGCGCAGCGGTCAGACGATCTTTATATTTTTTGGAATCACGGAATTTGAGCACATCTTTTGATTCCAGCTCGCTACCCAACTCAGTCGTTGAATCTTCATCCAGCAGGCTGTTCAGGCGATCACGACCATGCATACGCATATGGTGATCACACTTCGGGCAAACTTCCAGGTTGCGTTCCAGTTCGGCACGGTACAACACCTGCCCACAGCTATCACACTTAGTCCAGACGCCTTCAGGGATATTGGCCTTACGCGATGGGGTGATTGTGCTCTTATTAAGAATTCGTTCGATCCAGCTCATTGATGACCTGTTAAGTTGTTTTATTGTGTCAAATCAGACACTTAACTCTATTTATTGCCTGATAACTAGCTGATATTACATCATAAAATGTGATCATTCGCCACATATTCATCAAGGCGTTACCAGAAGCAATAGTGAATACCCGGGAAGGGATCTCTCCCCTCCCGAACGATTTTAGCTTTTATTCTGTCGCATTGCCCGACGCTGACGCCACACTTCAATAATACCTGGCAAAACAGAGACAACAACTATTGCCAACATCAGCAGATTCAGGTTTTTTTGTACGATTGGCATATCAGCAAACAAATATCCGGCATAGGTAAATAGCACAACCCAAAGCACGCCCCCTATCACATTAAACAGGGCGAAATGACGGTAAGGCATTTTCCCCATTCCTGCGACAAATGGCGCAAAAGTCCTTACGATCGGAACAAAACGTGCCAGGATAATCGTTTTTCCACCGTGTTTCTCATAGAAAGAATGCGTTTTATCCAGATAACTGCGACGGAAAATTTTGGAGTCCGGATTAGCAAACAGTTTATTACCAAATATTCGTCCGATGGTGTAGTTCACACCATCTCCGGCAATCGCAGCAACAACCATCAGGAGCGCCATCATATGCACGTTCAGATCATTTCCCGGAATGGCAGCCAGTGTGCCGGCAACAAACAGCAGTGAATCTCCGGGTAAAAATGGCGTGACGACCAGACCAGTTTCACAGAATAAAATCAGGAACAGGATGGCATAAATCCAAATCCCATACTGTGACACCAGTTCCGCCAAATGCACATCAATATGCAGAATAAAATCAACAACGAAGTGAATCAGTTCCATCAAACTATCCTTTCACACACTGACCGGCTTAATCGCCGAAAAACAGGGGACCCATTGCCGGGCGAGGTAAGTCAAAACGTTCAGGATAATCAACCGAAACCAGGTACAGCCCTTCAGCACGCGCTGTTGCCGCAGCCAGTTTGCGATCTTTAGCCGCCAACAGTTCAGCCATCCAGCTTTCTGGTTTATTGCCGCAGCCAATTTCCATCAGGCTTCCCACGATATTGCGCACCATATGATGCACAAAAGCATTGGCTTTGATGTCCACAACCACATAATCACCGTGACGAGTGACATACAGATGCATCACATAACGCATTGGTGTACGTGACTGACACTGAACAGCCCGGAAAGACGTAAAGTCGTTTTCACCCAGCAGACACTGCCCGGCACGCTGCATTTTTTCCACATCCAGACGATGATAAAAATGCGTCATACCACCACCGAGGATCGCCGGGCGCAGACGATGGTTATAAATCACATAACGGTAGCGACGTGCTGTTGCACTGAAACGGGCATGAAAATCTTCCGGTACCGTTTTGACCCAACGAACTGCAACATCATCCGGCAGATGTGTATTTGTTCCCAATGTCCAGGCAGCATCCTTACGTAATGATGTGGTGGTGAAATGCACCACCTGTCCGGTACCGTGTACTCCGGCATCAGTACGCCCGGCACAAAAGACTGTCACCGGCTGATTAGCAACCTGTGACAGCGCTTTTTCCAGTTCTTCCTGCACACTGCGCACTTCATTCTGGCGCTGCCAGCCATAATAGAGGCTGCCATCATATTCAATGCCCAGCGCGAGGGTATACACCGGCTGTGACACATTGATGTCAGACATTAGTACATGTACTCCTGCACCAGTTTCTCTGCGGTTTTCACCGCCATCAACGCACCACCAAAACGTACGTTGTCGGCGACCGACCAGAACTGCAACAGTTCAGGCATACCGTAATCATTACGCAGGCTACCAATACTCAGATGTGCACTACCGGAAGCATCACCGACTGGCGTTGGATAATCATCCCCTTCGGTGAGGTTAATATCTACCGCATCCTGCAATGTTTCCCGGGCTTCCTCTGCAGACATTGGGCGTAAGTTTTCAATATGTACAATCTGCGCATTACCATAAAAGACCGGAGCCTGAACGGTACTAACAGCAATCGGCAGCCCCTCATCCTGCAAGACTTTTCGTACCTGATCGACCAGTTTTCGTTCCTGGGCAACACTACCTTCGGTATCAACCTGAGCCGGTAACAGGTTAAACGCCAGCTGGCGACCAAAGTAACTCTCTTCCACTGGCATGCCATTCAGCAAACGGGCACTTTCCCCAGCCAGAGAATCCACAGCCGCTTTCCCGTGGGAGGAAACAGACAGTAAGTTCGTTACCTGTAAACGACTCAGACCCGCGTTATCCACCAGCGGTTTAATTGCGCTCAGTAACTGGCTGGTGAGACTGTTCGCCACACTGACGATATTACGGTTACGGTAATCAGCCAGTACCTGTGGGTTCACATCCGGAACCACTAAAGGCACATCCGGTTCCAGTGCAAACAAGTCACTGCAATCAATGACCAGACAACCGGCATTGGCAGCTTCTTCGGCATAACGGGCAGACGCTTCATTACCAGCAGCAAAAAAGGCCAGTTGTGCGTAGGACCATTCAAATTCTGCAGCATCTGTTACCTGTACAGATTTACCGTCATAGCGCAGCGTTTCACCTGCACTACGTTCACTTGCCAGCAAAAACAATTCACCAACCGGGAACTGACGTTCAGCCAGTAATTCCAGTAAAGCTCCCCCTACTGCGCCTGTTGCACCTAAAAGGGCAATATTCCAGCCGTCAGACATGTTGGTTTACTCCAGACAATAAATAAAAAAAGAGTGCGGTGCCTGAGCACCGCAACGTTGCAAAATCTTTCCCGTCATGGGAGATGACATACTGTGTTACAGAGGCTTATTTACTGACGGCATTAAAGCCCAGTTTTGTCAGTAGCTCTGCCGTTTCCGACGTATCGCACAGTACCTGTAATGATGACCACTCACGGCGTTCCTGATAGTTTTTACGTAAACGGTCAAACTCTCCCGGAATGGCGGCCACATGACGCAGTGGTGCATCATCGCGGCGCACATCATACACCAGATGCACCAGACGTTTCAGCGTTGCCTGATCCAGATCACCATGTAGTGTGACTGAACCAAATTCTGGTGCCGGTAACAGACTGTCCAGAGGAACCGTTTGTGGCTGCTCAATAAACCGGGTCCAGGCTTCAAAAACTTGTGTAGTACCACGAGCTTTACCTTCCAGGGTATAGCCAGCGATATGTGGGGTGGCGATATCCACTTTATCCAACAATTCCAGAGAGAGTTCTGGCTCCGGCTCCCACACATCCAGTACCACACTCAGATCATCACGCTGTGTTAAGACCTTCAGTAAGGCAGCATTATCCACCACCGGACCGCGGCAGGCATTAATCAGAATCGCGTCTGGTTTCATGGCCATCAACAATGTTTCATCGGCCAGATGCAGTGTTTTATAAAGCCCGTCTTTAAACAACGGCGTGTGGAAGGTCAGAATATCGGCTTCTGCCACCAGCGTGGACAGCGGCAAAAATTCCCCCTGATCACCACGATCTGCCCGTGGCGGATCACACAGTAAAGTCCGGATACCCAGCGCTTCCAGACGTGCCTGTAAACGCCCACCGACGTTACCAACACCGACAATCCCAACCGTGCGATCTTTCAGTTGAAAACCATCACGTTCTGCCAATAACAGGAGTGAAGAGAAGACATATTCCACTACCGCGATAGCATTACAACCGGGTGCAGCAGAGAAAGCGATTCCCTGTTGATGCAGATAATCCTCGTCAATATGATCAGTGCCTGCTGTTGCGGTACCGACAAATTTCACCGGTTTGCCAGCCAGCAAATCAGCATTTACTTTGGTTACCGAACGCACCATCAATCCATCAGCATCATTCAGTTCGGCTTCAGGAATGGGACGTCCGGGAACAGCCAGTACATCTCCTGTACGGCTGAACAGTTCACGCGCATACGGCATATTTTCATCAACGAGGATTTTCACAAGCGGTATCCAGTCAGGCTTAATCATAAGGAAAGTTATTCTGCCACAAAGCCGGTAACTGAATAACCCCTGTTTATCTGCAACAGGCGAACTGAGCATTATCAATAGGCAGAAATGCGCTAAGATGCCCGTTCCTTTTTTCCTGACCTCTATAACAACCGAGAAACTGATGAATTTTATGTTTCCCCTGCTGGCGGTATTGATCTGGTCGATCAATGCGATAGTCAGCAAATTATCTGCTGGTGCCATTGATCCTGCGGCCATTTCTTTTTATCGCTGGATCATTGCGCTGGCGGTACTGACACCTTTTGTGATTGCTGGCGTCTGGCGTAACCGGCAACAGATTTTTCAGGTTTGGTGGAAGTTATTGATTCTGGGCATGCTGGGGATGGTGCTTTATCAAAGCCTGGCCTACTATGCCGCGCACAGTGTCAGTGCCCTGTTTATGGGGATACTGAATGCCACCATCCCAATGTTTACCGTATTGCTCAGTATTGTCATTCTGCGTCTGGCACCCACTCTGGGTATCCTGCTGGGGAGTTTGCTGTCTTTTGGTGGTCTGGTTTGGCTAATTAGCCAGGGAAATCCTTCTCAGTTACTGGCGCAGGGGTTAGGCAAAGGTGAGTTAATGATGCTGGCGGCCTCTGTCTCTTATGCACTTTACGGTGTATTAACCAAGCGCTGGGCCATTCCCTTACCAAACTGGCAAAGTTTGTGGGTACAAATTTTATTTGGTGTGGTGTTATTAACACCGGGTTTTCTGTCTGCACCCGATGTTTCACTCACCGCACAAAACATCCCTCTGGTTCTGTTTGCAGCGATCCCTGCGTCTGTTTTGTCTCCCTTCTTGTGGATTCAGGGAGTACTGCGTATGGGAGCCAGCACGGCCAGTATTTTCATGAACCTGGTTCCGGTATTTACAGCAATTATTGCCGTCTGCTTTTTGCATGAAGATTTGCACAGCTACCACTTTATTGGCGGTGGCATCACCCTGGCCGGCGTCATTCTGGCACAGCAATTGCGTACTCCACTGAAAAAACCAACCAGATAACGTTATCTTCTGCCCACAGGCCTGTCGTTATGTGGGCAGAATTGCTATCATTACCGATTACATTATTCGTCCTGGCCGCCCCGGCACCACACTCAAGGATTTTAATCATGCACCCGTTAAATGGCCCCGGAGCGCCATCATCTGGCAATCGCCAGAGCAGTATGCCTCCGCCTGAAAAAAAACATTCCCCCTCTGATACTCAGCCATTATCGCCGGATCAGCGCACGACGCTGGAACGTTTGATTATGCGAATTATATCTATCAGTCCATTAAAGTCGGTTGAGCTGTGGGCAGGCGTTCGCCATGAAATCGGGGTAAACGGCGATGCAGAATTACTGGCAATACATTTCCCAACGGCTGAGACATACCTCAACCAGCGACTGGCACAAGAGCAGAAAACTCATGCCGAACGCCAGTTACAACAGCAATTAACCGATCTGTTGACGGTAGGGAATAATCGTCAGGCTGTGAGTGATTTTATCCGTCAACAGTTCGGTCATACGGTACTGAGTTCACTGAATGCGGAGCAACTGCGTGAAGTGTTAACCATGCTGCAAAATGGACAGATGGAAATTCCACAGCCTCAGCAAAATACCGTCACAGATCGTTCCCTGTTACCCGCAGAGCACCAGGCATTGAATCAGCAAATTGCCCGTCTGGTTGCCGTAACCGGAGACTCCCCTGCCAGATGGTGGGACGATGTATTGAACATTGCTCAGGTACCTGAAGGTGCGCCAATTCCGGTGCTCTTTTTCCCGGTACTGACCCAATACCTGCAGGCCAGTATGACACTCCGTCAGCAGGCAGAGCCAACACTGGAACAATTTATTACCGCGCTAAAACAACCCGCTGATGCAGCAGAACAACATCTGCTGGCCAAATATTGCCGGGAGCATTACAACATTCAGCCACTGTCGCCACTCAGTCACACACAGGTGCAGGATTTATTACATGTTCTGTTCCGTCACCGGGCTTCGCATCTGGTGACACAAGGTGAAGCAGAACCGCCGGAATTATGGTGGCATTCCCTGCCACCGATCCTGCAACCTTTTGCTCAGCGTCCACTATTTTGTACCTGTTTACTGGTATTACTGGCGCTGCTGCTCTGGTTTTTGCTGTAAGTTAACAGCCACAATCCGGTAACTGTGTCTGCTGTTCAGGCCAGTTGCCGGGTGCTTCTCCGGTTGAAATCGGATGACCGTCACGTAGCCAAAAATCCAAACCACCGATCAATTCTTTTACCCGAAATCCCGCCGCTGCCAGTTGCCAGGCACCTTTAGTCGAACCATTACATCCAATTCCATCACAATAGGTGATATATACCCGATGGCGATCGAGTTGAGCCAGACTTTCTTCCGTCATCAAACGGTGAGGAAAACTGATCGCACCACAAATATGCCCGTCCTGATATTGCTCTGCTGAACGCGTATCAATCACTACAATATCCTGCACTTCCTGCGCTAAATCCTGTGCCAAATCCCAGGCATCTGTATACCAGGCCAGCTTCTCACGTAATCTGATTTCATTTTCTTCCGGTGCTAATGGGGGAAACTGTAAAACGGCTGATGGCATCATCATGTTCCTTTTCTGATAAATAACGGTTGTATCATAGAAACAAATTGGCCTTAATAATAAGACCAATTATCCATCCATGATAAGACCGATATGTCACATCACCGCGTCCCCTATCTGACTTTGCTGGATCAGCAAAAAGCGGCAACTTTACGTGAACGTATTTGCGCCATGCTACGCCAGGCCATCCATAATGGTGCGTTACATATCAATGCCCGACTCCCTTCCTCTCGCCTGTTGGCTCAGGATTTAACCGTATCCCGTGTCACTGTTGAAGCAGCTTACGCTCAGTTAGAAAGTGAAGGTTATCTCACCCGACAAACCGGACGTGGCACATTTGTTGCCTGTCAATTCCCGGTGCAGGCACAGAAAAATACGCCACCTCCGCCGATCCTGTTATCTTCCCGCGGAAACCAGATCACAGCGACAGGAGGGTGCAATGACCCTCTTTTTCCTCAGGCGTTTGCGGCAGGCTCACCTGATCTGCGGGCTTTTCCGCATCAGATTTGGCGCAGGTTAATACAGCAACGACTGCGACTGGATGGGGAAAAGTTGATGCGTTATGGCGATCCTCAGGGGTTACCATTACTGAGAGAAACAATAGCCGCTTATCTTTCACAATCCCGTGGTGTCCGCTGTCATGCTGATCGCATCATGATCCTGACCAGTTCACAGCAGGCTCTACATATGATCGCCCTGCTATTGTGCGATCAGGACGATACCGTCTGGCTGGAAGAACCTGGATATAGCGGTGCGTGGCAGGCATTTCGCAGTGCAGGAACGAAAACCCGTGGGATAAAGGTGGATGAACATGGCGCAATTCCTGTCAGTGAAGGTCATCCTAAACTGGTTTATTTAACGCCCTCACATCAATATCCAACCGGAGGAACCCTGAGTTTATCCCGGCGTTTAGCCTGGCTGGATTTTGCTCGTCGCAATAACTGCTGGCTGATTGAAGACGATTACGACAGTGAATTTCATTACGACCAACGTCCGCAGCCTGCATTACAGGGGCTGGAAAGTGATGCCCGGGTACTCTATATGGGGACCTTTTCCAAAGTGTTATACCCGTCATTACGCCTGGCGTGGCTGGTTGTACCCGATGCATTGATTGAGCCACTTTGTCGACTACGGAGCATTATGGATGGTCACAGTTCTCAGCTGATGCAGGCAGTCACTGCTGATTTTATACAAAATGGCCATTTTTCTGCCCACTTACGTTTAATGCGCCAGTTATATGCCAGTCGCCGTCATATCCTGTGTCGGGAACTGGAAAATAAACTGGAGGATAAACTGGCCTTATTGACTCATCAGGGCGGGTTACAACTGACCGTACAATTGAAAAATGGCGGGGAGCAACGCTTAACACAAGAAGCAGCAGCTCTGGGACTCACTCTGCCCCGCCTTTCTCCTCTTTATCACCAACAGACCCGTCATATTCAGGAAGGCTGGATACTCGGTTACTCGGCACTGCAACCAACTGAAATCATTCAGGCAGTAGATAAACTGGCTCGTCTCAGTTATTAAACGGTTACGAATTATCAGGGTGATCCAATACAGGAAATCAGGTCGGATACAACAGGAAAGATATTCAGAGGAAGGCAAAAAGGGGGAAGATATCTCCTCCCCCTTTCATCACTTACTTCAGCTTACGCATTACCAAAGTAGCGTTAGTACCACCGAAACCGAAGCTGTTAGACATCACAGTCGTCAGTTCACGTTCGGTTGGTTCAGTGATGATATCCAGACCTTCTGCCGCCGGATCCATCTCTTCGATATTAATGCTTGGTGCGATAAAGCCGTTTTCCAGCATCAGCAGTGAATAGATAGCTTCCTGCACGCCAGCAGCACCCAGAGAGTGACCGGTCATCGCTTTAGTTGCAGACATAGCTGGTGTTTTGTCCGGGAATACAGCACGGATAGCACCCAGTTCTTTCACGTCACCAACCGGAGTTGATGTACCGTGGGTGTTCAGGTAGTCAACCGGCGTATCCACACCTTCCATCGCCATACGCATACAACGCATTGCACCTTCACCTGACGGAGCCACCATATCAGCACCATCGGAAGTTGCACCGTAGCCCACGATTTCAGCATAGATGTGAGCACCACGCGCCAGCGCATGTTCCAGCTCTTCAACCACAACCATACCGCCGCCGCCAGCGATAACGAAACCGTCACGGCTGTTATCGTAAGTACGGGACGCTTTTTCTGGCGTTTCGTTATATTTGGTGGACAGCGCGCCCATCGCATCGAACTCACAGGACATTTCCCAGCACAGTTCTTCACCGCCGCCAGCAAATACGATGTCCTGTTTACCTAACTGGATCTGCTCTACAGCATTACCAATACAGTGTGCAGACGTTGCACAGGCAGAACTGATTGAGTAGTTCACACCGTGAATTTTAAAAGGTGTTGCCAGGCAGGCAGAAACGCCTGAAGCCATCGCTTTGGTCACCATGTAAGGACCAACACCACGCAGACCTTTCGCACGCATACCATCAA
>Ga0157359_1000640_pt1 | contig 13132 bp, 14 predicted proteins | sample AttcapACBM3_FD_111482 | JGI IMG/M metagenome (GOLD analysis project Ga0157359, IMG submission 111482) | Fungus gardens microbial communities from leaf cutter ant in Botucatu, State of São Paulo, Brazil - Atta capiguara ACBM3 | ecosystem: Host-associated > Fungi > Mycelium > Unclassified ...
ATCGCTGAGCAACTGGAACAAAAAGGTCTGAAAAAAGGCATTGAACAAGGAATTGAGCAAGGTATTGTCAAAGGATTGGCTGCCGGAGGGCGAGCCGCCACATTAAAAATTGCTCATGCTATGCTAAAAAATGGTATTCAACGTGATATTGTGATTAATATCACTGGGTTAACCGAAGATGACCTGAATAAGATATCTGGCTAATTATATTCTTAATATGTATTCCTCGTTAAATCGGCATTAGATTTAACGAGGATTTTTTCATGGTTTTCTGAACATATATTTCTTTTTTCTCTTCTTCATATCTTCTTTAGAAATAACTTCTGCGATCTTGATCATCCAGTACCTGCTAATTTCCCTTTCAAAGTGGAAAAAGTCGTTCTCCACAGTCAGTCCTCCCCGGGCTATGTTCAATATTCAGAAAAAACGATTAGCCAGAACGTTATACCGGGGGTTGAAGTGAGTGATGGAACGTTGTCTAGCACGGAACGTAACGCTGAAATTCAGGCGCTGGCCGAACGTGTGATGGCACAAATTACGGCATTGTTTGCTTCCCAGGCTATTACGCCGAACAGTGTCCAGCAGCAGATGTTGACCTCTCATGTTCAGGCAATGGCTTTGCGTTCTTTAACGGGTGAATCCTTACCTGAAGTGGAAGAGGAACTGTTTGAGGATATTTCCCCTGATTCACTGGTTTTGGCACAACAAATCGTAGATTTGTTTGGCAATTTACCGAAAGAAGAAGCCTGGCTCCTGTCCGTACATATTGAAGTTGCCAGAGAAAATACAGAATTAACACCGCCAGAAAATGGCGTTTAATCCGATTAAAAGAAGGAACACCGTATGTCGCAAATTATTGTCGTGATTGGAGATCGTTTAGGTAAAGGTCATAAAGTGGCTGCTGGGGTAGAAAAAGCCGGTGGGAAAGCCATTGTAGTACCCGGTGTTGCTGCTGATATGAAACTGGGCGATGTCATGAAGGCGGAAAATGCCACTTTTGGTATTTCCTTCTGTGGCAGCGGTGGTGCCGGTGCAATTACAGCACAAACCAAATATGGCTATAAAGCGAAATATGGCATGCGTTCTGTGGATGAAGGTGTCACGGCAATTAATGAAGGTGCAAATGTGCTGGGCTTTGGCTTTATGGATAAAGAAGAACTTGGCGAGCGTCTGGTACAGGCCTGGCAGAAGAAATACAGCTGATGAAAGAGCAATTTACTACCACGGTAAATGTCAGTGGTAAAGGCGACAGTAAGAGCAAAGCCTTTGCTGATGCATTGAGCCGGGTCCAACACAGCGTATTAAAGTCTACTGGCAAGATCCTGCTACGTATTGAGCCTGTTGATGTACAGGTGTTGCGTGCAACGGAGAATCGCAAAACCGAGAAATTTTTGTTTTTCTTCCTTGCTCGTGAAAAACATCTGTACAACGTGGAGCTGGCTATCACCGTCAATGTTTCTGTGATTGATACAGAGCAAGTGGATTTCACCGCGCTGTCCTGAAAACGTTGAGCCATAACACGAAAGGAAAAGCTGATGTTTTTAATCATTTTATTCAAATCGCTGATTATCGGCGGGCTGGTGGGCGTTGGAGTCGGGGCTGGCGCTGCACGTATGTTCCATGCACCCACATCCCAGGGGATGGGGGCATTTCGTACGTTGGGAGAATTAAACTCTTGTGAAGGCGATCCTGCTTCTCACTTCTCCTTTGGTCTGGGATTTTTCTTTAATGCCTGGGCTTCTTCAGTAGCCGCTGGTTCATTCACTCAGGATGTGGATCACCGAATTATCCCAAACTGGGGCGCTGCGGCGTTAATGGTGAAAAACCGCAACGTTGCCGACACATTACACAACCCTAAAAAGATGGCGATTGCCTGCGGCATCATCGGCATGATTGTCGTTGCTTTCCTGAATACAACGGCTTCGGCTGTTCCCGCCGCTTTGCAGGTAACGGCTGTGAAGGTGTTGGTTCCTGCGGCAAACCTGTTGGTAAATACAGTGATGCCGGTCATTTTCTGGCTGGCGGCGATTGATGCCGGGAAAAAATCAGGTTTCTGGGCAACCATTTTTGGTGGCCTGGCGCAGTTGATTATGGGGAATGCCGTACCTGGCTTGGTTCTGGGGATTCTGGTCGGTAAAGGTGTGGAAGAAGCAGGGTGGAACCGCGTAACGAAGGTGATGATGGTGGCGATAGTACTGCTGTTTGTCCTGAGTGGTTTCTTCCGTGGTTTTGACATGCAGATGCTGAAATCTTTCCAACTGGGTATTCCTGGCTGGCTGGATGCAATCCATAACACCCTGAGCGGTAAATAAGAGGAGAGTGACGATGGAAGAGACAAAACGCGGTTTTTGGTACGACGACTGGTCATTCCCCATCTTTGTTGGTCTGCTCTCTGCCGGGGTTTTTGCCGGTACGCATATGTATTACGTCTATGGTCTGGGGGCCTTCAACGAAGTGGCTTTTGTTTCCATGTTACGCTCCGGGATGGATACCGGTGTTTATGGTGCAGTTGCCGCTTTTGGTGCCAGCTTCTTGTTTGCCCGAATTATCGAAGGTTCACTGGTTGGGATCCTGGATATTGGCGGTGCCATTCAAACAGGGATTGGCCTGGGTGTGCCAGCGTTGTTGCTGGGTGCCGGCATTATCTTCCCGGTATCTAATTTTGCTGCATCATTGGTGACGGGGCTGATTCTGGGGCTGGCGATTGGTTACATCATCATCCTGGCGCGTAAATTCACTATTAATAACAGCGATTCCACATATGGCGCGGACGTCATGATGGGGGCGGGTAATGCTTCCGGGCGTTTCCTTGGGCCACTGATTATTTTGTCTGCAATGACCGCATCCATCCCCATTGGATTGGGATCTTTGGTGGGCGCTCTGCTGTTTTATATCTGGGACAAACCGATTACTGGTGGTGCGATCCTCGGCGCAATGGTGCTGGGTGCCATTTTCCCGGTGGCGTTGTAATGGTTATGTGTGGTGATGCATGCAGGCACGATCCGGAGAAAGATGATGTATGACCTGATTATCCGTAATGCCCACCTCAGTGATAACACTTTATGTGATGTGGCAATTCTGGCAGGAAAAATTGCAGCAGCAGGGAGTGTAGCAGGGAGTGCTGCACAGGAATGGGATCTGGCCGGACGTTACTGGCTGAGTGCTGGCTGGATTGATTCACATGTGCACTGTTATCCCAAATCGCCCATTTATCACGATGAGGCTGATCGTGTCGGGATTGAAACAGGCGTTACAACGGTTGTTGATGCTGGCAGTACCGGGGCCGATGACATTGATGATTTTTGGCAATTAACGCGTGACTGTGACACCCGGGTTTATGCGCTGTTGAACATCGCCCGTAGTGGCATTCTGACGCAAAACGAACTGGCGGATATGGAGCGGATTGATGCTCCGGCATTGAAAGCCGCATTACAGCGCCATCCTGACTTTATTGTCGGGTTGAAAGCCAGAATCAGTAGCAGTGTGGTTGAAAAAAACGGTATTCAGCCTCTGATTCGGGCAAAAGCGCTACAGAAGGAAAATGGGCAACTGCCGTTAATGGTTCATATCGGTAACAATCCTCCGAATCTGGATGAGATTGCCGATCTGTTAACGTCTGGTGACATCATCACTCATTGTTACAACGGCAAACCGAATCGCATTCTCACTCCGGAAGGTCAGCTACGGGATGCGGTTTCCCGGGCGATACAAAGGGGTGTTCGCCTGGATGTGGGGCACGGTACAGCAAGTTTCAATTTTGATGTTGCTCGTGTTGCGATTGCCCAGGGCATTTTACCGCAGACGATCAGCTCGGATATTTACTGTCGTAACCGTATTAATGGCCCGGTACGTAGCCTGGCGCATGTGATGTCGAAATTTTTACATCTGGGAATGACGCTGGAGCAGGTGATTGATTGTGTCACCTCACATGCTGCGGATGGATTGCGATTACAGAATAAAGGTCGACTTGACGCAGGTTGTGATGCCGATCTGACCCTGTTTGACTTGCAGCATCAATCCTGCCTGTTCACCGATTCTGATGGGCAGTCGTTGACTGCTGATTGCCAAATTGTACCGCTTGCCGCCATCGTGGGTGGACAGCGATTCCTTACCGATGAAGGGAAAAAACGTAATGACTTCTGTTTATGAGAAATATGGCCTTAAACAGGTAATTAATGCTTCCGGACGTATGACCATCCTGGGGGTTTCCACTCCGGCGCCTGAAGTAGTCGAAACCGTAAAATATGGTTTGAATCACTATTTTGAAATGAAAGATCTGGTGAACAAAACCGGAGCCTATATTGCCCGTCTGCTGAACTGCGAAGACGCGGTTGTGGTGTCCTGTGCTTCTGCAGGTATCGCGCAGTCGGTAGCAGCCGTGATTGTGCAGAATGATGACTGGTTACTGGAAAATCTGCATGCCGTACCACTGACTGTGCCACACGATATTGTGTTACCAAAAGGACATAACGTTAATTTTGGTGCGCCAGTCGGTACCATGGTCGCACTGGGCGGAGGACGTCTGGTGGAAGCGGGTTATGCTAACGAATGTTCACCAGAGCAGCTATCTGCGGCCATCACACCACAGACAGCGGCTGTTCTCTATATCAAATCACATCACTGTGTTCAGAAAAGTCACCTGAGTGTGGAGCAGGCTGTTGCCGTGGCCCGTCAGCATAACGTTCCTTTGATTGTGGATGCAGCTGCAGAAGAAGATTTGCTGGCATATACCGCGCTGGGTGCTGATCTGGTGATCTACAGCGGCGCCAAAGCGATTGAGGGGCCTACCAGTGGACTGGTGATTGGGAAAAAACAACCTGTTGAGTGGGTTAAACGCCAGTCACAGGGCATTGGCCGGGCGATGAAAGTCGGGAAAGAGGGCATCCTGGGACTGACTCATGCCATTGAAAACTATCTGCAGCAGGAAAAAGTCAGTGGTGCGCAGATGGTGGAAAAAATGACGCCTTTCATCAACAATTTGAACAGTCTTGAGGGGATTCAGTCTCGGGTGGTATGGGATGCCGCAGGACGTGATATTGCCAGAACTGAGATCAAATTTGACGAAGCCCGAACGGGCATGAAAACAGCAGATGTTGTTCAGGCACTAAAAACCGGTGAACAGGCAATCTATTTCCGTGGTTATAAAGCCAATGAAGGTATCGTGGAAGTGGATGTACGCAGTGTTTCTGCAGAGCAGCTGCATATCATTTTCGTCTCTATTCAGGCTCTTTTCAGCGGAGGAAAACAGGCATGACATTAACACCAAAATTTTATCGCGATCAGGTTTGCCTGAATGTGTTGGCGGGTTCAAAACAAAATGCCCGTGATGTATGGGAAGCAGCAGAAGGTCATGTTCTGGTCGGTGTGTTATCCAAAAATTACAGCAGTGTGGCAAGTGCTGTGGCAGATATGCGTGAGTATGTGGGACTGATTGATAACGCCATCTCTGTTGGGTTGGGTGCCGGGGATCCCAACCAGTCAGCAATGGTCAGTGCCATCTCTGCTGAGCTGCAACCTCAGCATGTGAATCAGGTGTTCACCGGTGTGGCAACCAGCCGGGCATTGCTGGGGCAAACTGACACGGTAATTAATGGCTTGGTTTCCCCGACCGGGCAACCGGGTAAAGTCAAAATTTCTACCGGCCCACTCAGCTCCCTGCAGGAAGACGGTATTGTACCCGTCGAAACGGCAATTGCTCTGTTGAAGGATATGGGCGGCAGCTCAGTGAAATACTTCCCAATGAATAAAATGCAGGATATGGATGAATTCCGGATGTTGGCAAAAGCCTGTGCTGCACAGGATTTCTGGCTGGAACCAACCGGGGGCATTGATCTGCATAACTTTGCCGAGATCCTGCAAATTGCTGTAGATGCTGGAGTCAGCAAAATTATCCCGCATGTTTACAGTTCAATTATTGATAAAGCCACAGGGCTGACGCGTCCGGAAGACGTGGCAGCGTTGTTGGCCATCACCAAAGAAGTGCTGGGATAACCTGTTCCTGCCCACTATCAAACGTTGACAGGTAGTGGGCAATATCGGGTATTTAAGGCGCAACGTATCGCACTTTATTTACCCAGATTGTCTGTTGAGCATAATCCGTTATTCCCTGGATGATGATCCAATACGCATAAAGCGCGTTGAGTCAGATATAAAACCATCCTTAATTTTTCTGTTCCAGTGAGCATGGTATCCCGTGAAATTCCCCTATCAACGACTGTCACAATTGTTTGATCTTCTGCAAAGTGAGACATTGCCGCAGGATGAACTGGCTAACCGGCTGGCTGTTTCCACGCGTACTGTTCGTACTGATATTACGGCGCTGAATGAACTCCTTGCTGAATATGGCGCCAGTTTTGTGTTGAATCGTGGAGAAGGGTATCAGCTAAAAGTTGAAGATACAGAACGTTATGAGCGTTGGTTACAACCGGCACCTGTTGCTGCGCGAGTTCCCCGTACATCAACAGAACGCATTCATGCTTTGTTAATTCGTTTCCTGACTTCAGCGTTTGCTCTCAAACTGGAAGATCTTGCGGATGAATGGTTTATCAGCCGCACAACACTACAAAGTGATATGGCGGGGGTCAGAGAGTGGTTGTCACGGTATGAGCTGGAGCTGGAAGCCCGTCCACGTTACGGCATGAAATTATTTGGTCGTGAATCTGCGATACGTACCTGCCTGACAGATCTCCTGTATCAGTCAGAACATCCTGATGCTGAGCACTCACTGCTGTATAGTGATGCGTTAAGCAAGGAAGCCCTGGCTGTGTTGCAACCGTCGTTAACAGAAAGCCTGTCACGTTTCCATATTCGTCTGGCAGATGATGCCGAATGGTATTTACGTCTGTATTGTGCTGTTGCCGTTCGTCGAATAACTGAAGGTTATCCCCTGGTTGATTTTGGCGTTGCAGATGTTGCTGACGACGTGCGGGAAGCGGTTCGTTATATTGTTGATTTATTACGCCCCGTAATTGGGCAGGGCATTTCTCAGGCAGAAGAAGCCTGGTTACAGGTCCAGATTGCTGCCAGGCGTATTGAAGATGTTGTGCCTGATGCTATCAGTCCGGATGATGGTGATTCGCTGGTGGATTATATTCTGGTTTATATCAATCATGAGTATGGTTTTGATCTGCGAAATGATCCGCAACTGCGTGCTGATTTACTGACGCATATTAAAACTATGATCACCCGTCTGCGTTACCAGATCCATATTCCTAATCCATTGCTCAGTAATATAAAACAGCACTATCCGATGGCATGGGATGTAACCCTGGCAGCAGTTTCCAGTTGGGCAAAATACACGCCATACAACATCAGTGAAAATGAAATTGGTTTTCTGGTTCTGCATATTGGGGTTGGGCTGGAACGTCATTATGATGTGGGTTATCAACTCTGCCCACGAGTGTTATTGGTGTGTGACAGCGGTAATTCAACGACGCGTATGATCCAGGCAGTGTTGGCACGTAGATATCCACAAGCAGAGATCTGCCAGATTGTGTCGCTATGGGAATATGAGCAATTGGCTGAGGTCGCTGAGGATTTTGTCATTTCTACTGCTCGTTTGAGTGATAAAGGTAAACCTGTCGTCGTGCTTTCTCCTTTCCCAACGGATTATCAGTTAGAGCAATTGGGAAAACTGGTTCTTCAGGATCGTACCCGTCCGTATATGCTGGAAAAATTCTTTGATGCCGGACATTTTCGTATTCTGGAGCAAAGTATGGATCGTTCTGAACTGTTTCGTCAGCTATGCCATCAGCTTGAACAGGAAGGTATCGTTGAGCAGGATTTTTATCCTTCAGTAGAAGAGAGAGAAGCCATTGTTAGCACTATGCTGGGAGAAGGTATTGCACTACCGCACTCCCTGGGATTGATGGCAAAGAAAACCTGTGTTTATACCGTACTGGCACCAAAAGGGGTTCAGTGGGGAGAGGAAACAGCTTCGGTGATTTTCTTGTTGGCGATCAGTAAAAATGAATATGAAGAAGCGATGGCAATCTATGATCTTTTTGTCACGTTTCTACGTGAAAGGGCAGTAACGCAGCTACGGAATTGTCAGGATTTTGCCAGCTTTAAGGCTGTGGCCATGGAGAGTCTGAATCGGCTATAACAAATAAAAACGGACACGGTGCCAAAAAAGCGTCAAACACCGTATCAGTTATTCATAATTTGCCTAATGATATGTAAGCGACTTTTTATTTCACAATCGTAAACGCAGTCGTAACATGTCGAACACCACTCACCCGGCTGGCGATATCTGCTGCGGCCTGACCTTCCGCCTGAGTTACCAGGCCCAACAGGAAGACTTCACCATTTTCGGTGTTTACTTTCACGTTGGATGATTTGACCTGATCACTTCCTAACAGTTGAGAGCGAACTTTCGTGGTAATCCAGGTATCTGAGGAGGCAGTACCGAAACCCGCTTTCTCACCAATACGGATCTCGTTGTACACTTCCGTTGCCCCATCCACACCGGAGGCTATTTGTCTGGCGCGTTCAGTTAATTCAGTATTAGGAGCCTGTCCGGTTAGCAGAACTTTTCCCTGATAGGCAGTAGAGGAAATATGTGTTTCCTGTTTGAGCTGTTCATCTTTCGACAGTGCATTTGACACACGTAGTTCCAGGGTACCATCATCCACTTGCGTACCCATGGTACGTGGATCAGTGGCTGTTTTTGTTGCAACAGCGGCTGTGCCTACAACGGCGGTAGCAATACAACCCTGTAACAATAAAGCGCTGAAAATAACTGCGATTGCAGATAATGCCTTCATTGGATCTCCTTAAACGTCCTGATGGGGAAATAATGTGTTATCGATCAAATCACATAAACAATTGACAGTCAGCATATGCATTTCCTGGATTCTGGCACTTCGGTGTGAAGGAATGCGTATTTCCACGTCCTGTGGACCCAGTAACCCGGCCAGCTCACCACCATCATAACCGGTTAACGCAATAATCGTCATGTCACGGGTAACTGCCGCTTCCACGGCTTTCACGATATCCCGGCTGTTACCCCGGGTCGAAATGGCCAGCAGGATATCGCCCGTCTGACCCAGAGCCCGTACCTGTTTAGCATAAACTTCATCGTGAAGACGATCATTACCAATAGCGGTCAGCAACACATTATCTGCGCTGAGTGCAATGGCTGGCAGACTTGGACGCTCGGTTTCAAAGCGGTTGATCATACTGGCTGCAAAGTGTTGGGCATTGGCGCTGGAGGTTCCATTACCACAGCTCAACACTTTATTGCCATTCAGTAATGACTGCACGATGCTCATGGCAGCACGAGAAATGGCATCCGGCAAGGCTTCGGCTGCCGCAATTTGTGTTTGGATACTTTCAGTAAAACAGACTTTAATTCTTTCCAGCACGTCATTCACCTGGTTAGTTTTTTATGGTCAGTGACGGGGAAGCCCGTAGTCACTACGCAGCGTTAAACGCATTAGGCAGCCATTCCACCTGTTCCCCGGTGATAGCCACAACATCAAAACGGCAGTCGACGGTATCAAAACTTTGACCTCGTCGATGCAGCCAAAGTGCTGCTGCCCGTAAAAGTTTTTGTTGTTTGCTGCGGGTAATGCTGGCAATTGCACCGCCAAAATTGTCAGAACGGCGATAACGTACCTCAACAAAAACCCATGTTTGCCGGTCACGCATAATCAGGTCAATTTCCCCTGCCCGATAACGGACATTGGCTGCCACAAAATGCAGACCGGCAGTTTCCAGCAGGTGGCGTGCCTGTTTTTCACGCAACGCCCCTTGCTGTTGACGACTCAGGATACTGGAACGATTTGTCCCTGATGATACTGGCTCCATGATAACTTCCTGTTAATCACACAATCCTGTGTAGCATCCAGGCTACCGGTATTCCCATTGAAGTGGAATCCTGGAACCTGACGCATTTCACTAAAGTGGTTAGCCAGTGACCAGGCATCAATGCCCATCGCATACAGGCGAACCAGTGAGTAGTCGTTATTAAATTTCTTCACAGCCTGCTGCATCAGTACCGGATTTTTACCGGAAAGCAGAGGAATATCGCTGAACTGCAAGCCATCCATCTCCAGACGGTAGTCAGGGCCAACACCTGCCTGATTACTACGGGAACTTGCGTACAAACCGATGTTATCCCGACTGCTGACACGCATGGCAATCATGGGTTTGATTAATGCCAGTTCGCTTTGGGTTGCAACAATATAAACAGCATCAACGCGTCCTGATGGTGCAGAGGATGGTGCTTCAATCGTTGGCGTCGCTGGATCTACAGAGGAAGCACCCGGTACCGTTTCAGACTGAAGTACTACCGGTGTACCTGACATACGGATACCTGCACCACTGTTAATGCCCTGGCGTAGTTCTGCTGTTGCACCGTGTTGCTGTTGTAACACACCATTTCCACCTAATTTCTGCCATTCAGCAGCAAAGGTTTTACTGATTCGGGCACCAAATGCACCACGTGGTACCAGTAAAAGTGGTGAGCGTTTGCCCTGATTCCACATATGATGCGCGGCATCACGCGCTTCGTCTTCAGGAGAAAGTGCAAAGTAACAAACATTCGGACGGTTCTGGGTAGTTTCCAGCTCATTCAGTGCCAGTACATTCAGTGGTGTCTGGCTGTTTGCGACTTTCGCCACCTGATTTTTCAACAAAGGACCCACAACAAGTGTTGCGCCATCCATTTGTGCCTGAGCCAGTATCTGTTCTACGGGCTGAGTACTGGTGTCATAGACCTGAATCAGGGACTGGCTGGAAGGTGCCGCTGTTTCGGTTGCAGCAGGTGCAACTGACGAAACTGGGGCTACATCGGACGGCGTTTCTGGTGCAACGTTGTTTTCATCCGTTTGCGTCATCGCTGTCACATCAATAGCAGAAGGGCTGACGACGGCATCGGTTGTATTGTCGACAACCGCTTCTACGGATGCAGGTACAGCCGGTTCTGTCACTTCAGGTTGAGTATTCACCTGTGCTACAGGCAGAGCACCTGTCCGGGCATCATCAAACCCCTGTTGGATGGCTTTGGAGAAAACCTGTGCCTGGCCATTGAGAGGCAGTAACAGAGCGATTTTCCCAACCGAAGCAGTCTGGAACTTATCCAGTTGACTGAGCATGGTTGGCAACATTTTTGCGGCCGGATTGTTTGGATAACGCACCTGCCAGTCACTGATAGCAGATTTCAGCATCCCGACATCACTGCTGTTCGCATGATAAGAGCTCAGCAGATCCAGCCATCCCTGCAGAACATTTTCGTTGGCTTTGATGACAATATTGCTAAGTTGCTGTTGATTCATTCTGAGCAGCGTTTGCCAGGTTGCATCAATATTGTCCTGTTGCTCTGTAGTGGAGAGCAGAGGCTGCAGTGCAATATGCGCTCTCAATACATCGAGCGTAGGATTCGCCTGACCGGCAGCAATATGTAACTGGTAATAACGTACCTGCTGATGCGGTGACAGGGTAGACAGATCGATCAGCTGTAGCTGTTGCATCGCCACAGACATATTTTTCTGTGCCACGGCCAGTTGTGCCAGTAACAAATGCTGTTCCTGCGCTTCTGTTGTATTCAGATCTTGTGGCAGTTGTGAGAGTTGTTGACTGGCTTGTTGCAGCTTCCCTTCATGCAACAATGCTCTGATAGCGAGTAATTGCCAGTCAACCTTGTTATCATCTGAGCTTTGCTGCAGTTGTTGCAGATAATACTCAGAAGTACCAGTGGCATCTCCCTGTACATTCACCGACGGTGTTTGTGGAGAGTGGCCGGTACAACCGGCAAAAATCAGGGTGGCCAGCAGAAGCGGCAGGCTGCGTCTGGCCTTGCGACGAGTGATTTTCGAAGGAAGCATACTGTATCCAGTGATGTTTTTTTCAAGATGCTCAATATTAAATCGGCAATTCGGATCAAACAATGAAACAACACGATCAGGCAGAGATTTCTGCCAGCACGCTCTATATTGTTCCAACACCGATCGGTAACCTGGGCGATATTACCCAGAGGGCATTGACGGTGCTTGCGAGCGTTGATCTGATCGCTGCGGAAGATACACGTCATACCGGACTGTTGCTACAACATTTCGCCATCAATGCGCGACTCTTCGCATTACATGATCATAATGAACAGCAGAAAGCCGAATCGTTACTGGCGAAATTGCGTGAAGGACAAAGTATAGCGCTGGTCTCTGACGCTGGCACTCCGTTAATCAATGATCCGGGATATCATTTGGTGCGTTTATGCCGTGAAGCCGGTATTCGCGTGGTGCCATTACCGGGTGCCTGTGCTGCCATTACAGCATTAAGTGCAGCCGGATTGCCTTCCGATCGCTTTTGTTATGAAGGATTCCTGCCAGCAAAAAGTAAAGGGCGTTGCGATACCCTGCGGGCACTGGAACAGGAATCACGCACTATTATCTTTTATGAATCCACGCACCGCCTGCTCGACAGTTTGCAGGATATGGTCACGGTGTTGGGGGCAGAACGTTATGTTGTTCTGGCGCGTGAAATCACCAAAACCTGGGAATCTATTTACGGTGCGCCAGTCGGCGAGTTACTGGAATGGGTGAAGGAAGATGAGAACCGCCGGAAAGGCGAAATGGTGCTGATTGTTGAAGGCTATCACGCTGAAGAAGATGCACTTCCACCGGAAGCTCTGCGTACGCTGGCGTTGTTGCAGGGTGAGCTGCCATTAAAAAAAGCGGCCGCACTGACCGCAGAAATTCATGGTGTGAAGAAAAATGCGCTCTATAAATACGCACTGGAACAGCAGGGTGAGTGACAAAACGCATAAAACGCTATACACTGCGCGCCGAAGCTAAACAGACAGTCGCCGCTTTGTTGCCGTCCCCTTTCGGGGGAGACAGACAGAGGGGAGGAAAGTCCGGGCTCCATAGGGCAGGGTGCCAGGTAACGCCTGGGGGGCGCAAGTCCACGACCAGTGCAACAGAGAGCAAACCGCCGATGGCCCGTGTAAACGGGATCAGGTAAGGGTGAAAGGGTGCGGTAAGAGCGCACCGCGCGGCTGGCAACAGTCCGTGGCACGGTAAACTCCACCCGGAGCAAGGCCAAATAGGGGTTCACAAGGTACGGCCCGTACTGAACCCGGGTAGGCTGCTTGAGCCAGTGAGCGATTGCTGGCCTAGATGAATGACTGTCC
>Ga0157359_1000641_pt1 | contig 13115 bp, 12 predicted proteins | sample AttcapACBM3_FD_111482 | JGI IMG/M metagenome (GOLD analysis project Ga0157359, IMG submission 111482) | Fungus gardens microbial communities from leaf cutter ant in Botucatu, State of São Paulo, Brazil - Atta capiguara ACBM3 | ecosystem: Host-associated > Fungi > Mycelium > Unclassified ...
AAAAAATGAAAACAAAAAAGAAAAAGAAAATAGGCTAAGTTCATTATCTTCAACTCTGATATTAAAGTTGACTGATATACATACAGAAATAGTCTTTGCAGTATCAGTAGTTTTTAAAGAAATGATAAAGTATAGAGAAACTCTATAAGAATTGAGAACATTAATTATTAAATGAAGAAGAAGCCTCTTTTCTCACTTGGAATATTGAGTATAGTAAACTTAATTAAAGATAGTCAAAGAGTACAATTTGCTAGCTACTTTACACAAAACTCTGTTTATTTTTATTACTATTAATATCTTTTATATTATAACTTAAGTCTTAAAGTTAAAGAGAAGACATACTCTTATATTGAGTAATATAGGAAAACTTAATGAAATTTCTATTACAAACTAGTCTATTTTATATATTACAGACTGTAGTCTCTACAACTAACCTATTCTAAAGTTTATATATTTCTTATAAGGCTAATATGCTAGTGGTATATTATATAATATACACTTTCTTACCTAAGTTCAAAATAATATTAGGTATAGTTCACACCAAAGGTAAATGTCTACAAAGTGGACTTGGAGATATACAGACTTGTAGAATAATCTTGGCTTCAGCTTATATGCTGCACCATTTGTCTGTCACATGGTTGCAACTTCAGAAAAAAGGAAGAAGTCCAAGATAGAAGCAAGTACTAATTGGTATGTTGCTGTTGAACACTAGAGATCAAGTTCAATAAGAGTTATTGTTATCAATTATCAGACTAGTGAATTACAATGTAACTAATAGTCTTATATATAAGAGGGTACTATAGAAGATGCCTGGAGTTTTAGTGGTATGGTCCCTATTATCCTGAGCAGAGGTTTCAGTATTGAGACATTGATAGGAGTATAACTTTGCTATGAAAGACTGAGCCAAATAAGAGTATCCTGATCATGGAAGACAGAATCTCCAGATTGTTACATCACTGTCATATGGATGTATTGTAAGAAAGGTAGGCTTTCTTAGATGTTGACAAGGTAGTATCACCATAGAGATGTATATTCCAGATAGGTGGACTTGGTATATAACAAATAAAGAAAATAAAAATAAAAACTAAAAAATTAAAAAATTAAAAAAATAAAAAATAAAATAGATCCAAGTTTAATATTTATAACTTTGATATTACAAGTCTGTAAGTTTTAAATATCTATAAGTTTCCATATTCTTTAATGTATTCAAGTCTTCTATAAGTTTTTTTTATTACTTAGCAGTTAACTGTCAAATATCTAATCTTACCAAGTAGTTATGAACTATATGGTTTGGATCTCCATAGTAGTAACATCTTTTAACAGAAATACTATGGAGTTTCCAGATAGTGTTTATATTTATAGAAATATTAGAAGAAAGTACTAATAGTAGCTGGTATAAAGATAATAACAAAACAGAAGATAGCTATTTAGAAATGAGAAGAACTTGTAGATTAGAAGTTAAAGAAGGTAGTAGAGATCATATATTGGGTTGATTGAAATACCTCATTTGCTTGCCTAGCCTAGTTTATCCTATATATGGTTTTGAAAGATCAGTATTAGAATTAAAAATAATAGACTTTATTTCATTTTTCATTTTTATATTTTATTTTATTTTTGGAATTAGGGTTAGCATAATATTACAAACTGTCACATGTCACATAGCAAGTCATAAGTTATAGTCACATGATTATATATCACATAGAAGAATATAGAAGATTTTAAAATAATGACATCATACTACATGTTAATAGTATATAGTATACATGTCCTTTAGGATAGATTAGGTTTAGTGTAGCATAGACTATGAGCTAAGTGTATATAAGATAGATACTTTGTATCTGGAACTCTATTGAGTTCTCTTGTGTAAACTTTATACAAGATGCTTTTTCTGACTTAACTCTAAGTCTTGAATTGTTATATATAATAGTTAGTATCTTTAGATCTTTTTACTAACAGGGTTACAATCTGATTCTAGATCACTATTTAGAGTCTGTAACAGAACTTAACTATAATGTAAAAGTTAGTATAGTTAGCTTTTAAAATTAAAGTTCAAAACTTATCTAGGTAGTTTTTTATAATATGGCTTTTATAAGTATGCGAATTAAGTATAACCTATCTTCAGAAAAACCTAAGAGAACAGAATAAGATTTTCCAAAAATAACTACTATCTTAAATAATTTACTATCTATTGCAACCTAGCAAAACAATACTAAGTTAACTATTAGAATGATAGTATACAGATAGTTAGAAGCATAAGTAAAAATATTTAGAATATTATCTAAAAAGCAGGATATACTTGGTATTTGATAAATAATAGCTGATAATAATCTCAGAGGTCTTTTAGAAAATTATACACTAATATAGAGTTCAGTAGTATATAGTAAGAAGAACTAAGAGTTCTATAATAGAATTTAGTAATGTTATAAGAGAGGATAGTTTATAAAGAGAACTAACTGTTATATTCTGTTCAGACCACATTTGTTTCAACCCACAAATAACATTTTTTCCCTTCTTTCAAATCTCTTCCAGTATAGATTATATATCTTTATTCTATCTCAGATATTCTTTCTGGCTCTTAGTAACTTCATGAACTTTCATCTCCTAATATCTGGAAATTACTAGAAATCAGAGTAACTTGCTTAATAGCCTCTATTTCAGATAACTACTCTAAATAGCATACCTAGTATATAACCTTATAGTTTACACTATATTGGTTATCCTGAGAATTAACTAAAACTAATACATATTTCTAGTATTGGTGATAATATACCTTATTATTCTCCAGTAGTTTCTACTTGCTAAGTTTTCTAAGTTCTGTTCCAAAATATATAACCAGTATGACTAGTAAAGATACAATATATAAGTTAAAGCCAAAAGTTGTTCCAATCTGTCTTCTGCATTCTTAGATAATACACTAATTAATATATTTGGACTTCTAAGATATCTTATCAGATTTTAGATAATAAGGTGTAAACTGTATCTAATAATTCTCTTATATCTCTCTTAGTAGTAGATAGTTCCTTCTAACTTGTTAACAGCTTTGGCAATGGTGTTAATTAAGTAGAACTGAGCATAGCAGAGTTTCTTGAACTCTGACCAAGTGAAAACAGAAAAAGCTCTTGTGTTGAACTCTTCTATAAATAGATTCTCAGACTACTTTACTACCTAGCTACTTCTGAAGAATAACAAAGTCTATAAGACTTTGTTTTGGTCACAAATAAATTAGTCTATAGATAGCTAGATATATCAAGAGTCAGAGTTGAGAAAGACTTATCTTATCTGCTGACCACTATTAAAGTCTGGCAAAGGTAAAATATGGGGTTGAAAGTGGTAAGGGAGATTTTTGAGTATAGAAGTGTTAGTAAAGAATAGAGATCTTGATGTGGTTGGAGAGAATATATCTACTAGCATAAGGGTGAGGTTTTATACTAAAGTGTACTGATCTTAGAGTTGGCTTATGAGACTGGCAAAGATGTTGTTAGTATTATGTTCTGTGACATGCTAATACTTAGCTACCTTCTGTAAATAATACTAGAGAAGTCCTAGAATCTTGTTAGTATTAATAGAGATTATGGAGTGATTATTAAAAGTAAACATTTGTCAAGAGGTGAGAAAGAAAAAAGGAGGTCAAGATATAAAGTAGATAATCCAAGACTACCAGACTTGTGATGCTTTAAGGTCTCCAAAAGAAGATTTTGTTAGTTTGTGTATATTTATGCTAATCTATTCTAAGGCTTACAACTAAGCTCTTTTAGCAAATTTTATAATGTTTGACTTATCATATCACTATGACTATAACAAGTATGATTATTGTATATGATGTCACATCACAACCTCTTAACTAAGTCCAAGAAAGAAAATAAGAAAACTATAAAAAAAAAAGAGTAATAAAAGATAAGAGAAAATATATTCAAGTTCACTTCAGAAAGTTCTGATAATAATTTTCAGTATTCTTAAAAAGTGCTTTCTAAGCACATGTAAAAGAGTGACAATAAGATAGATAAGAGAATTTAACTCTTTCAAAACTTGGTAAAAGTAGTAATGTTTCTGAGATTTAGTGAAAAGTATAATAGTAGATTTACATACTTTCTATAGATTATTTACTGTAAAAAGTTTGTTTACATTAACCTGACTTTTACAGCTATATATAAAATTCATAGATATTCATTTATAGAGTGAAAATCTTATGAAACAACTATTAGAGTAACTAGTGGAGTTTATAGAGTTTTGTAAACTTTAATAACCTTCAAGAAGTCCTAAGTCTATTAATACTATTAATATAATGTGTTATAGTATGCTTGAACTCTTATATTTTATTTTAATTTTATTTCTATCTTTCTTGATTTGAATTTTATTTTATTTTTTTATTTTTTGGATGATAAAGAGACATATGACTATAGTTATATAACACATTATATGACATGATGTCATAGGCCTAGAATATTGTAGGAAGAACTAGAAAGATGATATTAAGGTATATATCTATAACATGTTTACCTCATAATATATATATAGTATACTTATGGCTAACATATAGATATTAGGATAAGGTTATTTATCATTAGCATAGACTATGTATCTATAGTATAAATATGGTAGCAATATATTAGGAACTTCTTGTTGAGTTCTTTTGTAGTTCCTATGAGATTCTTACTTGTAAGACTACTTAGTGTATTATTAACTATCTTAGTTAGTAGTTGCTACAATATAATAAGATAGGTATAGGTAGCACTTACCTTTAGAAAGTCCTAATAGAACAAAATGAGGATTTCCAAGAGTAGTAACTATCCTAAATGTCATAATGTACTTGGATCCTAACATTTTATTTTAATTTCTTTTTCTTTTTATCTATTTTTCTTGATTTTATTTTATTTTATTTAGACAATGAAGAGGCACATGACTGCAGTCACATGATGTGTCATATAATATGATGTCATAAATCTGGAATATAGTTAATGAAATTAGAACAAATAATATTAGAGATATATTTGTCTTGTAGTAATAGTATGGTGAACTCATAGACAACATGTATACTTTAGGATAGGATTATTTATTACTAGCACAGATCATGATTCTTTTGTATAAATAGTATAGAAATACATCAGGAGTTCCTTATTAAATTCTCTTGTGTATCAAGATTGCAGAAAGTAGACTTAGCTTTTCTTATTTTCTTATTCTTATTTTCATTTTCATTTGATTTATTTTCATTTTTCTATTTTTAGAACTTAGGGCTAGGGTTTGTGACAACATCACTAAGTCATATGATATAGTGACAGTGACAGTTATAAGTCACATGATGCATGGAAAGATGTAGAAGGTTCTAAAAGAAGTAATGTTATATAATATGTACACTGTATGTTGACCTCATGTCTTACACATGGTACTTTAGGGTAAGATGCACAGTAGCTAGCACAGACCATGTGGATAGGTATATAAGATAGACTACTTTGTAAAGAGCTCTCTATTGAGTTCTTTTGTATTACTTTATACAAGGTTCTTGTCAAGATGACAGAAAGTGGACTTAGTTTTTTATTATTTTCTTTCTCATTTTTATTTTATTTTATTTTAGATTTATTTTTCATCTTTTCTATTTTTAGAACTCTGGGGTTAGGGTTAGAAGTGATCAATCATATTAGTTACATTTGATGGTGTGGTCACAATATTAATCACAAGACTTGAGAGAAAGTTGTAGAAGGTTCTAGAACAAATGATGTCATACAACATGGATACCACATGTTGACCTCATGTACTACACATGGTTGTTTAGGGTAGGATGCACAGTAGTTAGCACAGACCATCAGTAGTAGTATATAAGGTAGACTAGTTTGTAAAGAGATCTCTATTGAGTTCTCTTATGTTTCTCTAATACAAGAGTTGTTCTTATATCCAATCTTAAGGATTAAGATCATAACAGTTCTGCTCTTAAGTCCACTCTAAGACTTTTGAGTTATAACATTGTGATCCCTATAAAATGTTTTATTATTAAGTTTATCTTAGTAACACTATTAGTCTTTGTGACTAGTAGTTACTACAACACTAAATAATAATAAAGTTCATTCTAATCTAGCAGAATAGTACTGATATATGATAACAGCAAGATGGTTAGGAACTCTTATAAAAATATCTAAAATTCTACTAGAAGGAAAAAGAAAAGAATTTATAGTAGTTATACTTGAAGAGTTTGAGAGTAGAGATTGACAATAAGGGCCTCTTAGAAGTCTAAATAAGTGGTTCATGTGTTATCTGTAAATACAAAAGTGGAGGTCAGAATAATCTTTGGCTTCAGTTTATATACTATGTCTTTACAAGTAGTACTATATTTTGGAAGAGTATTTTTAAAGACTAGAAAGAAAAAAATATCTGAAGGTAGTAAGGTGTATTGTTGTCAACACTAGAAGTTGGTGTCAGTTTTGATTGATTTTCAGAATAAACTATTACAGTATAAACTACTAGTTTATATACTAAGTATACTATCTAAAGTAATTATTTAGAATGGAGACTACTATGCAAGTTACTCTAAATACTGATGATCCTTGAATGTCAGGAGTGAATCTTCATGGAGTTCACAAGAGTCCAGTGAAAACATTTAAGATCCAGTTGATCTGCACCAGAAGAAATTGGAAGGTGTAGATAAGGGAAAAGTGTTATTCATAGATTAGAAAAGATATGGCTAGAATAGTATGTGACATAAGGTCACTTAAGAAAGACTGTAGAGTCTGGTGGGGATAAGAGAGTACTAGGTGATAGGGATGAGAATTATGTGGAGTTTGATGAAGTTAGAGACAGATTCTCTTAAAGCAATCTTCAAATTATAGTTTGTACTATATAGTATATATTATAATTTTTTAGTTAGTATTAAAACAACTAAACAAAGTCTGTAGGGATTTGTGGAGCTTATATGTACTTCTACAGTTTATTCTAATCTAGTAGAACAGTGCTGAAATAAGTAGAGAATGATAGTTACTGAATAGCTAGAAATCATAATAGAAATATCTGGAAGATTACTTAGAATAGTAAGGAGTATGGAGAAACAATGATAGGATCAGTGATTGCAGATGGGTTCAGGATAGTGGTATATGGGCCTGTGACTAGTTTTCTTCTTATTGTTGAATACTATAGGCTTTGTGTAAGGTTTGGATTGAGCAGTGAATATTATTGGCTTTTTGTAGAGTTTGGATTGGATAGTAAATATCATAAGCTTTTTATGGAACTCTGAACTAGCTGTAAAGAAGAGTTAGGTTCTTTTAAAGTTAGTCTATAGATTTCTGTAGTCACTGTTATGGCAACCACTAACTAAGACAGTCAATAGTATCTTTATATAGATGGTTCATAGTCTATGCTAACAATAAATAACCCTATTCTAAAGTTTATACATTGTTTATGAGTACACTATAAGGCTGACATACTGTAAACATGTACTTTGATATTATTCTTCTAGTCTATTCTATAATATTCTAGACTTATGACATAATGTCATATGATATGTTATACTCAACTGTCTTCTTTTTATTCCTATTTACATTTTTTATTTTCTCCTATGATTTTGTTAATGCTGCTTTTGTCTTCTCATGTATCTTTTTCATTTTTTTTTACAAAATCCTTCACTTTTACATGCTTTCTCTTTTTTCTTATCTCAAAATCCATTTTTTAACTCATATTCATAGTTGACTTTGAACAGTAATGACTTTGTCACTATATGTATCTTGTTTTTCTCTCTCTATCTGTCTATTCGTCTGTGGATAAAAAGCTGTTGATAGCTTTGTTTCTATCTCTAATATTTCATTCAACTCTTTCATCAATTCCACTACAAACTGAGACTCTCTATCCAAAATCATACTCTCCAGCAACCTATGCAATTTCTACACATTGTCTCTAAATAACCTTGCTAACTCTTCTGCTGTTAAATTTTTTGTTGGCACTATAAAATACAACATTTTTGAAAACCTATCACATACTATCAAAACTAAGTTATGATCCCCAGATACTGGTAACTTCATAATAAAGTCCACTGATATATATTGCCATAGTCTTTCTGGCACTGCATTTGGTCTCAATTTTCCTGCTGGTGTCTCTACCCTATTCTTCATCCTTTAACACTAGTCACATTCTTCTACATATTGCTTTACTTATTTCATAACTCCTGGCTACCAATAATTTCTAGTAATCAACTCTACTATCTTCCACTGTCTTCTATGTTTTACTATTGGTGTATTATAATGTAGCTGAATAATCTCCAACCTCAAACTCTCATCTTTTGAAATATATACCTTCCTCTCTTTCAATACTAATTTGTTCTTAATCTGCTATTTATTATTTCTCAATACTTTAACTCCAGCCTTTTTCATTTCTTCTACTGCTTTTATTACCTCATTATCTTTTGCTTCTGATTTTTTAATCTTTTCTATAATTTCTTCCTCTGCTCCCTCAATCAACAACTGTTCTTTTTCCATCACTTTAATTTCCAACTATTTCTTTTTCAATATTACTTGATTTGTTATCTCTCCACTCTCTCTGTCCAATCTGCTTTCCTACTCAAGCTATTTGCTCATCCCATACTTTTACTGGCTACATACTTTAAGATGAAATCAAATCTTGACAAATATAAGACCTATCTATCCTACCTTCTATTCAACTTCTAAACTTTCATAAAATACTTCAAGTTTTTATAATTGGTTCAAAATTTGAACTGACTCTTGGTGCCTTCTAAGAAATGCTTCTATATCTCTAAACATCTAATAATGACCAATATTCTTTTATTGTGAATTTCATAATTCCTTTCAGCTTCATTTAATGACTTCAAAATATAGACTACTGGCCTCTACTTCTTATTCTTACACTTCAAATTGATAATACTCTACCTGTAGCAAAATCTGACATATTTGCTTCTATTCTTATTTCTTTATCTAAGTCTGGTATTACTAAGACTGGTTCTGTCATAAACCCTTTAATTCCTTAAATTCTCTCTGCTGTATTTCTCCCCAATTCCACTTTATATCTTTCCTTATCATTTCATACAGATGTTTTGCTATTCTAGTGAGATCTTTGACAAACTATCTATAGTAGTTTGCCAGCCCCAAAAACTTTTGTACATATTTCACACTTCTTAGTACTAGCCAATCTATTACTCTTTATACTTTCTTCTTCTCTATTTTCACTCCATATGGTTCTATCACAACTTCTAAAAACCTAACCTCTTTAATCTTCTATATATATTTTTCTGGTTTTATAAGTAAGTCATTCTCTGCTATTTTATTTAGTACTTATTCTACAATATCATCATGTCTCTCCTCAGTTTCCATTCCCACCATCACATTGTCAATAAATGCCACCACATCTCCTGCTTTTATCTTAGCAAGTCATATATTATAGCCTGGAAAGTTGCCAGTGAGTTTGTCAATCTAAAGAATATTACTGTCAGCTTAAAGATACCCTCTGGAGTTGAGAATGCTGCTTTCCACTCATCCTCTTCCTTAATTCTCATATTATTATACTCCTACCTAAAATCTATCTTTGTGAATATCTTTCTTTTTCCTATATTATCTATTAGATCTGAAATCAGTGGTAATAAATAGTTGTTCTTGATTGTCCAACTGTTTAGATATCTGTAATTCTACATCATCCTCTTCTTCAGTATAAAGAACACCAGTGATATCTGTAGTGATTTTGATGGTCAAATATAGCCCTTCCTTAACTGATCTTTTATAAACTCCTGAACTTCCTCTCTCTCTACTCTTGATAATGGATATATCTTTCTCTTTTTTGGAACTTCTTTCTTGAGATCTATAACATAATCTCATGTTTTCCTTGTTAGCATTCTCTCTGACTCTTTCTTCTCAAATACTTATGAAATCTTCTAGAAACTATCTCTTCCACCATTCTAATTTTTATCAAATCTTCCTCTTCTTTCTGTTTTTCTTCTATTATTCTTGCTATCTCCATTTCTTCTTCAACTATTAGTTTTATAAACTCTTTCTTCTTTTTCTTCTGTTCTTTCTCCTTCTGTTTTTGCCATCTTGGCTTTATTTGTTTTGCCTTCTACTGTTTCCTACATTCATCTGAACATCTTGTTATCTTTACCTTTCTAGTTTTCCAATTAATCTCTGGATTATAGCATACCAGCCACAAAATCTCTAATATTACACTCTATTTCTACTTTTCTATTATATCTATTTCTGTTCTCTCTTTATGCTCTCTGTAAAATAATTCCATCTCCACTATATGCTTTATTGGTTCTATAAGGGAACCTAATCCCAACACCAAATATTACTATCAAACCCTATGATATTTACTTACCCAAATTCCACCACTTTCTACTACTAGTAATAAAGTTTGCTTATAACTAACATTAACACCTACTAAGTCTTGACTATACCTCCTCACTGCCCCTATAACTATCTTTCTATGTAACTAGTTACCATTAGATGAATTCTACCAGTTTTGGACATTATTCTAGATACTTTTATCATTCTATTATCCTAGCTAAGACCTGTATTATCAATCCAAGTTTGGACTACTATTGTTTTATATAATTGGAATAGACAAGCTCAAGTATTTAGAGTAGCTGCTACTTCTAGGAAACCTCATTCTGTTTTCTTAGGTTTCCTAGAGCAAACTTCATGAAACTTCATGGACTTTCATCAGTTGCCCTGATAGGTTTTTCATAATTAAAGATACTGTCTATATTCTTCACATATATTAGTCTATCTAACTATGATCCCTTCCTTATTTTATTTCTGCTTCAATCCTATCTTAACCATTACTTTTCTTAATAATTTTTCTTTCTTTTCTCCACCATTCCTACTGTTCTCTGCTTTTATCTTTTATACTTCTACTGGTTTTTTCTTCTTCAATCTTTCTTCTCTCAATATTATCTTTTTATCTTTTCCTATCTCTTTTTCACTTTCTTTTTTCATATTTATTACTCTACTTTTTAATACTTCAAATTTGTTTGAGAGTATTGATGTTGATCTCTCTTCTCCCCTGTTCTCCACATTCTTACAATTACAAGTAATATACCCAAAACTTTCCCAAACAAAATATTTTCTTTCCATTATTGCTTTTTTTCTATCTTTATTTTCTCTGCTTTCTATCATTTTCACTTTCTCTTCACTCTTCTTTCTTTTCTTATCCTTATCTTCTCTACTCTTCTCTGCTCATTGTCTAGTTTCTTCCTTTCTTCTTCTCTGTTCTTCTTCTTCCAATCTTTTTTTGTATTCTCTTCTCTTTAATTCTTTTTCTTGCTTATTTCTTTTTATTATCATCATCAATGTTTTTTGTAATCCCAATATTTTGTATTATTTTCCATTACTGTTTTCAACAACATGGTTACTTCTTCTTTCCCTATATCTCTAATCAACCCTTCCATATTTATCTGACTTATATCCACAATACTCTAGTTAAAACTGCTTATTGTCATGACAATATAAGAACAATATTCTTTAAAAAATTTTCTCTATAACTGACCTCACACTGTCTACTGTCCTACTAACTACTGCTCTAATCAAACTATTACACTAATATCTATTTTCTTACTGGACAATACTGTTCCTCTATATGGAAAGATCACAATGGATCTTTAGTATAAAGCTTCTACTTGAAAATAACAAGTACACTAATAGAATACCACCCAATTAAATGATAAGTATGTCTAGCTGGCAACTTGAGTCTGGTTACTAATATTCATGATAATATTCCAGTGACTACTATCTATCTCTTAAGTCTAGAGTCTTGCTATGAATGGTTTGTGGTGATTGACTATATTAGTTGTATACTAAGAACAACCACTAACCAAGACAGTCAATAGTATCACAAAGTAGTCTTACAAGTGAGAGTCTTATAAGGATCATGTCATATGTTAGATCCACCTATTTGGAAGATATGTCTCCATTGTTGTGGCAACTACTAATCACAAAGTGTTACAACTCAAAGATCTTAGAGTGGATTAATGAATAGAACCTTGTATTGGATTAACACAAGAGAACTCAATAGAGAACTTTGTACAGGATTGTCTATCTTATACACTAAAACCTCATAGTTCATGCAAATTACTTCTAGCCTACCCTAAACAGCCATGTGTTGTATATGTTGTATAATGTTATTCTTCCAGAATCTTCTATATTCTTTTATGTATTTCATGACTTGTGACTGTGTTATCTGATGTGGCTGTGTGATCTTGTCACTCTAACTCTGACCCTAAGTTCTATAAATAGAAAAATGGAAAATAAATCAAAAGGAAAATGAAAATAGAAAGAAAAATGAAAATAAATTAAGTCTACTACTTTCATCTTTTAATACAAAGACTAATAGTAGCACAATGAGTAAATTTCTCAGTAAGATATCAAGTGGAGATTACAAGAAAACTTGATAAGAAGTTCCCAATGTATTGCTATTCTATTTATACTATAGATACATGGTCCATACTAACAATAAATAACTCTATCCTAATGTTTATGTGTAGTCCATATATTAATCTTATGTTTTCTATAAGAATATCATGCTATATATATGCTCTAACATTATTCTTCTAGTTTTTCTTAAAGTCTAGGCTTATAACCTTACATTGTTGTAGCAACCACTTGCTGTAACGGCACTTGTAGTATGCTTACTTCAGCAAAGCTCACAGAAGGCTATCTAATAGTGGGGATTACAAGAAAACTCAACAAGGAGCCCTCACTACATTGCTCCTCTATTTATATAAATACAATGTGGTCCATGCTACAACAATATCTACCTGCCCTAATGTCCATGCATTGTACTCATGTCCTATTACTCATCCACCATAAGGCTACCATGCCATATACATGTGCCCTGACATCATATTCTTAATCTCTGTCATACATGTGTGCACCATATGTATACTATGAGGAATCATTGTCCCTTGACATCACTCCTAACCCTAACTCCTATCTAGACTCCTCTCAATTCTTCTAGACTTTAAGTTCTTCTAGACCACTCTAGACTTCTATCACATGACTTCCAAGTTACATGCTCTTCCTCTATTGTAGACTAATAATTACTTATCTATGTCTGGCTAACCCTAACCCTAGCCAAAGTCTGTCCACACACTTGTCTTATAACATACATCATGTAACATGTCATGTGACTGCAGTCATATG
>Ga0157359_1000642_pt1 | contig 13113 bp, 14 predicted proteins | sample AttcapACBM3_FD_111482 | JGI IMG/M metagenome (GOLD analysis project Ga0157359, IMG submission 111482) | Fungus gardens microbial communities from leaf cutter ant in Botucatu, State of São Paulo, Brazil - Atta capiguara ACBM3 | ecosystem: Host-associated > Fungi > Mycelium > Unclassified ...
TCTACATTTATGCCATATAGGTTATACCTAGGCACAAACCCTATCTGCTACTATTATACTAGGTTTACTATGACTGCATTTGTTTCTTTGACTATTAGAGCAAGCTCTACTATATCTCCTGTCTTCTTAGCTAAATCTGAGATAAGACTAAGTATTGCTTAGATCATTCTCCTTCTTTAATCAATACCTATCTAAATTGATTGCTTGTTTATACTATTGTTTGATACTTTATAGAGAACATTCTGCCTCTATGAGCTTTTACCTTATAGTACTATTTATTTCTCTCTTAAACTCTTTGATCAAAGCTTATCTTGTATTATATACTTGAACATTTGGACAATTTTGTCCATGGTCTAAGGACCTTGTTCTACTTGCTTGATTTTTACTACATTTGCTGATTTATCTTCTTCTTCTTCAAACTTTCTTTTCAACTCTGCTAAAAAATCTCCTACTAATTCAAAGTCCTCTAATTCAAAATATTTTTGTATATATATTAATATTTACTATATCTACTCTTCTATTACTACCTCCTTCATTTTCATCCTAATATACAATTTACAAGCTGTCATAAACCCTACTATATTGCTAGCTTCTTCATCAAATAAAGATGGCTTGGCCATTTCTACATTGAACTTACTACTAGGTCTTAGAGCCACTTCTTCTTCTTCTTCTACTTTTTCTTTAGTTATCAACAATATCTGTAATACTGCAATCTGCACTATTTACTGTCTTATTTGAAGTAAAATTTGATTCAAAGAGCTATGTTAACTTATATTATATTATAAAGGATAAATTGATTGGTAAGAATAATAAAAATAGTGGTGGTGAAGTAAGAGATAAGAATATATAAATAATAATAGAGAAAAGCTAGTATTAGTCTTATTCTCAGTATTGTATTCCAAACTCAACTTAATCTCTATAAATACTAGCAAGCTCTCTTTAAGTTTCATCTCATACCATTTACTAACTATCTAACCTACTAACTACTACTTTAAGAAAAATATATCTTAATTTTCTTCAGAAAGAAATCACTAGATAATATTACTACTCTGTATATACTAATCATAGTAGATTATCAGTATGAGTCTTCTACTTAAAAATTACAAGTATACCACTATAACACTACCTACTTAAATAATGAGTATATTTAAATAGCAGTCTAGTTCTAGTTATCACCATCTATAATTATATTTTTAGTATATAACTACTCTTCTCTTAAGCCTAGAGTCCAACTAGCTTTTTGACTAAAAAGTGGTATTATTCTTCAGCTCAGAATGAATAGAGAGTAAGAGAAAGAAAGAAAAAGCTTTACAATCACAAGACCTTAGAATAGATCAAGTAAAAGAATCTTATATCACAAGAGAACTTAATGAATTTTCTAGTACAGAACTATCTACCTTATATACTAAGTTACTAGTCCATGCTATAGTACTATTGACCTACTTTAAAGGCTATATGTTTTTCTTAAGATAAATATATATCAAACATATTATAGTAACATCATTGCTTCTAAAACTTTTTACTGTTTTTTTTATAATATATGATTGTATGACTGTGACTGATATGTGACAATAATATATAATGTTACACTAACTCTAATCTTAAGTCTCAAAATAAAAAATAAAATAAAATAAAATAAAGTCCATTATTTGTGACTCTGACAGCTCTGTGTTGAGTAGCCTTAAGAAATAGAAATTAAGTTCTAATGTTATAACTTAAGCTCAAATAATAAAGTAAAAGAGAAATCTTATATTAGATTAATACAAGAGAACTCAATAATGTTCTAATACAAAGTATTTATCTTTATATATACTAGGCTAATAGTTTATGATATTATTTGTTTTAAAATCTTCTATATCTTTCTCTATGTTATATAATGATGTGACTATAACTATGACATGTATAATCAAACTTATGACTGTTGTAATAGTTATATATAATATTATATCATTACTTCTTAACATAGAAGAAATTAAAAACAAAAAATATTAAAAAATAGAATAATAAAAAGATTACATAAGAAAAAAATAGAAGAAGACAAAAGAGAATTTATCTGAGTATGAATCAAGTACAAAAACTTATCTGAGAGTAATATAGCTAACTATAAATAATTGTTATAAGATATTTTGTATTTTATTTTGTTTTATTTTCTCTCTCATTCTTCTTTTAATTATATATACTAAGTTTTTATAGAAGAAGCCATCTGACTATTGTCATAGTATGCTTGAACACTAACTGTTATAAATCAAAGATTTAAGAGTGGATTAATAAAAAAAACCTTATATTAGAGTTAACATAAGAAAACTTGATAGAGAATTCTGTACAAGATCATCTATCTTATATACTAAAAGCTAATAGTCCATGTTTTACTACTTTTAGCCTATTTTAAATGACTATATAGTATATATACTGTATAATGTTATTTTTTCTATATTTTTTTACTATTTTCCATTGTGACAGTTTGTAACAGTGATATGTAATATTACACTAAACTTTAACTCTAAGTTTCAAAATAGAAAATAAATATAATTTCCTTTTTATTTATTTTTCTTGATTTAATATTTCTTTTTTGATTTTGATTTTTCATTCTTAGATGATAAAGAGATATATGACTGTAGTTACATAATGCAATGTTATAGGTCTGAAATAGAGTAGAAGAAACTAAAACAATGATATTAGAGAATATGTTTGCCTTATAATAATAGTATATAAATAGTATAGTAATGCATTGAGGACTTCTTGTCAAGTTTGCTTGTGATTTCTATAAGATACTTTGCTTATAAGTTTACATTATATAGACTCCTATTCTTTTTACTCTTACTCTTTTTTTATCTTCAATCAAGGGACATTGTGCTCCTTAGTCAAGAAGATTTATAGCCAGGCTCTAAACTTAAGGAGTATACTAGCTAGATAGGAAAAGCTTAGCTGTTTATTTATATTATAGCCTACTAGTGTATTTTGAATACATTACCTTTTGTAAATGTGGTAGATAGTTCTTTCAAGTAGAAGACTTGTACTACTGGTTTCTTTGTAATCAGTCCATGCAGAGTAGTATTGTACAGTAAGGAAATATTTAGTTTAGAGATTTCCTTCTTAGAGATATTAGTTAGAGTTTATTAGAACAGTAGTTAGTAAAGAAGTAGACAGATAGTTAGTAGATAGTGTGAGATTGGGTAAGAAGAATACTAGCTAATACTTATAGAGAAAAAGGAATATTTTTGAAAGAGATTTTTTGTTGTCAAATACTATGGTAATAAGTAGTATTATAAACATTAGTCAGATGAACATGGAAGGATTAATTAGAGATGTATGGGGGGAAAAAGTAACTAGATTGTTGAAGCAGATAATGGAAAATAATGTAATGTTGTTAAATTTGCAAAAACAGATATTGAAGTTGCAGATAGTGAAAGTTTAGAAAAGAAGAAAACAACAAGAAAGAGAACAAAAGAGGAGGAAAAATGAGGAAAGGTAAGAAGAAGAAGAAAAAAGGAAAGAGAAAAAAAATAATAGATGACAAGTGGAGAAGAGTGGAAGAAATAAGGATAAAAGAAGAAAGGAGAGCAGAGAAAGAGTGGAAGCAATAGGAAATATGGAGAAGAAGAAGAGAATAAAATAAGCAAAGAGCAATAGAAGAAAGAAAGAATTTTTTTATGGGCATATTGCCTGTTATTGTAAAAATATGGAGGAAGAGAGGTTAGCACTGATGTTCTCAAATAGATTTGAAGTATTAAAAGATAGAATGATACAAAGAGAAAAAGAAAGTGAAAGTGAAGTTGGAAATAATAAAAAGAAGATATTGAGAGAGCAAAGAGCAAAGAGAAAGGTAGAGATATAACAAATAAAAGTAGAAAAGAAAGAAGAAAGTGGAAAAAGAAAGAAAAGATTATTGAGAGAGATAATGGTGAAGATAGGATTGAAATAGGAAGAAGAAGAAGAAGGAATTATAGTGGAAGCATTATTAAATAGTGGGGCAACAGAGTTGGTAATAAGTAAAGAGTTTGCAAGAAAGCATAAGTTTAGGAGAATGAAGTTGGAAAGGCCAATATATATAAGAAATGTGGATGGCATCTTGAATTATACAGGGCTAATTGTAGATATAGTCATGGTAGAGTTATTTTTTAAGGAACACAAAGAAAGAATGTTAATAGATATAATAGGAGGTCAGAAGTAAAGTATGATACTAGGGATACTATGGCTAGTATGCTATAATCCAGAAATTGATTGGAGAATAGTGAAAGTACAGTTAACAAGATGTCTGAATGAATGTGGAAAAAAGTAGAGAGTAACAAAGAAAATGAAGTTAGGATGGTAGAAGCAGAAAGAAAAGAAGTAAATAAAAAGAAAGAAGGAATTTATAAAGCCAATAGGTGAGAAAGAAATAGAAATAGCAAAAATAATGGAAGAAGAGAAAGATTTGATAGAACTGAGGATGGTAGAAAAAATAGTTCCAAGGCAGTTCTATAAATATTTAAAAGTGTTTGAAAAGAAAAAGTCAAAGAGAGTGCCAACAAGAAAAACCTGGAATCATGCTGTAGATCTCAGAGAAGAATTTGTGCCAAAAAAGTGGAAGATATACCCATTGTCAAGAATAAAGAGAGAGGAAGTACAAGAGTTTGTAAAAGACCAGTTGAAGAAGAGATATATTTGACTATTAAAATCACCACAGACATTACTAATATTCTTTATACTAAAGAAAGATAAGAAGAAGAGAATGGTGTAGGACTATCAATACTTGAACAGTTGGACAATTAAAAACAATTACTTATTGCCACTGATTTTGGATCTGATAGATAGTATAGGGAAGAAAAAAATATTTATGAAGATAGATTTACAATGGGGATATAATAATGTGAGGATTAAGGAGAAAAACAAGTGGAAGGCAAAATTCTTGATGCTAGAAGGGGCTTTTGAGCTAATAGTAATGTTCTTTGGGTTGACAAACTCACCAGCAACATTTCAGACAATGATGAATGACTTGCTTAAAGATATGATAGAGGCTGGGGATGTAGCAACATTTAGTGATAATATGATAGTAGGAATGGAGACAGAAGAGAGACATGATAAAATTGTGGAAGAAGCACTGAAAAGAATAGTAAAGAATGATTTATTTGTAAAACTAAAGAAATATGTATGGAAAGTAAGAGAGATTGGATTTTTAGGAGTGATAATAGGGCCAGATAGCACAAGGATAGAAAAGGAAAAGGTTCAAGAAGTAGTAGATTAGCTGGTGTCGAGAAGTATAAAGGATGTACAGAAGTTTTTGGAATTGGCAAATTATTATAGATGGTTTGTCAAGGATTTTGCAAGAGTAGCAAAACCTTTACATGAAATAACAAGGAAAGATATAAAGTGGAACTGGAAAGAGAAACAACAGAGAGCATTTGAAGAGTTGAAGGAGAGGTTTACAATGGAGCCAGTCTTAATTATACTAGACCTAGATAAAGAGATGAGAGTAGATGTAGATGTATTAGATTTTGCTATGGGAGAAGTATTGTCAATGAAATGTGAGAATGAGAAGTAGAGACCAGTGGCTTATATTTCTAAATCACTGAACAAGGCCAAAAAAACTATGAAATTTATAATAAAGAAATATTGGCTGTTAAATCAAAGATAGGCTAGATAGGTATTATATTTGTCAAGATTTGATTTTGCTTTGAAACATATAGCTAGTAAGAGTATGGGACAAGCAGATAGTTTGAGTCAAAGAGTAGATTGGGCAGAAAGAGTAGAGAGAGATAACAAAAATCAGATAATGTTGAAAAAAGAGTGGTTGGAAATTAGAGCAATGGAAAAGAGATAGTTATTGATTGAGAAAGCAAAGGAAGAAATTATAGAAAAAATCAAAAGGTCAGAAGCAAAAAATGATAAGGTAGTAAAAGTAGTAGAAGAAATGAAGAATGCAGGAATTAAAGTATTGAGAAATGATAAATAGTAGATTAAAGACAAGTTAGCATTAAAAAAAAGAAAGAAGTATGTTCTGAGAGATAAAGAGTTGAGACTAGAGATCATTTGGCTTCACTACAATACAATGATAGTAGGATATGGAGAGCAGTAGAAGATAGTAAAGTTGGTCACTAGGAATTATTAGTGGCCAAGAGTTACAAAAGAGGTAAAGCAATATATGAAGGGATATGATCAGTATCAGAGAATAAAGAATAGGGCAGAGATGCCAGTGGGAAAATTAAGATCTAATGAGGTTTTAGAAAGGCTATAACAACATATATTGGTAGACTTTGTTATAAAGCTACCAATATCAAGGGACTATTATTTAATTTTGGTAGTATATAATAGGTTTTCAAAAATATTGCATTTTATTGCAATGACAGAAAAAATAATAGCAGAGAGTTTAACTAAGTTGTTTAGAGATAACATGTAGAAGTTGCATGGGTTGCTAAAAATGTGATTTCAAATGGAAGGCCCTAGTTTGTGGCAGGATTGATAAAAAAGTTAAAAAAATATTGGAGATAGAAACAAAGCTATCTATAGCTTATCACTCACAGACAGATAGACAGATGAAGAAGACAAATAAAGAGCTAGAGTAGTACTTAAGAATATATCAATTATAGACAAAGCAATTAGTTGGAATAGTTGGCAACTGCAAAGTTTGCCTTTAACAATAAAGTATATATAGTAACAAAATTATTACCATTCAAAGTTAACTATAGAAAAGAACCAAGAATGTTTTGATATAAGAAAAAAGAAGAAGTATGTAAAAGTGGAGAATTTTGTAAAAGAGATATATAAGGAGGTAAAAGTGATATTGATAAAATTTTAGAAGAAAATAAAAAAATATGTAAATAGAAATAGGAAGAAAGTAATGGAGTATAAAGTAGAAGATAAAGTATTAATAAGTATAAAGGACTTTCTAGTACAGTTGATGAAAAGAAGTTAATGGAAAAGTATATTACACTATATTTAATTAAGAAAATTGTATCAGAAAATACAGTGGAGTTGGAGTTACTAGTATTGTTAAGAATACATCCAGTAGTTAATGTAGGCAGGATATTGAAGTATCAAGAGCAGATAGAGGAACAGGAAAAGATTCCATCTTTTCCAGTAAAGATAGAGAAGAAAAAGAAGTATATAGTAAAAAAGATTTTAGATAAATAGGAATAGAGAAAAAAATATGCCAGATGAGCTTTGCATCAGTCCCAAATAAATTATATTGTGGGGAGTTAGTTTCTATAGTATTTCTTTAGCTTTTATCATTGTTTAAGACACCAGTATTTAGTATTTGCTACTTCAAATCTCTTTCATCCACTCTCTTTGTTGTCGCAACCACTCGTCACTCAAGGACAAATGATCTCACAATGAGCAAAGCTCTCCAATGGGCTATCAAGTAAAGAGTGGGGGAATTACAAGAGAACTCGACAAGGAGCCCTCGCTGCATTGCTCCTTTATATATACTACTACATCATGGTCTGTGCTACAACAATGTATTTACCTCATGTCCATCCACCATGCTTCCTACATGTGCCCTGATGTCATACCTTTAATCTCCACTGTACATGTGCACACTATGTATACACCATGAAGAACCCATGTCCCTTGACGTCACTTCTAACCCTAACTCCTTTTAGACTCTTTCCGATCCTTCTAGACCCTAAGTCCTTCCAGACCACTCTAGACTTCTATCATATGACTTCCTAGTCACGTGCTCTTCCTCTGTTGTAAACTAATAATTAACTACTACTATATCTTATCTCTTAACCCTAACCCTAAAGTCTGTCCACACTTTTGTCTTATAACACTCTTCTCTTTTTGAAATTACAACTATTACAATTCAAGACTTGATGACTAGTCAAGAAAAGAATCTTGTATTGGAGTTAATATAAGAGAACTCAATAGAGTTTCTAGTATGAAGTTATCTACCTTATATACACTAGGTTAATAGTCCATGCTAAGCTATATCTAACCTATCCTAAAGACCATGTATTATCCATAAGATTAACATGTAGTAAACATGCTATATGATATCATTATTCTGAAACCTTCTATGTCTTTCTTCTATGTCATGTAATCATGTGACTGTGACATGTATGTCAAACTTGTGACATTATACTAAACCCTAACCCTAAGTTCCAATTAATAAATAGAGTCTACTATCTTTAACTCTAACAACAATTATGATTAGACTTTATTTTATTTTATTTCTCATTTTTATTTTTTATTTTCTATTTTCTATTTTTAGAACTAGGGTTAGGGTTTGGTGTAACATCACATGTTATAGTTATGGTCACACTGTCACATGACCATGTGTTATATATATATTGATCTTAAGACAGATATATGGTTATTTAGGATAAGCTAAAGTAGTAGCATACAGACCAGTAGTCTGAGGTATATAGATCCTATACAGAGTTCTCTATAGCCATTCTTTGAGACTACCCAATACAAGGCCTTCTCTCTACTTACTCTCTTATCATCCTTAACCAAGAGCAATACTATTCAAAGTTAAGAAGACAAGACCAGATCCTAGGCTTAAGGGATTGGTAGTAGTCACCAGAAGGTTGCTATGAATAGTTGGAACCAAACATAGGCCTCTTCCTAGATATACTCATTATTTAATTATGTGGTATTGAGTAGTATACTTGTAAATTTTTATATAGAAGCTCTGTACTACAGTACTTTCTTGTGGTCTGTATAGATAGGAGAATGACAGATATTCTTCTGATTCTGCTTAGAGTAGAATGTCTTTCTTAAGACAAAATCATTTATATTTTGGTTAAGGCAGTAGTTAGTAGTATAGATAGTCAGTAGATAGTGTCAGGTAATATAAGAAAAGGGCTCACTAAGATTGAGTTAGATAATAAGTATGAGTTAGAGAGCAAAACCAACACTGATTCCACTCTATCCTCTTATATCTCTCCACTATCCATACTACCTCCAACAACAACATCATCATTACCATCACTACTACCACCATATATCATAAGCCAACATGGTGGAATCAACTATAAGCAAATAATTCAGCAGTAACAGATGTCAGAAGTACAGTATGAAGTATATATAGTATTAGCTAGATATCAAAGCTAAGCTTGACATTATGCACTTTTAGTATAACTAGTTCAGTAGCTGGTCTGTTCCCAACAACAAGAGTAGCTTGTAGCAATGTAGGCACAACTCCAAGCACTGTTTGTAGTACAAAAAGAAGAGCAGAAAGCAGTATAAGAGGTAGGTACAGAAGTGGCTAAGCTACAAGTATTCAATGGGGCCTGTCAAGATTGCAAGAAGTAGACTTAGTTTTTTCCTATTTTCTTATTTTCATTTTCATTTTTCACTTTGATTTATTTTTATTTTTCTATTTTTAGAACTTAGGGTTAGAGTTAGTGACAAGATTATACTGTTACACAGCAGGTCACATCAGATGACACAGTCACAAGTCATATGACACATGAAAAGATATAGAATATTCTGGAAGAGATGATATTATACAACATGTGATACACATGGTCATTTAGGATAGGCTAGAAATAGCTCACATGGACCATTAGGTATTTGTATATAAGTCTTGTATGGAGTTCTCTATTGAGTTCTCTTGTATTAACTCTAATACAAGATTCTTTTTCTTGTCCAACTCTAAGGGCTTGAGTTTGTAACAGAGCCCTAGAAAAGATGTTGGGTTTTGTAACAGCATGTAGGTTATATATAAGAATAAGAATGAGGGAAGTTGCAGTAGAAGAACAGATTCAGTAGATATTGTTATATATATAAGAGATAGCAGATGTTTAAAAGGAAAATATGTTAGAGAATTTGAAAGTAGGAGTCTTGGAATATGAAATAGTAGAAGAGTTTTTAACAGACCTAAAAAGGAAATTAGGGGGAGAGAAGAAGAAACAGTCGAAGTAGCAAAGTTAAGAAGATTGGAACAAGGAGAGAGAATGATAGAAGAGTTTGTTTAAGAGTTCAAATAAGCAGCAAGGAAAAGCAGATATGAGAGAAGACTCTTAACTGAAGAGTTTAAAAGAGAGATAAATGGAACAACTTGCTGAAGACTTATAGAGTCAGAACAGTAGCCTATCTCTATTGAACAATGATATGAGAGGGCAATTAATTTGGATAGGAATTGAAAAGAAAGTAGAAGAGAAGAGGAAAGGTTATAAGAAAAAAAAACCAGGGAACTCTAGCTCAAAGATAGAATATAGGAACACAAGGACAATGATTGCCTCAGCCTCAAGTTTGGCCCCAAAGATAGGAGGTTCTGCAATAGTGAATGCTGATAGAGCCTGTACCAATAAAGAGAGTAAAGAGGATGAATGCAGTCATGATTTGTATCACAATGCAATCAATATGCTATGGAGATAGATCAAGAGAATAAGAATTGTTGGAACTGTAGAGGATTTGGACATTTAGCAAGAAACTGTAGAAACAGAGGAACTGGAGACAGAATTAGGGAAGATAGAAGATAGAAATATGAGAGAAATGAACAGAAAAGAATGGTTGAAGAAGTGAATGACAATAATTTAAATGGGAACAGAGATCTGATAGTTCTCAATTAGGTCTCAATAAATACATAATACTTTCTAGAGTAATGAATAATACATTCTGCTATAACCTAAAAAATGGGAACATGTTAAGAGAAGTGACAGAGAAATAAAATAGAGTTTAGAATAGAGAGTGCTGATAATGAATAAGTGTGTTACCATTAACACCAAAGTTTAGTATTAATAGTAGTAGAAACTATAGTTATTGATTATCAGACTAAAGACTATAAAGTATTTACTAGTTCTTAAATACAAGAAGTATTTAAAACACTTGGAAATTCAAGTAGTGCTATTACTACATAGTCTAGCAATTATCTATATCAAGTGAGGTCAGTGTTATGATGTGTTTGGACACTAACATTTTTCTTTTTTTTTTATCTATTTTTCTTGATTTAATATTTCTTTCCTTTTGATTTTCTTTTTCTTTTTCTTTTATTGACAATGAAGAGGCATGTGACTGTGGTCACATGACATATCACATGATGTGAGGTCATAGGCCTAGACTGGGCAAGAGCAGACCAGAAAGATAATGTTAAGAAGCATATTAACAGTATATTTATCTTATAGTATACACATAGTACACTTATAGACAACACATGGACTTTAGGGTAGGGTTAATTATTAGTAGCATGGACCATCTGTAATTTATATAAATAAGGTAGCAATTCAGCAGAGACTCCTTGTTAAGTTCTCTTGTGATTCCCACAATGATATCTGCTCTTGAGATTTATTGTTTGCGCCTTTGTTAGTTTTGTAACTAGTGGTTGCCACAACAGTCAGTGTTTATATCCAGCTCCAAACTAGGCAGATTTTTGATTGAAATGATCCATAAGAAACACTGGCTGAATATAAGATCTAGAATGGAAGTAAATTCTACTATGAAAGACTGAGTACTTGCAAGGTTTAAAGGGAGAAACTCTATTATAGAAGATAAGTTACTTGTAGAGTTTGAGATGAGAGTAAGTACATAGGGTTGAACTTTGATATATGATATGTAGTTAGAATATAGTTAAGGAAATACTATAGAAATAAACTCTGAGTGATATAATATTGTAGTTACTATTCTTAAGTTATGATAACTAGATGGTAGAAATAACAAGAGAACTTGAGTTTTGTTAGATTAGTCTACTACTTATATACTTGATACTTAGTTTGTGTACAGTACTTTTATGCCTACTCTAAAGTTTATGATGTAATAATCTGTTAAAATAATCTACTATCTTTCATATCATGTAACTATAATCATATGCCTTGCTATGTATCCTAGTAATGTCATATCAATGTGATATATCATGAAATTTCTCCTATAGGTGCTTAGTATAATTAACAGGAAAAATAAGAAGAGAAAAGAAATAGAAAGCATCTCATAACATATGATATGTTAAACACAGTTCTTACTTTGAGTGGAAGTCTATAGCTAGTTATACAAGAAAGGATGGATTAAGTGTAAAAACTTATCCAAGAGTGAATAAAAGTAACCTAAGGTGTAGATATGAGTTATCTGAGATATAGATCAAGCTTAATGTTTATTCACAGAGTTGCAACTGAACTATGGATGATAATCTTAGCCTCAACTTATATATTGTGCTAACTACTTGTTGTATAGTTGTAATTTTGGACAGAGTCAGAGTTTGAGAGAGTATAAGAGAAGAAGCAGATTGTTAGAGTTTTATCAGACTCAGAGAAGTATAGAGTATCTACTTGGCCTTAAATACTAAGTACTGTAGTTGGAACTGTGGCTAAGAAAATAGTAGAGTAGGAGATAGCTAAGAAAATACTATAGAGATTATTTCTAGGTAACAAGGTAACAAGCCACTTGTTATGATCCTAAGCTTGGCTCAGGTTGCAACTTAGGCAAAGACTTGAGAAAAGATAAAGGAAATGATAAATTGGTAAAGTATAAAGATATAGGACTATATCTACCATTATATATACCTATAGACCATGAGGAATAGTTAAGGTATCTTTAAGGAAACAATAAGAAAAACATAAGAAAAACATAAGAAAACCTCCACTGCTATATAAGGAGAATGCAAGACATCATAAATATGAGTCAAAAGTGAAATGAACTCCAACACATGTCCAAGTCATGTTGAACACAAGGCAAACTTCTGTAGAACACAAGATATAGATTATAGTGATCATAATATCACTAGGTAATAAAACACAGAAACTTGATATCACAAATGAGCCACTCATTGGTTGTGATACTTGAACTTAATGGTGTTTTAGAGGTTTAGTATAAGGAGGTAATGATAATAGGTGATGAGTAACTGTCCTACTCCTGATCCCCTAACTACTACTGCATTTGTCCTTTCAATACCTTCCATTGGAGCAGGCCCTATTATTGCTTGCTGAGGCAATGGTTGCCTCCTCTGCCACACCAAAGGTTGTGGCAGGCTCTGTCTCTCCTGCTTTGGTACTTCTCCTCCTACTTCTTTCTTCTTCAGTCTTTCCTCCTCTCTCCTGCTTTCTCTCCAGTTTCTGTCTAATGCCATCGCCCTCCTACACCATTGTTCTATGGAAGTTGGTGGATTTTCCAACTTCATCAACTTCCTTCTTATTCCCCCATTTATCCCTCTCTTGAACTCTTCAATCAGCGGTCTCCCCTCATATCCACTCCCTCTCA
>Ga0157359_1000644_pt1 | contig 13089 bp, 10 predicted proteins | sample AttcapACBM3_FD_111482 | JGI IMG/M metagenome (GOLD analysis project Ga0157359, IMG submission 111482) | Fungus gardens microbial communities from leaf cutter ant in Botucatu, State of São Paulo, Brazil - Atta capiguara ACBM3 | ecosystem: Host-associated > Fungi > Mycelium > Unclassified ...
ACGCCTGGCGATGGGCTGCAACCTGGCGGCGTTCTTCACCGGCATTCCGCAGTTCTCGTTGCACGCCTGGTTCTTCGCGCTGGCGACCGCCGCCGGCTCCTACTTCGGCGCCAAATTCACGCTGCTGCCGATGTTCCGCATTCCGGTCAAATTGCAAAAGGTGAAGGCCGCCGCGCCGCTGACGCAGAAGCCTGAGCAGGCGCGCCGCCGCTTCCGGTTGGGCATGGCGATCTTCGGTCTGGCGGTGGCCTGGTCGCTGTGGACGCTGTTCGATGCGCCGAAGCTTGGCATCGCCATGTTGTTCGGCATCGGCTTTGGCCTGCTGATCGAGCGCGCGCAGATCTGCTTTACTTCGGCGTTCCGCGATCTGTGGATCACCGGCCGCACCCACATGGCGAAAGCCATCATCATCGGCATGGCGGTGAGCGCCATCGGCATCTTCAGCTATGTGCAGCTCGGTGTGGCGCCGAAGATCATGTGGGCCGGCCCGAATGCGATGCTGGGCGGTTTGCTGTTCGGCTTCGGCATCGTGCTGGCCGGCGGCTGCGAGACCGGCTGGATGTACCGCGCCGTGGAAGGGCAGGTGCACTACTGGTGGGTGGGGCTGGGCAACATCATCGGCGCTACGCTGCTGGCCTATTACTGGGACGACCTGGCGCCGGCGCTGGCGACCGACTACGACAAGATCAACCTGCTCGATACCTTCGGCCCGATCGGCGGCCTGCTGGTGACTTACCTGCTGCTGGCGCTGGCCTTCGCCGCCATGCTGTGGTGGGAGAAACGCTTTTTCCGCGCCCGGCCTGAGGCGCAGGTGGTGAATTTGAGGAGCATGCCATGAAAGAGACGACGATAGTGCCGGACTACCGGCTGGACATGCTGGGTGAGCCTTGCCCGTACCCGGCGGTGGCGACGCTGGAGGCGATGCCGCAGCTGAAGCCGGGGGAGATCCTGGAGGTGATCAGTGATTGCCCGCAGTCGATCAACAACATCCCGCTCGATGCGCGCAACCACGGCTACAAGGTGCTGGATATCCAGCAGGACGGGCCGACCATCCGCTATCTGATCCAGCGTTAACGCCGAGGCGGTGGGGTTCCCACCGCCTTTTCGCTTTTTAGCCCTTCACGATGTCGCCCTTCACGCCGGCGACGATCTCGAACGAACGCAGCCGCGCCTGATGATCGAAGATCTGGCCGTTGACCATGATCTCGTCGGCATCGGTTTCACGCAGCAGCGTTTGCAGCCCGTGACGCACCGTTTTTTCATCGCCGACGATCGACATCCGCAGCGCCTGTTCGACGCCGTATTGCTCGCCGGCGCTCCACAGCGCGTGGATGTTATCCACCGGCGGCGGCAGCGGGCCGGGCGAACCGCGGCGCAGATTGATGAACTGCTGCTGCATCGAGCTGAACAGGAAGCGCGCGTCGCGGTCGCTGTCGGCGGCGATCACGTTGACGCACACCATGGCATGCGGCTGTGCCAGCTGTTTGGAGGGTTTGAAGTTCTCGCGGTACAGCTGCAGCGCCTGGAACAGCATATCCGGAGCGAAGTGCGAAGCGAAGGCGAACGGCAGGCCGAGCTGCGCCGCCAGCTGTGCGCTGTAGAGGCTGGAGCCGAGCAGCCAGAGCGGCACATGCAGCCCCTGGCCCGGCACCGCCTGCACCGGCTGGCCGGGCTGCGCGTCGCAGAAGTAGTTTTGCAGTTCCTGCACGTCGCGCGGGAAGGTATCCACATCGCCGGACAGGTGGCGGCGCAGCGCCATCATGGTGCGTTGATCGGTGCCGGGCGCGCGGCCCAGCCCCAGATCGATGCGGCCGGGGTAGAGCGATTCCAGCGTGCCGAACTGCTCAGCGATCACCAGCGGCGCATGGTTCGGCAGCATTACGCCGCCGGAGCCGAGGCGAATGCTCTGGGTGCCGGCGGCCAGATAGCCCAGCAGCACCGAGGTGGCGGCGCTGCCGATGCCGGTCATATTGTGGTGCTCGGCCAGCCAGTAGCGCTGGTAGCCCCAGCGTTCGGCGTGTTGCGCCAGATCCAGCGAACAGTGGAAAGCGTCGCGCGCCTTGGCCCCTTGCGGGATTGGCGATAAATCCAGTACCGAAAGCGGTACGGCAGTGTGTTCAGTCATGACATCGTCCATCAGAGAGTGGATCGCTTAAAGGGCGATTGCAGGAATCTGCATACTAAAAGGCCGAAAAAAGATGCTTTTTAGTGTTAAAAGCATAATCCAATTTATAGTTATAAAAGAGGAGATATGTGCTTGTGATATCCTCATGAGTGCAATGGTGTTTTTTGGAGCAATTTGAGACATGGAAATGATGATCCCCGCCCGCCGCTTACCGTTCCGGGAGCCGATATAATGAAAAAAAAGACGCTGTTTACCCTGTTGCTGATGATGGTGGCGATCGCATTGGCGATCCTGTTCCGCGCGCACAATCAGGATCTGTTACTGCAGGGTGAAGTGGATGCCCCCGAAGTGATCGTCGCATCCAAGGCGAAAGGCCGGGTTGTTGAACGCCTGATCGAACGCGGCGATGACGTGAAAAGCGGCCAGCTGATCATCCAACTCGACAGCCCCGAACTAATGGCGCAACTGCGTTCCGCGCAGGCGACGCGCGACGAGGCCAAAGCGCAGCTCGAGCTGTCGCTGCACGGCACCCGTGAAGAGAGCATCCGCAACCTGCGCGCCAACCTGGCGCAGGCCGAGGCGCAGTACCGCAATGCGCAAAACGACTACAACCGTAACCTGAGCGTGGCCGGCAAGGGCTATATCTCGAAGTCCGAGCTGGACGCTTCGCGCCGGTCGCGCGACACCGCCTTCCAGCAGGTGCAGGCCGCCAAGGCCAACCTGGATGAAGGCATCAACGGCGACCGCGTCGAGCAGCGGCAGCAATATGCGGCGGCGCTGCGGGCGGCGGAAGAGAACCTGCTGCAGATCCAGGCGCAGAGCGACGATCTGCAGGTGAAAGCGCCGGTGGACGGCGAAGTGGGGCCGATCCCGGCCGAAGTGGGCGAATTGCTGAACGCCGGCAGCCCGCTGGTGACGTTGATCCGGGTGCCGGACGCTTACTTCGTGTTTAACCTGCGTGAAGACATCCTGGCCCACGTGCGCAAAGGCGACAAGGTCAAGCTGCGGGTGCCGGCGCTGAAGGACAAAATGATCGACACCGAGGTGCGCTACATCGCGCCGCTGGGGGATTACGCCACCAAACGCGCCACCCGCGCCACCGGCGACTTCGACCTGAAAACCTTCGAAGTGCGCCTGTATCCGTCACAGCCGGTGGACGGCCTGCGTCCGGGGATGAGCACCTTATGGCAATGGAAAGAGTAAGGGCCGGCTGGCGCTGCTTCAGTCACGCGTTCGACAAAGAGTGTCGCGTCGCCTTTCGCAGCCCGGTGGTGCACTGGCTGAGCTGGATCTTTCCGCTGATCCTGTTTGCGCTGATCAGCAGCAACTTCTCCGAAGGCACGCTGCTCGATCTGCCGGTCTCGGTGGTGGACAGCGATCACAGCCCGCTGTCCAAATCGCTGACGCGCCGGCTGGACGCCGGGTCGCACGCCCACGTCGAGGCATACGGCGGCGGGCTGCCGGAGTCGCTGAGCCGCCTGCGCAGCGCGCAGGATTACGCGTTGCTGTATATCCCACCGGACTTTGAGGCCAATGCGCTGTCGGGCAAACAGCCGAGCGTGGTGATGTACTACAACGCGCTGTTTTACGGCGCCGGGCTGTACTCCACCCAGGACTTCGGCGGCCTGATGAACGAAATCAACGCCAGCACCCGCAGCATCATCGCCACCGAGATGGGCAAAACGCTGCCGCCGCTGGCGGACGTGACGCTCTCCTACGGCAGCCTGTTCAACGCCAGCGGCAGCTATATCTATTACCAGCAGTTCGCCGCCACCATCCACCTGCTGCAGCTGTTCGCGGTGACCTGCATGATCTATGTGCTGGCGCGCAGCAAGTCGCTGCTGCAGGCCAAGCCGTTCAGCCTGGCGCTGCTCGGCAAGCTGGCGCCGTACACGCTGTGTTTCACCACCCTGCTGATGGTGGAGATCGCGGCGCTGGTGGGCATCTTTGACGCCCGCGTCAGCGGCAACCCGCTGTTTATGCTGATGATCGGCCTGTTCTATGTGATGGCGGCGCAGAGCATCGGCCTGCTGCTGTACACCTTTACCGGCAGCACCATCACCGCCTACAGCCTGATCGGTATTTTGGTCAGTATCGCGATGACCTTCTCCGGCATGGCGGTGCCTGAGCTGTCGATGCCGCTGCCGGCGCGCATCATTTCCAACATCGAACCGCTGACCCACGCGCTGTACGCGATGTTTGACGTGTTCCTGCGGCAGGTGCACGCCAGCGCCATCTTCAGCGTGTGCGCGCTGCTGGCGGTCTATCCGCTGGTGGCCGCGCTGCTGGTGCGCAATCGCCTGCCGGCGCGGCTGGCAAAAGAGGGGAGTGCCGGATGAAGCTCTATTGGCAAACCTTCGTTAAGGTGCTGCTCGGCATGCTGGAGCGGCCGGTGTGGCTGATGCTGATCCTGTCGCTGTGCATCATGAGCCTGGTGTACGCCAACCGCACGGTGTGGGATCTGCCGGTGGGCGTGATCGATCAGGATCACAGCACCGCCAGCCGGCAGCTGATCCGCCAACTGGACGCAACCTCCAAGATCGCGATTGAAACCTACGACAGCCTGGAACAGGCGCAGCGCGATCTCAGCTGGCGCAAGCTGTTTGCGGTGATCATCATGCCGGTGGATCTGGAGAAGAATATTCTCAGCGGGCAGAACATCGTGGTGCCGATGTACGGCGACGCCACCAACCGCCTGGCCAACGGCCAGATCCAGCAGGACGTGGTGGCGGCCTATCAGCAGCTGCTGACGCAATACAACAACGGGCTGCTGCTGCGCAGCGGCTTCAGCGAACGGCAGGCGCAGATACTGCTGACGCCGATACTGGGGCAAACGCTGGACGTGTTCAACCCCGGCATCAGCTTTGCGGCGATCATCTTCCCCGGCCTGCTGGTGATGCTGTTGCAGCACTCGCTGCTGATCGCCTGTATCCGCGTCAATATCGCCATGAAGAGCATGCCCGGCGGCAAGGCGCCGCTGGCGGCGCACCTCGGCGGGCTGACGGCGCTGCTGCCGATCTGGCTGTTCCTGTCGATCGTGCTGTTCGTGCTGTGGCCGTGGGTATTGGGCTATAGGCAGACGGCGAACATCGCCGAACTGCTGCTGCTGACCTTCCCGTTCCTGCTGGCGGTATTGGGGCTGGGCAAGCTGGTGACAGAATGTCTGCGCAGCGTCGAGATGATCTACCTGACGCTGGCGTTCATCACCACGCCGATCTTCTACCTGTCCGGCACCATCTGGCCGCTGCAGTCGATGCCGGCCTGGGTGCGCGCCATCTCGTACAGCATTCCCTCCACCTGGGGCACCAAGGCGATCGCTGGCGTCAACCAGATGGGGCTGTCGCTGAATGAGGTGTGGGGCGACGTGGTGATGATGCTGATACTCGGCGTGGTCTACACCCTGCTGGGCTTTGGCGTCGGCTTCTTGCGCAACAGCGTGGCGCTGCGCGGGATGTTCAGGAAGCGGCGGGCGAGTTGATCCCCTCATTGACCCTTTTTTTGGCGACTATAATTAATGCTTTTAATTTCAATAAAATGCATTCTTTGCCGGAAAAAGGGTTCTGGGATGAGTAAGGGCGATTATCTTTTTTTCTCAGCAGGTTAGAGAAACTTGCTAACTGTTCACTGCCGTACAGGCAGCTTAGAAATCTATGACGGCTACAACACACAGTCTCCGTCTGTTCACTGCCGTACAGGCAGCTTAGAAATTTATGCCAAACATAAAGCCAGTGCTGGCCTTGTTCACTGCCGTACAGGCAGCTTAGAAACACAGACTCGGGAACGTTGTGACGCCCCTTGCCGTTCACTGCCGTACAGGCAGCTTAGAAACGGCATGTCATTACAGCAGCGTCTGGCCCTGAGTTCACTGCCGTACAGGCAGCTTAGAAATCGTCCGCCTGTGACTTTATCACCGCGCTGGAGTTCACTGCCGTACAGGCAGCTTAGAAATGGCGCATCGCCACGGCTGAATAGTTCGATTCGTTCACTGCCGTACAGGCAGCTTAGAAAAGTAGCAATTTCCCGGCGATAAACGCCATGAGGTTCACTGCCGTACAGGCAGCTTAGAAAAGCATTGAGATCCAGGCAGACTTCCCAATGCCGTTCACTGCCGTACAGGCAGCTTAGAAACAATACTGGAAGCCGAGATTCAGCAGGGAGAAGTTCACTGCCGTACAGGCAGCTTAGAAAATATCGATTAGCCCTCTCGATAGCGAGCCGGGGTTCACTGCCGTACAGGCAGATCTAATGAGCACCACAATGGGTGCCCATTTGTTGAATGTAAGGGGCTTCACCCCACCAACTCCAACCCCGCCACGCGGCGCCAGTAGCCGTTGCAGTCGGCGTGGTCGATCAAGGCCAGCGGCTGCTCGCCGCGTTCGTTGGCGCGGAAGGCATCGATTTGCGCCAGCGTCTCGGCACCCTGCGGCGATAGCCGCACGATGTCCACCAGCCCCTGCATGCTCGGTAGCTCGTTGCCGAGGTTGTAGCAGTAGCCGCTCATGGTCTGGATGCCGTTGAGCACGAACACCTGCTGCTGTTCCTGCGAGCGCATCATGCGGCCCTGCGGATACCTGATGCAGCAGGTTTCGCATTCGTCCTTGCCGCGGTTTTCCGAGCGGGCGGTGAAGCAGCGCGCCGAGTAGGCCAGCGGCAGGTGGCCGTAGCTCAGCACCTCCACCTCGAAATCGTGGCGGAAGCCCAGCTCGTCGCACTGCGTCAGCAGGTTGGTCAGCCAGTCGCGCGACAGCTCGACCGGCATGCACCAGCGGATCATGCCCTGGCGGCGCAGCAGGCGCAGGGTATAGGCGTTTTAGCAGTTCAGCGCATGGCCGGCGACGAACGGCAAACCGCGCTCCGCCGCCATGTTCACCGCGCCCAGATCGTTGGCTTCCAACAGGAACTCGCCGTTCTCCACATAGCGTTTCAGCTCATTCAGCTCGGACGGCGCCTGCAGCAGCGCCAGTGTGGAGATCACCACCTGTTTGCCGCTGTGGGCGATCTCGCGCGCCAGCGCCAGCCAATCGCCGACCTTCATCTCGCGCCGTTTGGTGCAGACGCTCTCGCCAAGGTAAATGATGTCGGCGCTGCTCTCCGCCGCCTGTTGATAGAACGCCGCGATGTCGGTTTTCGGCCAGTAGTAGAGTACCGGCCCCAGTGCGTATTTCATGTTTCCTCCGGCTACTGCCATTTGCGGTGATAGGCGCCCAGCGTGGTCTGGGTGCCTTCGGACATCGCGCCCAGCGTCTCCATCCAGACGGCGTCGGCGCGGTAGGCGGCGGGATTGGCCTGGCAACGGTCGATCGCCTGGCGCCAGACGCGCGCCACCTGGCTGACGTAAGCCGGGCTGCGCTGGCGGCCTTCGATCTTCACCGAGGCGATGTTGGCGGCCAGCAGCTCCGGCAGCAGCTCCAGCGTATTGAGGCTGGTGGGCTCTTCCAGCGCGTGGTAGCGCACGTCGTCTACCAGATAGCGGCCCTTGCACAGCGTCGGGTAACCGGCGTTTTCGTGGTCCTGGTAGCGGTCGATCAGCACGTCGTTCAGGCGCGACTCCATGCCCTGCGGGGTTTGCTGCCAGCGCACGAAGCGCGCCGGCGAGCAGGCGCCGACGGTGTTCGGCGACTCGCCGGTCAGGTAGGAGGAGAGGTAGCAGCGCCCCTCGGCCATGATGCACAGGCTGCCGAAGGCGAACACTTCCAGCGGCACCGGGCTGGTGTGCGCCAGCTGTTTCACCTGGTGCATCGACAGCACGCGCGGCAGCACCACCCGGCCCACTTCGAAGTTGCGCTGGTAAAAACGGATCGCCTCTTCGTTGGTGGCGGAGGCCTGCACCGAAACGTGGCGCTCCAGCTGCGGGTAGCGCTGGGCGGCGTATTCCAGCATCGCCAGATCCGCCAGAATCAGCGCGTCGGCGCCCAGCTGGGCAGCCATATCCACCGCGCGCTGCCAGCGGGCGTAGCCGTCGGGATGGGCGAAGGTGTTGATGGCGATATGCAGTTTGCGGCCGTGGCGATGCACGTAATCGACCGCTTCCTGCAGCTTTTTCTCGGTGAAGTTGAGGCCGGCGAAGTGGCGCGCGTTGGTATCGTCTTTCAGCCCGATGTAAACGGCATCGGCGCCGTTATCCACCGCGGCCTTCAGGGCCGGCAGGTTGCCGGCGGGACAAAGCAGCTCCATAGATTTATCCTGGCTTAGCCGTACGCCCGGCCGGGCGCACGCTGTCTTTAAAGGTTGCCGGCGGCGGTGTTCCGCCGGCAAACGCGAATCGGGGAGGCCATTTTAGGCAAAGGGGCGCACACAGGTTTTGATTTGGGGCAGCTTATGGCGTATTGATAAACATGGCGGTGAAATGCACTATTTGTTGATATAGACCGCTGAAGCCGCGCGCCAGTGTGGCAAAATAGCGGTAGTCCGTATTGAAAGGAGTGGATGACCGTGTTGGAACAACTACGAGCACGCCTTGTGCGCCAGGGGCCGTCGCTGCTGCGCATCCCGCTGAAATTCACGCCGTTCGCCCTGCAGCGCCAGTTGCTGCAACAGGTGCTGAGCTGGCAGTTCCGCCAGGCGTTGGCGGATGGGGATCTGGAATTTCTCGAATCGCGTTGGTTGAAGATCGAAGTTCGCGATCTGGCGCTACACTGGTTTATGACGGTAGAAAACGACAAACTGGTGGTCAGCCAGCACGCCGAAGCGGACGTCAGCTTCAGCGGCGACGCCAACGATCTGATCCTGATCGCGGCGCGCAAGCAAGATCCGGATACGCTGTTCTTTCAGCGTCGGCTGCAGATTGAAGGGGATACCGAATTGGGCCTGTATGTGAAAAATTTGATGGACGCCATCGAGCTGGAAAGCATGCCTGCGCCGCTGCGCATGGGGCTGCTGCAGTTGGCTGATTTTGTCGAAGCAGGGCTGCAGGAGGGCACGGCGTCGGTTTCCCGTGTGGCGGTATCATGCTGATCCGCGTAGAGATCCCGGTAGACGCGGCGGGCATTGACGCCTTGCTGCGCCGCGCCTTTGGCCGCGACGACGAAGCCGATCTGGTGCAGCAGCTGCGTGAAGACGGCCTGCTGACGCTGGGCGTGGTCGCCACTGACGACGAAGGCGGCGTAGTGGGTTACGCCGCGTTCAGCCCGGTAGACGTGGCCGGCGAAGACCGCCAATGGGTGGCGCTGGCGCCGCTGGCGGTTGATGAAAGCCTGCGCCGCCAGGGGCTGGCTGAAAAGCTGGTGTACGAAGGCTTGGATTCGCTGAACGAATTCAGCTACGCCGCGGTGGTGGTGCTGGGCGATCCGGCCTACTACGGCCGCTTCGGCTTTAAACCGGCTGCCGCCTATGGCCTGCACTGCCGCTGGCCGGAGACGGAAAGCGCATTCCAGGTGTATCCGCTGGCGGAGGACGCCCTGAATGGCGTCAGCGGCGAAGTGGCTTTTTCGGCACCGTTTAATCGCTTCTAGCACTCGGCAACAAATACTCCAACGACAGCGGCGGGTGATTCACCAGCCGCTCTTTTTGTCTTTTGCTCAGCTGTTTGAACTGACAATCCAGGTCTTCTGTGGTGTCTATGCGTCTGAGAGAAACGGATGGTGATACCGAACAGGGAACCCAATAATTCCCCCCTAAAAATGCAGACACGCCACCTTACTCCGTTCTGGGTTGCCGAACCCTTTTTTGAGCGCCACTTTTAATTGATTGATTTAAAGTCATATTTTTAAACTCTTTAAAAAAGGCTTTTTGAACGGAGATTTCGATTTTCCTCCATCAATCAGCTGATTAGCGCTAATATGCAACGGTGCACTGCCGTACAGGCAGCTTAGAAAGTCCGAATAACGAGAAATATACCCGGGGAATGGTGCACTGCCGTACAGGCAGCTTAGAAATTTCCGCTCAATCAGCGTCAGCTACAACCCAGGTGCACTGCCGTACAGGCAGCTTAGAAACGCTAAGGAGCCGGGGAATGTCTACTTACAGCTGTGCACTGCCGTACAGGCAGCTTAGAAATCGCTGAAACACCAGACAATCACGCAGAAATTGTGCACTGCCGTACAGGCAGCTTAGAAAGAGCGCGCCCCACTGGTCTACCTCAACAAAACGTGCACTGCCGTACAGGCAGCTTAGAAATCGCTACTTCCCCTCCCGCACGCGATGAACCTGTGCACTGCCGTACAGGCAGCTTAGAAAAAAGGGAAAACCCACACAGCGGACGCCAGCTAGTGCACTGCCGTACAGGCAGCTTAGAAATGAAAGCTGGTCGATGTCAGTATTGAGCTCTTGTGCACTGCCGTACAGGCAGCTTAGAAATGTCGGAAAACGACGTCCGCGATCTGATTGGGGTGCACTGCCGTACAGGCAGCTTAGAAAGCCCGCAGCGGGTTTCTGTGCGTAGCGTTCGCGTGCACTGCCGTACAGGCAGCTTAGAAATTTGGTATGAAATCTGCGCTCATTCGAAACCAGTGCACTGCCGTACAGGCAGCTTAGAAAGATGCCAACCTACTGAACCAAAACGACGTTACGTGCACTGCCGTACAGGCAGCTTAGAAAAGCATTGCGGCTCGGCAGGCGTTCCAGCCGCTGTGCACTGCCGTACAGGCAGCTTAGAAACGAACGGCGCCGGCGGTTATCTGTGTGAGGTAGTGCACTGCCGTACAGGCAGCTTAGAAAATGATTAAATCCAGATCGCCGGTATAGTCCAAGTGCACTGCCGTACAGGCAGCTTAGAAACGGGCGTGTCGTGTGACCGACGACGCAATCGCCCGCACTGCCGTACAGGCAGCTTAGAAAAATCTGGATCGGAAATGGCGTCAGCGTGGTAAGTGCACTGCCGTACAGGCAGCTTAGAAATCGGCGTGCCGGGTCTCGATTCCCTTGAGGTTGTGCACTGCCGTACAGGCAGCTTAGAAAAACCAAATCGGCTAGTGCGGACTGCGTCAGGTGTGCACTGCCGTACAGGCAGCTTAGAAAATCTGCTGGTATCGCGGGTCGTTTGGCCCTGGGTGCACTGCCGTACAGGCAGCTTAGAAAAATACAACCTGGCGGGCAACTATCACACGGATGTGCACTGCCGTACAGGCAGAATATAGGAAAAAGTAATATGTATTTGGTAGATTCCGGCAGTGATCAATAAGTGGATGATTTTATTTTTCTGATTGATGAATATTGACTCGGTTGCAACGGATTTCCCTGGAAAAACGTGGTAGAACGTTGGTGTCGCTGGCATTGATCTGCATTGCTTGTTATTTATTTTAATTGTAATTATTTCATTATGGATAAGAAATATAACAATGAAAAATACCCTCTCCCCCTCTGAGTTAAAAACAATATTGCACTCGAAACGAGCAAATTTGTATTACCTGCAATATTGTCGCGTTCTAGTGAATGGCGGCCGCGTCGAATATGTCACGGATGAAGGAAAGCAGTCCCTGTACTGGAATATCCCCATTGCCAACACCACCGCCATCATGTTGGGAACCGGAACCTCGGTCACGCAGGCTGCAATGCGTGAATTTGCTCGCGCCGGCGTTTTAGTCGGATTCTGTGGCGGCGGAGGGACACCCCTATTTGCTGCCAACGAAGTGGAAGTCGCCGTTTCGTGGCTGACTCCGCAGAGCGAGTATCGTCCTACGGAATACCTTCAGAACTGGGTAAGTTTTTGGTTCGATGAGGCAAAAAGGCTTGAAGCTGCCCGAGTTTTTCAACAGGTGCGTATCGAGCAAATTAAACGACATTGGCTGGGCGCTCGAATGCAGCGCGAAGACGGTTTTGTATTGAATGAAGAGCGGTTATTGGCGTTGGTTGAGCGCTATCAGTCAAAGCTCAGCGAGAGCGCAACGCACAATGAATTGATGTTGCAAGAAGCTGTAATGACTAAAGCGCTGTATAGGTTAGCGGCGGAAGCGGTCAGCTATGGCGATTTTATTCGCGCCAAGCGTGGTGGCGGCAGCGATCTGGCTAACCGTTTTCTCGATCACGGTAATTACCTGGCTTATGGGCTGGCGGCAACGGCAACCTGGGTGACCGGCTTGCCCCACGGTTTAGCCGTCTTGCATGGCAAAACGCGGCGCGGCGGGTTAGTTTTCGACGTAGCGGACTTGATAAAGGATGCATTGATTTTGCCCCAGGCCTTTATCGCGGCGATGGTGGGGGAAGAGGAGCAAGACTTTAGGCAACGCTGCCTGAATGGTTTTCAGCGTGCCGACGCATTGGATCTGATGATTGATACCCTACAAGAAACCGCCTTGCGTTTAGGGGCGGGCCCCTCATGAATATTCTGCTGATTGCGCAATGCAATAAGTTCGCACTTACTCAAACGCGTAAAATTCTCGACCAGTTCGCAGAACGAAAGGGCGATCGCACTTGGCAAACGGCAATTACGCTGCAGGGACTGGACACGTTGCGGCGGGCATTGCGTAAGACGGCGCGCCGAAATACTGCGGTTGCCTGCCACTGGATCCGGGGAGCTAATCAGACGGAGCTGCTGTGGGTGGTAGGCAATCCGCGCAGGTTTAACGCCCAGGGAACCGTGCCGACCAATAGCACCGCCCGCGATGTATTGAAAAGCCAGGATGAGAATCACTGGCACAGCGCTGAGGCGATTGCCTTGATGGCAGGGATTGCCGGGCTGTTTCATGACTTTGGCAAGGCGAACGCGCTGTTTCAGGCGGGGTTGATACAACCAGGGGCGAAACGGTTTCAGCCGTATCGCCACGAATGGATTTCTCTGCGTTTGTTCCAGGCCTTTGTCGGTCAGCGGCAAGATAAGCAGTGGTTAGCTGCGTTAGCTGAAATAACCGCAGAGGATGAACCGGCTCTATTACAGCGCTTGTATCGCGATAGGCAAGGGATGTCTGAAAGCCCGTTCAAAACCTTACCTCCTTTGGCGCAGGTGATTGGCTGGCTGATAGTGGCTCACCATCGATTACCGGCATATCCCCGGCAAGATGATGCCGAACGTTATCGTGATACCCCAGACT
>Ga0157359_1000645_pt1 | contig 13083 bp, 13 predicted proteins | sample AttcapACBM3_FD_111482 | JGI IMG/M metagenome (GOLD analysis project Ga0157359, IMG submission 111482) | Fungus gardens microbial communities from leaf cutter ant in Botucatu, State of São Paulo, Brazil - Atta capiguara ACBM3 | ecosystem: Host-associated > Fungi > Mycelium > Unclassified ...
AACCCAAATAATAGCGAGTTGCACTAATCCTCTCATACCCAAGAAGTAGAAGATGACAATTGGCAGAGCGATGGCAATCCATACTCGTTTCATCATCAGGAAATTAGGCTGCTTAACTTCAGTCATTGTTGTCATATAACCATCCAGTATTGTTTCGTTGGATTCAGAGCGCACACATCCATCAGCTTATTTTGCTGATAAATCAGTGAGCTATATCGCTTCGTTTGAAGTTACATTACGGCCAGTAATGAGTGTCTAGCAAATCATTTGTACCGATCGATCAGATCTTTTTGATATTTACAAGCTATTATGATAGTTGAATTGATCTGTAAAAACGATCGATCGGTTTTTCCTATCGATATGATTATTAATAAGAAGAGATCGCACATTTGACTTAATGTGTAGTTTTAAACTACTGATAACTAGCAGGTTTAATAGGCATCAAATAGAAAATCTTTTTTTTCCCACTGATGCTTTCTTTGATGATTGCGAGTGATTCTTTATTGCCAGTGTTTTTTTGGGGGGGGTAACGAAGTGGAAAAGTTTCATCTTGATTGACGGCTTAAGAATGCTCAGACCCGTTGCTTTCAAGGCTTGGATAATCTGCTTCAGGTATGGGATCCATAGTAGCCAGCGAACCTGTTTAGTATTCGTCTCCTCAATATGTGGAATAGCAGGGATTTGGAACATAGGCTCGTCTTCTATGTTCGTCAGTCTTTCCACTTCTTCTAATTCCTCCTCAGGCAACCCTGTATCGTCAATCACCTGAGGCTCGACAGCAGGGGGGAGAGTAACCTTCTGGCTCATACTCGACCATGAGTAGGCTTTACCTAACTGAGATGCTTTGAAGGCGACTCCTGCATACTTAAATGAGAAACCATTCATTTTACCAGTAGAAGCAATGCTCGCTTTAGCTGTTATATTTTGCTTACCGAGTTCATAGATGAAATCGTCAATGGTGATGGTGCCATAGAAGCTGAGAACCGCCTCAATTGCTCCCTGAATAATTTTCTTTGGAGCTTTATTGCCTGTCCTTGCTTCCATCTTTACTTCATTCCTTCCAGTTTTTCTGACTTTGGGTGCTGAAGAAGGAGATGGGCCTTTGGTTCGAGTGAGCTGATGATCCCGTTCAAGGTCTTGAATGATTCTGGTGCTAACGAGATTCTCGTTCTTACCCAGATAAAGTTGGCCATCTACTAAAACGTTTATACGGGAAGCAATGATGTGTATGTGCTGACCAGCTTCATCATTGTGTAGGACATAACAACGAAGGTGAGTTTCACAGAAGCCCATTCGCTTTATGTAATCGTCGGCAATGAGCTTCCAGTGCTCATTGGTTAATGAATCGCCCTTTGGTAATCGTAGCGAGTTATGCCATACAGGTTTCTCAACATCCTTTCTCAGTTGCTGAGTTTTAGCGAACTCTGCTGTTAACTCCTCCACTGTAATGCCTACTAGGTTACCTCCTATCAGAACAGGAGGGGTGGAGTGATGAGGAACAGGGGCAAGAGCATATGAGACGACACCACGAAAGTTCTTACCCCGGCGAATCCTGTTCATTCCCTTCATACAGGATCTTTACTCATTTAATTTTCAGCAGAGCATCTCTTACATGCGACAGCTTCACTTTTAGTGCATTAACTTCTTGGGATAGAGGCTGAGCATCTGTTCCTCTACGATTGAGGAAAGATGTAAGGTCGTTGAGCTTCTGCAATGAAGCCGTTAGTTGGTGCCAGGCTTCACGATTTATCTCAGGGACAGATGGTGGCAATTGCTGAAGAGCTGAGCTTCTCAGCCAACAGCTCCTGCTTAGCTGTCCTCTGAACTGGTTTACTTTGCTCAGCTCGACTTCGTTTAATCTGACTGTTACTGAGTATTTGCGAAGACGATTAGGGGGTAATTTTTTAACGGCAGGGTCATTGGCAAATGTAGAAGGAAACTCATCGTCGAATATAATATTGTTTTTTTTCATAGCAACTCCTTTTGATGTTTTTGATAAATAGCAAATCCATATGCTATTTATAATAGATACCATAAAGATCAATCGCGTCAATGTGTTGGGGTCAATGTGTTGGGATTGAGGATTTTGCTTTGATCTTTCTTTTTCAACCGAAGGGAAGAAAAAGCAAGGCAACTGAGCATCGCTCAGTTGCCTTGCTTAATGCTATATTACTATTGACAAGCTATATAGAGTCTGATATTAAATAATTAAAATTCTTTATGGAGAAAATATGAGACATATTAAAAAATGGATTATTCTTGTCGTATTTATAATCTTAATTAATATGGGGCTTGTATTTTTTTGGGGGAGCCAGAATAAATACATTGCTTTATATAATATAACTGCAATGACGCTAGATATCATGCTAACACCATCAGTCATAATTTTATTATTATGTTTTTTTTATGGCTCTGGGTTTCTTAAAGATTAATTTAAATCTAAACCATGCCGAAATGCCAGTGAAATCCTTTTCCTCTTTCCTCCATGCACGAATGAATTCAATAAAAGTTATAGCTGCTTTTGTTACCAAGCTACTCGTAACTAAAATAAACTTGAATGCTATCGTATAAAATAAAAAAGGGTGTTCTTTGACTAAATCTAACGAGGGTGGTTCATCAAACAACTTTTGCCCGGTAGCAATGTAACTAATACCAATCCAACCAGCAGAAACTGCTAAAATTAGATCATTTGCATATTTATAAGACCCTCTCAAAATGAATAGCCGAGTTAAGAATAATGAAGCTAACAAAATATATATAAGAAGATATAATATTGGATTTTTTGTCATCCAATCGGTGTTGAAAAGACTATATACAAGCATGGATACCAATGGGAATAATAAAACAACAATTATAAAATAGCCAGTATATTTAAATGATATGTTGTTATCACTATTAATTTCTTTCATATGACCTCATGTTAACTTCAGTTAAATTATTTATTGCTGCTAAATGTCTTGTTTTAGCTAAGGCATTAAATGCCTATTTAAAACCAAAATGTTGACAAAAAGAATGATAGCATTTTCTCAATTCCTCATTTTTGTTCGGATTAGCTACGGATGAGTAAAATATCTCAAAGTAAGGCAAGAATATCTTCTTGTCTTTCCTTAAATCACCCGTCCAGTCATATTGTTCGGCTATACCATCCAATAGTAAATTAAAGAGTTCATCGTTTAATTCTTTAACAACATTATCACAAACAGATGCAATAGATTGTATTGCCTCATAGTTTATGGTTATCGGTTTTTCTAAAAACAAATGATGTTTATCTAAGCCTAGTTTTAAAGCATTTTTAGTCCCAAATAATCCAGATCTATGAACAATACAGTGTCTGAGTTGACAGATTTGATCATATTTTTGTAAGGCTGATATTACTGAAGCAGCTTTTTGACGATCGATTTTTAAACCAGTGAAAGTTTTTATTGTTTCAAGAATATTTGCCTCTGAAATAAAAGAGGCATCTTCAAGTAATGCCTCCGGTAATATATTTTTACTATGATAAACTGCGGCAGCATAGCTAACATTATTTTTATAACTACAGGATCTTGCTTGTTTATCTGTAATTAGTATCCTACGAATAATGCAACGGCAATAACTTTCAACAAGGGATACAAATCCAAGCATAACTAAATTAACTAATAATTTCCACTCAGAGGATTCATCAGGCTCCCCCAATAGCTTTATATGAATGTCTTTCTTCTTATTATAAATGTCTATAGCAGCAATCTCAGGCTCTTGATATTCTTTGTCAAAGAAATCAATAGTATTAATATTAGATGTTACCCTTGCTCCTGATATACTATATGTAAATTTTTTATTAGCCATGAGAAAGCCTTTTTATGCTAAAAACTCGTTAACCCAAGTTCTGACTTTAAATTCTAAAGTAGCCGCTCTTTTTTGGGCAACCTGTTTTACCTTCATAAATTCAGTTGCTGTATTTTTTGAAGAGATAACATCTTCAACTGTTTTAAAACTTGTTTGATTTATCACTGATTTTTGAAAGTCTGTCAAAGGAAGTTCTATTAGTTTTTTCTTCATGCACAAGCGAAATGCAGATTCATCGACGAGTTGTTTACCACAATGATGACAAAATTTTTGATTGTCTGCTAATCTTTTTGCTCCGCAATTCGAGCAATTTGGAAGCGTTAATGAAATTGCCTCATAGTTTTGCTTTTTTATTAAAGAATACATCGATCTTCGTAAAGGATGTTTTTCAGAGGGAGTATTCAAAATGCTTACTAAAAGAGTAGCATTAAAACCTCTGCTAATTGAGAATATTTTTTCTTTAATAAGAAAAGCATAATGAGGCGTGAACCTTCGCAAGGTTCTACCTACTCCATGTGAAGTACTGGATAAGTCATACAAAAGTCCTGCTTCAATCAGAAAGCTAATGACTCTTTCAATTTTATCTGTATTAAGATCCTCAATACCAACAGAAACGATCTTCTTATAATTTTCACCATCTTTTCTTATATTGTTATGATTGATTTCCTTTAGGTCTGTAACTATTTTATAAAAGAAATCCCACCCAGATTTTACGTAAACTTCATACTGAGGAAGTTTGTCTGTAATTGAGATATATTCATCATATAAATATTTGCATCTCTCTTCTATAACAGCATTAAACTTTGACTGCTTTGTTTTTGCATTCGACTCGCTGTAAGCTCTTACTAAATTTATATAGGCCCTTGGAATACCAAAAGATGCATAGATAAGTAATTTATTTATATCATGATCAATTTCGAACAGGTTATTGAAACGTTCTCTAACGAGTTCTAACATAAATTCAATGTAATCGCTTTGATCTACTTCTTGCCAAATTAGTACTGGTTCTGCATCCTGTCCAAGATGAAATCTTGGTCCATATTGAGTTGTTCCTGGATAAACAGACGCCTTTGGAGATATTCTTGAGGTTTTTATGCTTCTGAAAATATCAAAAAACTCAACCATATATTCTTTCGTAAGTGTTAAAGCTGCATCGTCAAAAAATAAAACGGTTCTTTTTCGACCTTGCTTATTCGCACATGCATCAATAATATCTTTAATTGATTCAATGCTAAGTAATGTTATTACTTTATTATGTTCTGCTTTATAATTTTGTTTTTCAATGTCCAAAATAAAATTTTTGATATCATCAATAGTTATCTCTTCGTATGGGAAAGTATTGTAATCTTCGTTGCAAGCCAATACTATTTTGGCGAGGACCCAAGCATGGAAAATCTCAATTGCATTTGATGTCTCATGGATATAAGTTTCAAGCCGGAGATAATGATTAAATGAGACATAGAGAGGAAGTGGAAGGTTTCTGTTTTCTTTGCAATCAAGATATGCATGTCTCATATAGTGTGTTTTGCCTGAACCTCGAGGTCCGACTAAAAGCTTTGCTCCAACTTGTGTTAGTTTTTTTTGTATTGCTCTAAAATGCTTATTGTTTGGAGACCATTTAGTAAGTACTGACGAAGGAAGGTAATCTGCACGTTCTTCAAACTCAATTCCGTCAAGCCCCTCAAAAGGTTCTGGAGAAATTTGTCGTTCCATACTTTAATCTCTTTGATTTTAAAAGGAATTAATAGTAATATAACACATTAGTTTATTAAACGACAGATTGTAATTAAGTGGTTGAATTTAAACAGTTTTATACCGAGCGGGATGTTAGTGATAAACTTGCCGGGTTAATCCAAACAACCCTACCGGAAACTTGCTTGGAATTGAGTGCTGGAGAGGGTGCTCTAATTGATGCTGTGCTAAAAATACACCCTCATGTAAATATCACTGCTGTGGACATAGATCAAAAAAACATCGCCTATCTTAGAAAAAAATATTCGGGCATTAATGTCTTGTGCGGTGATTCGACACTACCAGAGGTTTTTGATTTAATTGATAACTCAAGTTTTGATATTGCTCTGTGTAACCCTCCATTTAAAAATATAGATATCAATCCTTTTCTTGCTTCTATGGTTTTCGACATCACAGGAAAAAAAATAAAAGGAGATAAAATAAGGGCCGAAGTTGTATTTTTGCTTTTAAATCTTAAGAAACTTAAGTTTTCAGGTGAATTAGCTATTATATTGCCAGATATGTTTTTCTCATCATTAGCCTATTTATGGTTGCGAGATTTTATAATTAAAAACCTTAACTTACGTAAAATAATAGAATGTGAACATAAATCATTTAAAAAAACTGAAGCTAAAACACATATCTATCATATTAAGAATGAAAATGTAAGAAAGCAATCGAATATTCTTTTCGAAAAAAACGGTAAAGAATATCATCTATCTTGTGTGAATTTTGTTTCAAGTAACAATTTTCCTGAGGCTTCCGAAAAATATGATGATAAGTTTATTTTGTTTCGAGGGAGAAAATCAGGGAAAGAGTGTCGAAATTCAGGAGTCTCTTATTTTCATACAACATCATTTGATAGTCATCCAGCAGGAAAAGAAACGACTACTGATGCTCAGGAATACACTGCTTTTAAAAATGACATCTTAATTGCGCGGGTAGGGACAAGAGTGTTAGGAAAAACGATTGTTTTTCAAGGAAATCCTTCATTGGTTAGCGATTGTATTTTTTGCCTAAGAATAAGCAATGAAAACCTTAGGAACTATTTTTTCTATAGATGGGTTGAAGAAAAAGAAAATTGGATATCTGCAAATGCAAAAGGAACTTGTGCTAAACATTTTAGTTTGGTTTCTTTTAAAAATTATGTGAGAAGTTGCATTGCTGACTATTTTAATTTCAAAGGAAATTTAAATGGAAATTGACCAAATTAAAACCTTATCCAAATCTGCATTGACTATTTTAACGGAATATATTGATCTAGTTAGTTGCGATTTATATAATCTCGTCGATTACATGTATACAGATAAGTATAAATCATTTTGTGATTTATCAAACATCATTTCTAATTTCTCTAAAGATAATATTGATGAAATCAAGAAAATAAATCTGCCAATAAATAGTGATTTTTCCGTAGATTACTATGATCTTTGCATGATTACTCATTCGTTAGATGAATTTAAGAAAAATTGTAAATCGCTAATAAATGGAAATGAATCTTTTTACAAAAAATTCTTAGAGGTATTTGATTTTAATAGTAATGTTCCCTTGGAAATAATAATCTGTAGTATTTATAAAAATTATAATTTCTTACTTTCAGTTTTGAGAGATAGTGAGATGATGGATGGTCTCAAAAAATTTTACGATCATATTGATGCTTATTATAATCAGTTTATGGTTGAATATTTTCTGTATAAACAAACCCAATCACATGATGATGTTTTAAATCGTGCTACATTGTCTGATGCTCAAATAATAAATTATGAAATAATTGACAACGAAAAACTGCGAAACAAAAAAATCATATACATAGACCAAAATATAATTAGTGATTATTGTTCTGAAAAGAATAAAAAAATTCGTTCTGTTCTAAATTCATTGAAAGAAAGCGGTGACTACGTTTTTGTATTCAGTCCACATTTGGTTGAAGATGGAATTAAGATGGATTATGTATATTTTAAAGCCTATTTAGCTCAGGTGTTAATACTAACAGATGGTGTTTTTATTTCTAAGGTTAACAATAAGCTCTGCTATGTTAAAGAAGATTTTAATACATTAGTGAATAGGGTTGTTGATTGGTTACCTATAACTTCTGCTGCTGAAAAAATAAAATATTATAAAGCGAAATATAGTTATTTTGCATACCCCTATGTACGGAAAGATAATCGTATCGTTTCAAAAATTAATGGCAATATTTCTGGCTTTTTCTCAAGCATCGATTCAACAAATGAAATAATTATTGATGATCGCAATGTAGGGCTATATGATTTCTTACAAAGTATCCTCCTCAGCATGTCAGGAAAATTCTGTTTAGAAGATCTGAAAGCAGGAAAGATTGTAGCTAATAAAGACTTTGATTATATATTTTTTATAGAAAAAATTAGCGAGTTTTTGGATGTTATAAACTATAAAACAGAGCGGATGCGTGATAAGCAAAAAATACTTTCAAGTTACCAAGATATTCAGCATTTAGCACATGCATGGAAAGCTGATTATTTCTTGACTAACGATGATAAATTAATTGATAGAGGGAATTATATATATGGCTTGCTAGGTGTTAAAACAAAATTTGTTAAGGAGAAGGAAATAATTAATTTAAAATGATAAATTTGATTCTTTCATGTTGTTGTTTTATCGTATCTTTTAACGATTATTGAACTTTTAATGTGTGTCTAATGATAGCGTCACCAATTTAAATTATTTCTTTTTTATGGTCAGAGTAGGGCGAGTTTGTGCATCTCGGTTTTAATTAATGGGGGCATATCTGGGGGCAGATCACAAATTGAAATGGAAAAAAATACATAAAGAACATAAGGCTAGCTAGAAGGTTTGAATCCTGTAGGGCGCCAATATATTTCAATGACTTACCTCCTTTATCTTTAAGCCAGTTTTTCAATGTGGGACAGATTTGGGACACGACTGCCAAAAATCGCGTCAATTTGCCTCGCATGCTCTGTTAAGTGGTTAGGTGCCAGATGAGCATAACGCTGTACCATTTCGATACTTTCCCAGCCGCCCATTTCCTGCAATGCCGACAGTGGCACTCCGGCCTGAATTAGCCAGCTCGCCCAAGTGTGCCTCAGGTCATGAAAGCGGAAATCCTCTATGCCTGCCCGTTTCAGTGCTGCGCGCCACGCAGTATTTGAATCGACACGCATCTTCCTGATGCTTGCCGTAGAGGTGCCGTCATTTCGCTTTACCGATTCGGTGTGAACAAAGACCCATATGTTGTGCCGGCCGATTTGCCTTGGCGTCAGCCTTGTTGGATCGCAGCAATTAGCCGGCGCAACCGGGCAGTCATATTCATATACACCTTCTTATTTCTCCCTTCCATGGGGAGACCTTGCAGATCGCGGGTGGTTCTCGGTTCATCGCACAGACAACGATATCACCCTCGACATGTCGGGATCGACGCTGAAAAGTAACAGCTGGATGAAGCAGGGCAGCTTCGATCCTGTAACCGGAGCAGCTTATAACCCCGCATCAATGCCTTTTTACAATACCGACTGTCAGGCCAGGCATGGCTTTATCATGAATTTTTATAAGGCAACAAAGCTGGAGGTTATTAAAGGTAAAATCGACGGGAACATGTCGGTGGCCGTGTGGGGCGGTAATTATGTTGACGACGGCTATCAAGTTCCTTCATACAACCTGTGGGTAAATGAATGCAATGGCATCAGAATGGATGGCCTTCTGTCAGACAGTTCACCTGTAGATGGCTTTTACATCAATAATGGTGTAGACACAAGCGCAATCAGTCCGCTGTCTAATTACAATCAGTCCGTTTTCAGCAACATGGTTTCGACAAATTGTGGTAGAAACTGTTGGTCATATACCGGGGGCCATGATGACATTTTTATCAACCCGACAGGCTATGGGGTGGGCAATCTGGCATATGGCATTGGAAGTCACTTCTCCGCGCCTCATGCGGAAGTTGATATCGAAAGTGAAGCAGGAGCGATAGTAAGGCTGAAGGTTCATAATCCAGAATTTACGTTTGGCGGCCTAGCAGGAGTGCAAATATACAGCCCAAATAATAATATTAATGACATTTCTTTTGACGGTGGGATTATACACTCCCCAACTGGAGGTCTGGCGTTAAACAATACCAGCAGGAAGGTTGCATTCCGCAAGGCGCAGTTTATTGGATCGGTCTCAAGCCCTACCGGTTCTGCCACTAAGGCACTGACACTTGAAGATTGTGAAATTTATAACAGGGTAGACAATGATTATGTTACCGACTTCGGTGTAAAGGGCGTATTTCAGACAGTTATTGATGTTGATATTCACTATGAGATACCAAATTCAACAGTTTCTGCCGTGGTTATATATATGAATGATAACCGGTGAGTTGGTTCAGGCGGGTCTATGGCTCAATTCAGAGGGATTACGCTTTACGCATCCGGTTATTCTGCAAACCAGACTGTGCAATTTGGCTCGGTTCAGTATTTCCGCGATGCAAAGATATTTGTCAATTCTGACATGACGGGGATCAATTCGGTTGCTCTTTACATGAAAAATAGTTAGCACGGATCATTTGGATACGCCACTAATTCAGCCTATGTTAGCTTTGGCGAGTCGATGGAAAAAAGGCCGGATACGAAAATCTGGTATGACACATCTGTAGGTCTGTTATTAAACAATATCTACCCATCAATTGATAACAAAATGACGCTGGGTAAAAACGGACAGGAGTTTGTTAAAATATTTATAAATCAGGGCATTCAGCTATGCAGCCTTGCAGCCACAAATGGTTGATAACCGTAAGTAATTCATGCGAGGTTACTGCAACGGCAGTGTCATAAATCTGTTTACGTATTAGTTTGGTTTATGTATTATCGCCCGATGTTATCTGTCGGGCGTAATTCATGATTTATTCTATAGCTTATGCGAGAGGGCTTGCGGCGCTTTTTGTTCTTCTTTTCCATTTCAGGGACTATATAAACGGAGTATATTCACAGGCCAATCTTGGGGAAATACTTTTTGGTCCAGGTGTGTCAGGTGTTGACATATTCTTTGTTGTGAGTGGGTTTATTATTGTTTATTCAACGAGGAAAATAGAAAGTCGTCCGGCCGCAAAATTCATAATAAGGCGCGTATTCAGAATATATCCGTTGTTGTTCTTGAGTGTTATTTTATTTGTTTTCGTAACTCCCACTGAATACTCAGCAATCCAAATAATAAAGTCACTCATACCCTATCATCTTGACTATTCTCAGGATGCACCTTACTTCGGGTATAATGTTTATGTTCCCGCATGGACAATAACCTATGAAGTGATATTTTACGCAGTATTCGTTTCTTCCATGCTTATCACCCACCAATTCAGGGCCTACGTCTGCTCATTAATTATTTTGCTTATTTTTCTGTACTTTAATACTCACTTTTCTGATGGAGTAAGTCTTGATGCACATGATTCTGTGAGTATCAGTTACCAGCATTTTGGTGCTGGTTTCTTCTATATTCTTTCGTCACCGATGATGCTAGAGTTCATTTTCGGAATGATGCTTTGTGAAGTTTACGAGAGATCAGGCGATCTCAAAGGTGAGTTTTTTATAAAAGCATCTCGGGCTTACCTCTGGTTTTGCTTTGGCGTATTTATGACATTCTGGTTTTCGTGGTGGTCTTTTGGTCATGGTCCTTTGAAATTTGGTTTGTGGGCGGTAGTGATCTTACCTGCAATACTTTTCTATGAAAAATTTAATGAAATTAAAGTGAGTGGCAAGATTTCATTTTTAGGTGATATATCTTATTCACTCTATATGACCCATATCGTCGTGGTTTACGCTCTGGGTTGGTATGCGGATTACATACCTCTGTATAAATCACTGAGTGGATTTGCGAAGCTGTTTTATGTGTCAACGCTATGCATTGCCATTGCCTACCTCTGTCACATCGCAATAGAAAAGCCAATGCACAGGCTATCAAGGCGGATCATCAGCAGTTTAGACAACTGATCTTGAAGCTGTCCTTACTATTGAATTGAAAGAAAAAGCCCGGGCGACCGGGCAATAACTATTCCGTTCCTCTCTGGGCAGGATTACGGTATATGTGACTAAAGTTTAGTCATCAACCGTAACCCCTTAAAGATAAATTCTCTTTGCCGCCAGTGACTTTACAAATATCCCATCAGAGATATCGCCATGCCACGTCACGACGACACACGGGTCTCATTTCATGTGAATCGCCACGGATAATCCAGACACTTCCGAGCCGTTGATAATATTGGTTTTTGTATTCTGCCGGTGGTATCTGATTGCTCGAACCATGCCGACGCCCACAGTTATAAAACATTTCGATGTAATCAAAAATATCGCTGCGGGCATCTTCCCGTGTTCCGTAGATCTTTTTCTTAACCCGTTCGCGTTTCAGTAGCTGGAAAAACTTTCCGCAACCGCGTTGTCATGGCAGTTACCGCGACGACTCGTGCTGCCTTCCAGACTGTGTGATTTCAGGAAAGATTGCCACTCATGGCTCGTGTATTGACTGCCCAGATCAGAGTGAACCAGTATCTGTTTTTGAGGATTACGCCTCCGCACTGCCATAAGTAATGCGTTCAGGACAATATCTTTTGTCATGCGGCGTTGCATTGACCAGCCGATAACTTTACGGAAACGTCAACCACCACGGCCAGATAAAGCCAGCCTTCGTGGGTTCGGATGTAGGTTATGTCCGCCATCCAACGCTCATCCGGTGAGCCCGGATTAACCTGCCGCTGGAGCCTGTTGGGTACCACGACACTGGCTTCGCCTTTACATGCCCTTAGGCTACGGTACCCAACCTGAGTTTTATTCCGGCACGATTCATCAGCCGCCAGACCCGGTTCACTCCATACTGCTGCCCGGTATCACGCAGATCGAGATGGATCTTGCGATAACCATACACGCACCCAGACTCAAACCAGAACTGTTTGATCTGCCCGGTTATCATCTGGTCTGCCTGGTGACGCTGTGAATGTGGCTGCTAAAGCCAGAAATAAAATCCACTCGGATGGACGTCCAGAACCCGACAGAGCAAACGAACAGGCCAGCAACGGCTGTTGTCGCGGATAAAGGCGTACCTCAGTCAGACAGTTTTGCGAAGTACGCCGCGGCTTTTTTTTTATAATTTGCGTTCGTCTGTAACCCGCTTCAATTCTTTCTGAAGACGGCGGATCTCGGCCTGAGCATCTGTCTGTTCATTATTAATGGAAGAATCAGGACCGTACTTTTTTAACCAGGCATAGAGACTGTGTGTGGTGATATCAAGTCTGCTGGCGACGCTTGCGATGGAGTGACCACGTTCATCGACCTGTTTAACCGCTTCAATTTTGAACTCGTCGGGATAACGTTTACCGCTCATGGGTACCTCTCTTTTAAGTCATCTTAAATGACTTTCAGGAGTCTGTTAAACCTGTGGCGATTCACAGCGACGATCTTGTTTAGCCTTTAATGAGTAAAATTTATCAGCTTAACGAATGAATTAGACATCGATATATATAAGACGCTGATTAACTCTGTTAAGGAAATTTATATATGTTTAATTTCA
>Ga0157359_1000647_pt1 | contig 13076 bp, 6 predicted proteins | sample AttcapACBM3_FD_111482 | JGI IMG/M metagenome (GOLD analysis project Ga0157359, IMG submission 111482) | Fungus gardens microbial communities from leaf cutter ant in Botucatu, State of São Paulo, Brazil - Atta capiguara ACBM3 | ecosystem: Host-associated > Fungi > Mycelium > Unclassified ...
ACATCAAGGAACATGTTAACAACATGGCTTCCTTATGGTGTACACATGGTGCATGCATGTATGATGGAGATTAAAGAGTATGACGTTAGGGCACATGTATATGGCATGTTGGCCTTGAGGAAGACACATGGTGGGTGAGTAATGGACATGAGAACAGGGCATGGATATTAGGGTAGGCATAGAGAAGTTATAGTATGGACCATGAGGACTTTATATAAATAGTAGGTAGAATACTGTTGTGGTTCCCTGTTGAGTTCTCTTGTGAATACACAACTTGTGTTCCCCACTAGATATTCCTCCTGTGAGATTTACTTGTAGTGATACTATTGGACTTTGTGTCTAGTGGTTGCCACAACACTTAGGTTGATAGGTAATTTGAATAGAGTGTGATCTATGCTAGAAGAGTAGAAAACATGCAGATGACAGATAGTATATAGCAATTATAATTGATGTTTTATGTATTATAGGTATTTACTTCATGTCTATCTCAATTTAAACATGTGTGAGTTTGTTTAACTTCTGACTCATATTTACTACATCTTGTACTTTTCTCATATTATATCAGTCAGCATCTTATGTAGTAGTAAAGATTGCCTTATGTTCTTCTTATTCCTTCTTCATTATTTCCTTAAGAATACCTTACTTATTTCTTATAATCATTATGTATATATAGTAGTAGATATAGTTCTGTATTTTTATGCTTTACCAATTAATTATCTTCTTTATTCTTTCTCAAGTCTTTGCCTTAGTTATAACCTAAGCCAAGCTTAAAATTGTAACATTTGGTAAAGTGTTATCAGACTTACCTTGTCATGGTATACTTGAACTTTTATATTTTATTTCAATTTCAATTTTCTTTTAATTTATTTTCTTTGATTTGATTTTTCTTTTTCTTTTCTTTTTTGTTTCTTTTATTTCTGGAACAACAAAGAGGCATGTGACCACAGTCATATAATATATCACATAACATAATATCATAGGCCTAGAATCTAGAAGAAGGGGCTGGAAAGATGATGTCAAGATATATATTTATAGCATGTTCACTTCATAGTGTACATATGGTACACTCATGGCTGACACATGGACTTTAGGAAAGGGTTATTTATTGCTAGCATGAATCATATACTTGTAGTATATGAAGAATAAGAATACATTGGAAACTTCTTGTTGAGTTCTCTTGTGATCCTCATAAGACTCTTACTATATAAGACTGCTTAAGTATACTATTGATTATTTCAATTAGTGGTTGTCACAACATACCTTGCAAGAGGAGAGTGCATAATGGTTAGGCCATTGAAGAACCATTGAAACAACTTTGTGGTGGGACTACAAACAAATAGTTAAACTGTTAAAAGAACAGTGACAGAACAATATTGTAGCAAGAGACTATGGACAGAACAAACAAGACCAGACACAGACTATTGTGGTAGATACTATATACAGACAAGACAGATAGACACAGTCAAGGAACAACAGGTATTGAGGCATTAGAAGAGATATTGGAATTATTGAGAATCACTAAAAAATACATCTCAGATGGAAATAAAACTACAGAGCCAGCATCATCAAAAAAAATGTTAACAGCACTTGTACCAGCAGTACACAATGAAATAGCATAGGCAGTTATGCCAAAAAGCATAGTCCCAGACTTAAAATGGTTTGATAGTAACTAAACAAAGTTTGAAGACTGGTAGAGAGGAATTCAATTATTCTTCAAGAGCAACAGAGTTATAACAACAGATAATAAGATCACAGTAGTGCTAGCCTAGCTTAGAAAGAGTATAACAGGAATCTATATACAAAAGAAAATTGACCAAATAGATGATGATGATAACATTCAGGATTGGGACAATTTTGTTAAAGAAGTCAAGACAGCATTCAGCAACAAGAGCAAGACAGCAGACACCAAATAGAAGATCAAAACATTCAAGTAAGGAAAGAAATACATCACAGACTTTATGATAGAGTTCAAAGTATTGGTCATGAAGGCTGAAACTGATGACATGCATGCAATATTTTTGTTGAAGAAGAATGTCAGGAGTAATATAATCAAGACCATATTGGAATACCTGCCCATAGTAGTACCAGAGTTATTCAAAGAATGAAAAGTAGCAATTATCTCAGTTGAACAAGGATACAAGTTTACAGAAGGCAGCTAAGATTACAGAACAGGATCAGGAATTATCTATGGAGGAAGAGAAACATCCATGGATATATAGCAAAAGATTGCTGAAAGCCAAAGAAAGAGAAGGAAACTAGAAAGTGCTACAAATGTAACAAAGTAGGACACCTTGCAAAGAATTGTAGATCAGGACAGAATATAAAGAACAGAAGTATACAGGAAGAATCAGACAAAAAAGATAACAACAAAAAGAAGAATTTTGTTAGAGGTTCAGAGTAAGCATAGTACAATAAACCTCTATATATAGTAAACCTCTTAATGTTATTTCACATTGGAGAGACAACAAAGAAAGGGAACTCAATGTATATCCAAATGTGAAAACATCAAATAGAAAAAAATTACAGCTTAAGACATTAGTTGACTGAGGATGTACTCATACCAGAATTGATAAACAACTAGTAAAGAAAGAAGGGATTAAAACAGAACTAATGGACAGGTCATTTGATGTTTTCAATGCAGATAGAACCAAGAATGGAGGAGTAATAAGATTTGTACTACTAGAACTAGAAATCAACCGACATACAGAAAAATTGACATAGCAGTTACAGACTTAAATGGCATAGACATGTTCTTAGAATATGACCGGTTGGTCAAAAACAACTCAGAAGTAAATTGGGACAAAGGAACAATACAGTTTACAAAATATTTAAGAGAGTACAGAACATAGTACTAGAATATTTTGTTCACATCAAAGATCAGAAGACTACAACCAACAAAAGACATGAATAAATGACATCAGAAAATTGGCAAGGAACCAGATCCAACAAATCTAGAAGATCTATCAAAATATATTTGACCATTCACATATTTGTTCAACAAGGAGAAATTTGAGAAATTACCAGAATAGAGGGAATGGGATCACAAAATTAATCTACTGGAAGATGCACCAGAAGAGTTAAATGCCAAAGCCTATACAGTAACAGTTAAGGAAGATGAAGCTTTAAACTAGTGGTTAGAAGAACAACTCAAAGCAAGACTTATAGTGGAATCAAGTTTGAGATATGTAGTATCATATTTCTACATTTCAAAGAAGGACAGATTTCTATAACTAGTATAAGATTATAGTGAAAGCACAAAATAAAGGACAAGACACCATTATTATTGATTGGAGAAGAAACTCAAGAATGTAAAGTACTTCAACAAGCTAGATCTTATCTGTGTTATGATTTAGACTTAGGTGTTAAAGTAAAAAACACACTCTTGTATTGAGTAATACAAGAGAACTTGATAGAGTTTCTAAGTACAGATGTCTACCTTATATACCAACTACCAATGGTCCATGCTACACTTCTTTAGCCCTACCCTAATGACCATGTGTTTACCTTGAGGTCGACATGTGTTAACTATACTGTATGACATCATCTTTTCTAGAACCTTCTATATTGTTCCATCATATCACATGAGCATGTGACTTGTATAACTGTGATGTGTCATATTTTTGTCTTCTTTGCCTTTGGTCAATAATAAAAAGTAAAATAAACTAAGTCCATTGTTTTCAACTCTGATAATCTAGGGATATAACAATATATAAATCAAGGAAGGAGACAAATGGAAAACAGTGTTCTTAACAAACAAAGGCTTATTTGAACTGAAAGTGATATACTTTGGATTATACAACTTGTGAGGAACATTTCAATGAATAATAAACAGTATTTTCTGAGAGTTTTTGCATGAAGGAGTACTGGCAATTTACATAGATGACTGTGTTATACCTACCAAAACTAAGAAGGAACTTGAAGAAAGGACAGTATGATTTCTGCTGAAGGTAGTAGAGAAGCACAATAATTGTTTCAAACAGTTAAAATGTGATTTTAATACTAAAGAAATACCTATCTTATGAGTGGTAGTTAGATAAGAAGTACAAATGGAAAATGATAAAGTTAATACAGTCAAAGAATGGAAGACTTCCACCAAGATAAAAGAAGTGGAAAACTTCTTAAGATTTGCAAATTTCTACAGATACTTTATCAAGAGTTCAGTCATACAACAAAACTTCTTAATGAACTCAAAGAAAAGAAAGAATAGAAATAGGAAGAAGAACATCAGAAAGATCATAAGTCAACCAGTACTTACTCTATCCAGAAGGGAAGGAAAATTTAGAGTGGAGACAGATATATTAGAACATACTATTGGAAGAGTTCTATCCTAAGAACAAAAAGAAAAATAGAAACCAATTGTGTTTTTGTCAAAAACAATACAAGCAGCTGAAAGGAATTATAAGATATATGACAAAATTACTGGCCATAGTGGAAGCCCTGACAAAATAAAAGCAATATTTATTAGACACTACTGAAAAGTTTAAAGTCTGGACAAATCATGAAAATCTCAAGTATTTCAGAGAACCATACAAACTCAATGGATGACAAGCAAGATAGTATCTCAAGCTATAGGACTATGATTTCATTTTATAACACATTTCAGGGAAAACAAATATAAGAGTAGATACTCTATCAAAAAAGAATCAAGTAGATACAAAGAATAACAACAAGAATATCAAGATGCTCAAAGACAGGCTATAAACAAGAAGAATAAACAAAAAAGCAAAGATAGCAATGTTTAGAGAGAACCAGATAGAAAAGAGGATGGTCAAGCATGGAAAAACAACAGAGTGGTATATATGAAAGGAAAAATCTACATTTTAAACAACTAGAAGATTTGAGAGCAAATTCTACAAGAAAATCATGAACCAGCAGATATAGGACATTTAGGATAATAAAGGATGCTTGAGTTAATCAAGAGGAACTATTGGTGGCCAGGAATTCAAAATAACATCAAAAAATATGTTCAGAGATGCCAGAAATACCAACAGAGCAAAGTATAACATATGAAGAAAGCAAAAGAACTTTATTCACTGGAAATATCCCAAGAACCATGGCAAAAAATCAGTATTGACATTATTAGACCATTACCCAGACCAAACAACAAAGATGTAATAGTAGTTATAGTAGATCAATTTACAAAGATTATCAGACTTAGAGCAACAATGACAGCAGTATCATTGAAGAAAATAGCCAGAATCTATAGAGATGATATATAGAAAATCCACAGAGTTCCAAAGAAGATTCTTAGTGACAGAAAATCCTGATTTGCTTTATGATTCATAAAAGACTTAAGCAAGATACTGGAAACAAAAAGAACATTGTTAATGGTATACTATTCTCAAATAGATAGTCAAACAGAAAGGATTAATCAAGAAGTCAAAGCATTATTGCAGCATTATGTCAACTATTAGCAAGATAATTGGACAGAATGGTTATCAGCAGTAGAGTTCTAGTGTAACAACAAGAAACACTTAACCACAGAGTACATACTATTCAAACTTAACTTCAAAAGACACTCATAGAAGAGAGATCTAACAATAAAGACAAAATTACCAAAACTAGAGACTTTTCTTAAGAAACTACAAAGAAGTTGGAGAATAGCAAAGACATTGATGTAAAAGACAAAAGAAGCCAATGCTCAGGGTTTTAGTAGTATAGCCCCTATCACTCTGAGTGGAGTTTCAGTAGTGAGATACTGACAGGAGTAAGATAGGAAAACTCTGCCATAGAAGACTGAGTCAGATAGGAGTATTCCTATCATGGAAGACTGGATATCCAGATTATTGCATTACTATTGCAAAAACATACTGTAAAAAGGATAGCTATCATAGAAGACAGGTTTGTATCATGGATGTTTGAGGGGAGAGTATCACTACAGAGATATATCTTCTGAACAGATGGACTTGGTATATAATAACAAGCCAAGTTGCACTAAAAAGCTCCAAATAGGGGCTATTATTAGAGGATATTGGTAATACTATAAGTTTAGATCCACTCTATAGAGACTTAGTTACACTCCTAGGCTAGTCATTTCCTAGACTAGCTTCTGATGGACTGATAACTGCCTCTATCTTATTCTAATCTCTGTTGTCTAGTCTGTTACAGTAATACTATAGTTATTTAGTTAATTATAGTTTTGATTGGTCAAGTGTACAGAATATATACTTAGATAATCCTACTATAGTATATATAGTAGTAGTGTAACAGTATAATACCTTATCCAAATATTATCTGGAGTTCCCAAGCACTTATAACTTTTCTAGTAAGACTAATCTTCTAACAATATGGTAATCAGTATTCATAGAGATATAAGCATATCAATATAGTGACATAACTAGTTACCTTTTAAAATTAGCCTGACATCTACTGTGACAGATGATAGCTTCATCAGATATAAGTTTTGATTATATAATAGAAATAGCTTGTATATAGATCATTACTATTTTATATATATACTTTTGTGTCTGAGAATTAGATCTCAAATATTAGATATGGTTTACAACTCACTATCCAAGATCCAGAAGAGACATCTTGGATGTCTAAAACTAAGTAACTTGTATTTATCTGAGAATACAGAAGATAAAGTGGAATGATCTTTAGCTTCAGCTTATATGCTATACCTCTATGAGTCATACTGGTTATATATTTCAGATCAGAAACTGGAAACTTGAGAGGTATAAACCACTGGAAGGTAGAGAGATGTGTTGTTGTTAACACTAGAAGAGGGGTACTAATTTTAGTTAAGTTTCAAGATGACTACTATAGTATAAACTACCAGATTATATACTAGTTGGTATACTTAGGATAGCTATCTGAAATGTAACTGCTAAGTTATATGTAGTAGTAAGAGGTTCTCTATCAAGTTTCTTCTATAAACCCCAATATAAGAGCAACAGAGATATATTAGTCCTACTTTAAGTTTATATGTATCTTTACTATCATGATGTTGATTACTACAATATAAGAGTAAAAAAAGAATCTTATATTGTGTTAATACAAGAAAACTCAATAAAGTTTCTTATACAAAGTTATCTATCTTATATATGTGTTATAAACTTTTAAGACTAAGGGTTAAGTTAAAAGAGTAATCTTGAATTGAGTAATTACAAGGGAACTCAATAGAAAACTCTGTAAAGGATTGTCTACCTTATATACCTAGACTGATGGTCTATGTTACACTATAATTAGCCTATCCTAAATACCTATATATTTGCCTTAAGGTCAACATGTGATAAATATACTATAGTAATGTTATTCTTTTTCTGATTCTTCTATGATGTTCCATGTTTTATGTAATCATGTGATCATGACCTTGTGACAGATGTGTGACACCATGTCACATTAAACCCTAACCCTAGATCCCAAAATAGAAAATGAATTGAAAGAAAATAGAAATGAGAAAGAAATTGAAAACAATTAAAATTTACTGTCTTTGACTTTGACAATATGCTAGGCTAATAGTCTGTGCCTAATTATATCTAACCTATTCTAAAGACTATATATTATATGTAAGACCAACATATAGCAGTATTAGGTAAGAAACATGTCCAGAAGAGAAAACCATTTGCAAGAAAATTACAGAAGATGTTGGAAAAGCATAAAAATATTATCTGATATATGTGAATATAGATTCAGAATAACCTTGGCTTTAGCAGATGTGCTACATCTCTATATGTTGTAGTAATCATATTTGGAAAGACAATTGTAATAAAAAGCAAATCATGAAGGAAGTTAGACTTTCAAGCATAGGCATTCAGAATAGTACACTATACTACTTGATTTTCAAGCTAGGAAACTATAAAGTATCTATACATCTTAAATACTAGTACTAAGACTATTTGAAGATTAGAGGAGACAAATAACTATTCTGAGTATACTATAAAGTCCTTAGAAGTGGAGTCTGGAGTTTGATAGAGATCATAAGGAGCCATATAATCAGTAATAGAGTAATTTGACATGAATTAAAACCAGATAAATCTATACTAGAAAAGAATAAGTAGGTAGAAAGAAAGATATTCTCTTCTACAAATGTTTTAGCAGATCAGATGTTAGGGAAGCATTATCTGTGATATAGTTAGATAAATCAAATATATCTGAATAGGTATGTAACAAGCAGCTATATTGTATAATATTACTTATTCTAAAACCTTTTATATTCTTCCCTGTATTATATGATGTTGTAACTATGACTGTGACATATGTGACCAACTTGTAACTGTCATGTGTGATAATATTTCACTATTCCTTAACTAAGTCCAAATAAGAAAAATAAAATAGAAAATAAAAAGAAAATAAAAAGAGAAGCTAATAAAAAGAAACCAAGTTCATCTTCTTAAAGTCTAACAACAAGAGTGTGTCTTTTGTCCAACTCTTCAGACTTAAGTTTATAACAATTGAGCTTACAGAAATCAATATAAAGGCATAGTAATCTATTATTTTTTCTTGACAAAAAGAATTAGAGCACTATGTTAGTAAAAAAACATCTATTAGATGTTTGTTTATATGAGGAGCCAAGTTAAAGAATGTTCTAAGAAATAGGATGAAACTCAGAGTAAGTTAAAGGATTATATTAGAAAAAATGCCATTAAAAATTAATTAAAAATGAAAAGAATAGATAGAACTATACAAATACAATAATAAACTTGGGAGTCTGATAATACTAAGAGCAAAAGTCTATAGAATCAGACAAAGTTTGATAAGTATAGAAAATTATTCAAAAAATATAGGGTTGCAGACTTTAAGAACAATCTTAGCTTTTGTTAGAATTCATCCAAGTAAACTTAGGCATTTTCACTTTTTCCTTTTATTTTTCCTTTTTTAGTTTAATTTCTTCTTATTTTCTTATATAAACTAAGTTCAAGGATATAATATGATAGTCACATGATTATGTAATTTAATATCATAGAATCTTTTAGACAAAATTAGTTATTACTTTAGAATATATTATTATCTTAATATATAGCCTTGTTCTATAATTTTGAGTGTTTATTATTATTCTAGATCTCTACCACTCATTTTAACAGGTTATGGGCTCTGTTTGCCTATAATCTAAATCAGACTTATATTACATACTCATTTACATTTATTCAATCACCTACACTTATTTCCTTTACTTTTACAATGTTAAGCCCTGCTGAATATAATCAGGTATATAACATTTCATCACTTGAAAATGATGGTATCAACTTTCAGATATAGAAGTTCTAGATTTCTACTGTTCTCAAACTTTAAGGACTAATAAAGATTGTTGATAGTATAGAGAAGTACTCTGTGCCAGTCAAGAACACTGATAAAACTACAAATTAGGCTAAAATTGATGATTAGAATTGTTGTAATATAGAAGTCAAGGCTCAGCTTATCCTGACCTTAAAGAATGAATCTTTGAGTAGTGTCCTATATACCACTTTAGCTGTTGAAATAAACTTAATCATTGTTATGAAAGAAAAGGTCAGAATACAGTCACTTATCTTATCAAAGAGATTTTTTGTATATCTTTATTTAATGAGATACTTATGGAATCTCAGCTTTATAACATTTTAATTCTAGTCCTACTGCTATTGATAGCTCTTTACTCTTTACTGACACTGCTATTACTTAAGTACTCACTGAGGAGAAAAAACATCAAGCTTAGTAGTTCTCAGATTACACTCATTACTCACACCAAAGAAAAGAGGAAATTACAACCATCTAAGTCTTTGGATAGAGATGGAAAGAAAAAGATAAAATTTAATTATTACAAAAAAAGGCCACTTCAAGTCTGAATGCCAGAAACTGAAAGCAGATCAGATAGCTAAGGAAGAAAAATCTAGAGAGAAGAAGAATCCTAGTAAAGATCTTATAGCAATGGTAGCAATAGTAAAGCCAGATGAGAAGACAATTTGGTTATTTATGACAAAGGTTTTAGCTGGTTAGAAGAATAGGTTTTTCACATTCCTTCTCTCTCTTCAACTACCATCTTGTATGGGAGCGTCTATAAGAAATACTAGGAATATTGTTTCAAACTTCAGCTTCAATGATTATGGCTTCAAACATGGCTTTGGGATTCGATGATATTGATATTATTGATGACCCTATTGTCAACCCTATCATTTTCAACAATAGTGATGAGAATAATAAGATGAAAGGTCAGTTTATTGTGCATAGTATGTCTAGTTCCAGATCTTCGTCAAGCTCCTCAGACAAAAGTGTTGAGGAGTATGCAGTGAGGGTCTAAAGAGAAAGTGATAGCATGGATCAAGACAATCCTGCTATCCTGACTGACAGTCTCCAGATTGAATATGAACCTCCTAGAGAGAAAGATGCTTGTGTCATCAAGATAGCTGACTCCAACTCCAACATGAGGAAGCAATATGATCAAAGCATTACACTGGCCCTTAACAATTCAACTGCAGAAGATAATGGCAATGTATTCAATATCCAATTAAATTATGATGTAAATCAGACTCTAGATCCAGAGTCATGGGACAGAGATTTTAGAGCAATCTCACTTCATGGTTCTATAGAGCATTTAGTTTTGGACATTAAGAATATCAAAGATTTGTTACTAAGAATGCAAAACTATATCCTTAGTAAATCTATTGAAGGCAACAAGGCCAACGATATCAAGGACCTTGAAGGAGTCAGTAAAGCAGCATGAGGTTTTATTTTGGCATTCTATAAATCTCATTGGGATAGTTTAATGGTTGATGGTACTAACAGGTCTTTTAGGAACAATGTCAAATCAAAATTTAGTCCTCAGGCTAATAAGGAATTGTCAACTCCAAAATGTAAAAACACTGGTAACTCTTCTTATGTATCCCCTCTTTCTCCCCCCATTCTGGTGAAATCAGCTAAGGAAGTCAATAAAATCTCTAAGTATTTCAAGAAAAATGCTTTATCTAATCAAAACAATCTTATGCTCAAGCATCAGCAGACAACTCTAACTTGTCTAATATTGTCAGAGATACTCTTAAACTCAAGAAAGCATTCCCAAAGCTGTAAAACAAAAATATCAAAATAGTTTAGAAAATCATCAGTGGAAGTGAAAAGCCAAAGCCTAAACTCAACATGACCACCAAGAGACTCTCTTGCAAACAGGTCATTATCCTAATGAACATCAACAATGCAAACTAACTTATCAAGAATGCATGCACTCATATCATCAATATTAACAGAACTTTGAAAGGTATTAAATTGAATGTCATGGCTGACTTTATTTGTGTAGACAGCAAAGATATCGTAATTGTGACTAACAATATAGTTAGTCTATCAGATTTACAAGCTATCAAAAAGTATATCAAAAATGCTACATACAGCAAACCCAATCAAGTTCAATCCCTGAGACTCCCACAATCAAAGTTCTACTTGAAGATAATTAGTGTTCTATATCTCTCAGAACTTACCAATATGCACATTATGCCAGAAGATATCAAGAAGATTTGAAAAGCAACTACATATTTAATGATGTTGTCCTGATATCTGAACCTAGGATTGTCAAAGTTTCTCTGAAGTCAGACATGGCTATTATTTGGATTGATATATGGGATATACAAAGTGGGCCTAAGACTAAAGGCCTTATTAACTAAAGGTTTAATGTAGGGAGCTTCATCACTATCATTCATGATGCCAATATGAACCCAGAAGTTCTACAGTGTAAGAACTATTGGAAATGGGATCATTCAGCTAGCGTTTGCAGAATTCAAGAGGCTAAATGTGTAAAGTGTAACGGTTCACATCAAACTACCTACCACTGTGAATTTGTATGGTGTTGCAAAGCTAATAACAAAATTAACCCACCTAGATTAGAAACAAAGAAGGAAAAACTATATCCTCATATCTTTAGATGTTTAAACTACAAAGGGGAACATCAGGCAGATTCGATGGACTGTTCTTTCTGAAAACACCACTTCAACAAGAAGTAGTACTCAAAGAAATACAAAAAAATTCAAGAAAACCAAAAAACATCAATTTATTCAATTGTGAATAGTAACAAAGTATAATTTGTAAAAACATAAAACTTTTTTCACAGAATGTACGAAAAAATTCTTTACTCATCAAAACTATTCTTGAAGTCAACAATGACTTCAACATTATCTTTATCCAAGAACCATCTTAGACCATGATTCAGTCTATTCCTAGCTCAAATAGTTGCAAGGGAGATACTATTGTTGGTATTATTAATCACCCAAATTGGCTAACATTCATTAGATCTTCTGCAAATAAAAGCAACTACTCTGGAGTAGTTGCTTATATCAACATTAGACTCTCTTCTTTTTATTTTTCTCTGTGAAAAGATATCATTGACCATAAAGACATTCTTTAAAGTACCTCAAGGATACTAAAGTCAATATTTGAAATATACTCATTATGACAGGAGATTTCAACATTTGGGACAGTTTATGGGACCCCCCACCTTTCCACATCACTCAACTATTAGTGATGATCTTCTTATTATTGCAGATTCCTTTGATTTAAGCTTGTCGACTTCTACTAACCAATTTCCAACAAGGTATACAGACAATCCAAGTGACTCAAATTTAGTCTTAGACTTAATATTCCTTTGAAGTGGTTCAGATGAACTCAACAATTATATAATTCATCTGGATTAGCATCTTACTTCTAACCATGTACCATTAACTATCACAATCTCTACTATTGAGGAAAACATTAACTCAGTCAAAAGATCAATTGTTAAGGATAGCAAAGAAGAGAAGTCATTCATCAAGGAAGTTATTGTATCCTTTAGGTCTTTGAACATGTCAAACTTGTCAGATATACCTAGTTTAGAGAAAATTGTAAGTGATTTTGCTGATATTATAGCTGAATCTTGGGAGAAATATGCCAAAAATGTCAATGTCACAAAGCACTCAAAGAGCTAGTGGAACAAAAACTATAGCAGGGCCTTAGAAAAATACAGGAATAAAAAAAATCTTGAGAACTGGAAATTGTTCTATTGTACTGTCAAGAATACAAAAAGATCTTTCTTTGATTCCAAAATTTAAGAGATAGTGAATAAGAAGCAAGGACCTTGGGAACTCATGAACTGGGTCAACAAGTGAAGACTTTCTGATATTGAAACAATTAAATACAATAGC
>Ga0157359_1000648_pt1 | contig 13075 bp, 9 predicted proteins | sample AttcapACBM3_FD_111482 | JGI IMG/M metagenome (GOLD analysis project Ga0157359, IMG submission 111482) | Fungus gardens microbial communities from leaf cutter ant in Botucatu, State of São Paulo, Brazil - Atta capiguara ACBM3 | ecosystem: Host-associated > Fungi > Mycelium > Unclassified ...
CAGAATAGAAACTAAAAGAAAAGAAAAGAAAAGAAAGAAAATTAAAATTAAAAGAAACTTAGGTCCAAACTTCTTAAGTCTGACAATGCTATACTAACCTTAGCCTACTCTAAAGAGCCATGTGTTTTTCTTAAGGTCAACATATGTAAAATATGCTATATGATATTGTTTTGTTCCAGAATCTTCTATGATATTCTATATATCACATGATTGTGTGATATATGACTGTGACAGCATCATGTGATATGTGACCAATGTGTGATAGTTTGTGACATCATGCTGACCTCTAATTCTAAGTCTAAAAATAAAATAGAAAAGAAATAAATAAATAATATAAAGTCTATAAGGTCAAATTTCTTTGTTTTCTTATCTACCAAAGCATGGAGGTGTTATTTTACATTGCTAGGACAATCTCAAAATTCTATGGAATTATTCTAATGATTGTTAAAGAAAGTTTTAAGATCTTCTGATATCGCTATTGACTAGAGTTGGTATAGCGCACTTGATTGCTTAACTGAGAGCTTTACCACTTGTGTTATCATTGGACTTTGTGTCTAGTGGTTGCCACAACATAAAGCACATCCATAATGATGATGATATGAGAAGAACCAGGAATTTGAGTAGCCTGATTTATCCTATATTTGAGGACAAATAATTCCACCTCCAAAGACATAATATCAATGATGTGATGAAGAGTCTTCTTCAAAGGATTGTTAACCAAGTAGACATAAGTGATAGATATAACAATGTTGTTTTTAATACTAGCATCCAAGATGATAACAATTGAATGTAGTTCCAATGACATGTTAAAGATAAGTTCATTGAGTTTTCTACAATGAGAATTCTTGCTCTTATTAGAGCTGCAGTCAGCTTTTACAAACATTATATAACTAAAGAAAATGTCAATTAGTCAAAAATCTAGACAAAATTCCATTGAGACAATCTTTAGTATCAACAATAAAACTCTTGATTTTTTGCTATTGTTTGAAAGTCATGTTTTCTAAAGAAAATTGATGAGGCTGAGAGTTTGAAGCATGTCTTCTCTCAAGAAATAATTTGATGATATGATTGTGAGAGAGTGATGATGTTTGTAATTGAAGTCTACCACTCAGCTTTCAAAGATGAAGATGAATGAAAATTAGACCAGCAATGGCCTCTATTCCTATGGTGAGTAAGATACACAAAGCACCAAGAATCTAAAGAGCTACTCTTTATTGTATTTTGTTGAACATGTTAAGCAGATATAAGAAAGACACTTTATTATAGTGCTATAAAGAGAAGCCATAAAGAGCAATAAGAAGAATACAAGACCTATAAAGAAGGCATTTTTGATATGGAAGAAGTTTACACATTGAATTACCAAGCATTTTCATGCACATAACTATAGATAGCACTTTATTGGTGTAATATTTGATGTGTTGATAAAAAGTGAGTTTTTTGTCAAAGATGAATTCTAGATACTTCCATGATTCTTTGGGGTGAAAAATAGGACCTCCTATTTGACCAAGGTCTAGTGAGAGAGGATTGAAGATGCTATGTGACCTGGAAAAGTGAAAGACTTCTGTTTTTCCATACTTAATAATGAGACTAAATTGCTCTAGTAGAGAAGAGATGATTTTATAACTACAAAAAAGGTGAGTGTTATTTTTGTTCAGAGATTTCTCTTGAGAAATGAAAAGTTTATTGTCAATAAAAGAAATAAACAATATAGGAATTTTTAAATTTTTTACTCTTTTTTTGGAAATGTGGAAAATAGGAGCAATGAAAAAAGCTGATAGAATAGGAGATAGAATAGAACCTTGCCCTATACCTGTTACAGACTTAAGTTCTTAGAGTAGGACAAGTGAGTGAACCTTGTATTGGATTAACACAAGAGAACTCAATAGAGAACTCTGTACAGAAATGTCCACCTTATATACTAAATGATGATGGTCTATACTACTACTTCTCTAGCCTATCCTAAAGACCATGTATTTACCTCAAGACCAATATATATAATATATATAAGATACATTGTTATAACATCATCCTTCCAGAACCTTTTATGTTCTTATGACTGTTACTATAACCATGTCATCTGATGTGACTGATGTGTGACAGCATGGTTGTGACATCACCACTAACCCTAACCCTAAGTTCAAAATGGAAACATAAATCAAAAAGAAAATGAAAAAGAAATATTAAATAAAGAAGCTAGTGTTTAGGCTTCACATGTCTGATAATATCTACATTTGTATTGAAATAAAATTGTTCTATAAATAACAAGTTTTCCTGTTTACTAAATAGTCAGAAAAAAAAAGAGAAATTTTAGAATAGAATTCCACTTTGTCTAAAATGAGAGGAATTAATTGGTGATTAAGTAACAGAAAAAATTGGGCAATGTTGAATACCAATGTACTTGTTTAGAGGTTCTTAATCTATTCAGAGCAAATAATATAGGTGAAATGGACTCTAGTATCTGTAGTTGATTGTTGTTTAAGCCTACTAAGTTGGTTAAAATAGATAAAGTTGTTTGCTATCAAATAAAATTGAAGTTTTTTACCAATTACTTTCTCAATCAGCTTCTCTAGTATGTTTAAAAGGATGATAGGATAGAATAACTTGAGAGAGTCATAGGTAGCCTTATTAAGCTTAGGAATAGTGATAAATAAAGATATCTTGAAGTGAGTTGGCCAATATCCTAAGTCAGTATATATATTAGTGATATTAATGATGTTTTTTAAACATTCATTGTCTTCAACAACTAATTTAAGATGTTTCCATAAATTTTTGTTAGAGCCTGAAGCCAACGAATTATTGCACTTATTGACTGTACTCTTGAACTCCTCTCTTGAAAAAGAATCCCATGGTAACATTAATTTGGTTGGAATTTCATTTAACAATAATGTGTTCACTTGATAATTTTGTACCAAATTGAACATTTGATAAAGAGCTTGCCAAAGATTGTCAATTTCAATATATAGTTGACTATTATGTTATACTGTCTCTATGGCTGGTACTTTTGCTTCTTGACCCAGTTTATTAGATCTCAAGGTTTATGATTGTTCAATGTGATTTCTTAAATTTTGTTATCAAAGAAAGTGCACTTTGTTATCTTCACTGTTTTCTTAAAGTTCTTCTAATCCTCAACATTCTTAGATAATTTATAAGCAGTGAGTTTCTCTTGATAATTCTTATTCCACCAATCTTTAGATTGTCTTGTTATATTTACTATATGTAAGTGTTTAAATCACATAGAGCTCACTAAGTTCACATAATCTTGAACTATACATTCAAGAGACTCCTTGTCAGGAATATTTGAGGTTTCCATAATCCTAAAATTCTTGATGAAGTTAGACATGAAGTTTGATTCTTCTTTGCTATTTTTTATGATGGTATGTCTTTTGACTTGTATGAATTCTTCATCAATGATAATATTAATAATGAGAAAGGTGTGATCAGAAGGGTATCAAAGTTCTGGATGGATTTCATGACTGTTGAGTTCTGTTAAATTAGACCATAGAAAGAATAGATCAATAACTGAGTTTGAGTTGTTGTCATTATCAGAATATCAAGTAGGAACCTATTAAATGGGTGAGAAAAGAGAAAGATCAAAGGAGTCCATGATCTTAAAAAGAATATTCCTATGTGACAAATAAAAAGGATATAAAGAGTCTCAGTCATTGTCTTTGATGATTGTCTTTGATGTTAAAGTCACTAGCTATGATAAAAACATTGCAAATGTTAGCTTCAGTATCCTTGAGATACTTTAAAGCAGTCTGATTATCATCTGAATAAATGTTAATCATATAAAATATAAAACCATTATTAAAAAAGGAAAAACAACAAATATCTTTATCATTAAAAATGTCTTTACAAAGTGAGAAATATATTGAAATTAGACAAATGTTGATATAAGAGATGACTCTTAGGTAGTTATACTCTCTGGAATTTGTTCTGGAAAAAGTGATCTAATTTAGATGATTTGGGGCTCCTACAACTTTATTATCTTCTTTACTTGAAAAACTTGGAATAGCCTGTATAAATGACCATGAAGGTTCTTGGATAAAAATTATATCAAAATCTTTTTGGGTTTTGAGAATTAGATTGGTGAGAGCTTTGTTCTTTCAAATATTTTGCAAGAATACTTTGAGACTTCTAATAATCATACTTGTACAATGCTCACAGCTGAGTGAATTGATTGTTTCCTAGTTTCCCAGAACTCTTGATATTTCTTGGTATGTCATTTCTTGTTAAAATGATGTTTCCAGGAAGAGCACATATTCAAGTTAACTTAATGATTGCTTTTGCAATTCAAACATTTGAATGAGTGGAAATAGAGTTCTCCTTGTTTTGTTTCAAGACAAGGTGGGTTTGTTTTGAAGTTTACTTTGCAACACCAAGCAAAGTGTCAGTGATGTTCAACTTTGTGTGGTCCATTACATTTAACATATTCTAAATCTTGAATTCAGCAAGAAAAGGTTGTATGGCCCTATTGTCTTAGCTTCCAAACTACAAGTAATCAAGGTTTCATCCAAATCAGACATGTCCATTGTCTGGATCAACATATGGGACACACAAAGCAGAACAAAGGCCAAGAGCCTCATCAATAGGAGATTCAATGTAGGAAACTTTATCACCACTATTTGAGGTACAAATATAAACCCTGATATGCTGCAGTGTAAAAACTACTGGAAATAGGGACATATAGCCAGCATGTGCAGAATCCAGGGATCCAAATGCATAAAGTGCAATGGTCCTCATTTGTCTATTCATCACCACCAGTTTGTGTAGTGCTGCAAAGCTAACAATAAAATCAACCCTCCTAGGTTAGAAACCAAGAAAGGTGAACCATGTCCGCATTTATTCAAGTGTTCAAACTGCAAAGGAGAACACCAAGCCAACTCTACTGAGTGCCTATTCTGAAAACACAGATTTAACAAGGAATGGCATATCAAAGAATATACCAAACTTTGGGAAAACCATAAGACCTCAACTTGTTCAGCTGTGAACAATGCCAAAATATGATTATCAATGATATAAAAATCTTTTTGCAAAATGTTTGAAAAAACAATCTTATTGTGAATACCATTCTTGAGGTCAACTTCAATTTCAATATCATCTTCATCTAAGAACCATCTTGGTCCACCATTTGCTCCATCCCTAGCTCTAGAAACTGTGAAGGAGAATCCTTAGTTGGCATGGTGAACTATCCTAATTGGCTAATGTTTGCCAGAACTCCAGAAACAGAGAATGACTTCCCCAGAATCATCATTTACATTAATATTAGACTAGCTTCTCTTTGCTTCTCTCTTTGCAAAGATATCATTAACCACAAAGATATTCTTTTAGTATCTTTTTTCAACAACAATGATGTTTTCTGGCTTATGAATGTTTACTCAGACTCTTTCCATATGGCTTTAAAGTATCTCAAGGATACTAAAGCTTATATTCATAACCTTTTAATTATGACTAGTGACTTCAATATTCAAGATAGTTTGTGGGATCCGTCATTTCCTCACTACTCTTCTATTAGTGATGATCTTCTTATTATTGTGGACTCTTTTAATTTAGAACTTTCATTCCCTACTAACCCAGTCCTAACTAGATATTCTGACAATGTCAATGACTTAAACTCAGTCATTGACCTCATGTTCCTTTGTAGTGGATCAAGTAAACTAAACAACCACTCTATTCATCCTGATTGGTGATTAATGTCAGACCATGTCCCTCTTATCATCACTATCCCTATTGTTGAAGAAAGCGTTAATATAACCAAATGCTCAATCATCAAAGATAGTGAGGAAAAAGTGTCCTTCATCAAAGAGGTTACCATATCTGTCAGAAATCTCAATACATTCAACTTGTCAGATATTACCAGTTTGGACAGAGTTGTCAATGAGTTTACTAGTATGGTCAACAATGCTTAGGAAAAGAACTCCAAGATCATCAACATTATGAAGTATTCCAAGAGTTGGTGGAACAAAAACTGTAAAAGGGACCTGGAAAATTACAGGTTGTTGAAAGGCCTGGAAGATTGGAAAACCTTCCATCAAATGGTCAAGAACACAAAACATTCATTCTTTGACCTCAAAATTCAGGAAATCACCAACAAAAAGTATGGCCCTTGGGAACTAATGAATTGGGTCAATAAGTGAAAACTCCTGACAATTGAAACAGTCAAATACAACAACCAACCATGCCTTGAAATTAACAATCTGTGACATTTCTCTTTCAACATGGCCCAACATTGTCATATTGAAGAAAATATACTTGAGGAAATTGACTTAGCTCCACCATCATCTTAGGCACCTTTCTCAGAAGAAGAATTCACCAAAGCAATTGCTAAGTGCAATAACCCATCCACTTCTGGCCCTGACAGACTTTTATAGAGCCACCTCAAATATATACTCAAGAACAACTGGTGTTTATAAAACATAATTAGAATCGCTAATACTTGCCTAGACTTAGGTTATTGGCTAGCCCACTTTAAAATTTCAACTACCATCATTATCTCTAAGCCAAACAAAGCACCATATGATATGCCCAAATCTTTCAGACCAATTGTTTTGCTTAACATTTTGGGTAAATTAATCAAAAAAGTCTTTGGCGATAGGCTTCAGTTTTAAGTGATCTCCAACAACTTTATCTATCAGAGCCAACTTAGGAAACTCAAGTCCAAGTCCATGACTGATGTAGGCATAGCATTAGCTTACTTTATTCACATAGAGTAGGTCAAAAATCTGTTAACTAGCACTCCTGCTTTTGATATCACCCAATTCTTTTCCTCACTCAACCATTGTCTTCTCACTCTTATCTTGGGGAAAGTGGGTTTTGATCTGTAAGTCATCAAGTTCTTCTCTAACTACCTTGTAGGCAGAAGAACACATTACTTTTGGAACTCATTCATGTCACCATCTTTTGATGTGAATGTTGGAGTGGGTCAAGGCTCTGTCCTCTCACCTATTCTCTCAGCTCTTTATTTTTTGCCATTCCTTCATATTCTAGAAAATCGATTAAAAATTCTCAAAATTCTGATTTATATCTTATCTTTTGTAGACAATGGACTTCTTGTTACCCAGAGCAAATCCCTTCTTCTATCCAATTCACTTCTTTTTTGTAGCTACAATATAATTTCAAATCTTCTCTTGAGATTTGGTCTTATAGTTAAATACTCAAAAACTGAAGTTTTCTATTTCACTAGATTACAAGGCTCATTCAACCCCCCTCTGCTTGACCTTTTATCTTATATATGCTAAACTACTAGTCTATGCTATACTAACCTTAGCCTATTCTAAAAACTATATATATTACATACTATTGATATGTAAGATAATATTATTGTTCTAGAATCTTTTATATTTTTCTGTGTGATATGTGATCATGTGACCATGACTTGTGACTGATGTGTGACACTATGTGATAGTTATGTATAATGTTATACTAATTTTTAACTCTAAGTCTAAAATAGAAAATAAGAAAGAAAATAAAAATAAAGTTTACTGTCTCCAACTCTAACATAAACTGGTTAACTCCAATGGAGTTGAAGATATACAGAAATTTTTAGGATTAGCAAATTATTATTAATGATTCATAAAAAAATTTCACATTTATAGCTAGATCATTACATAATCTGATAAAGAAGAATCAGAAGTGGGATTGAACAGAAAAGTAAGAAAAGGTATTTAAGGAGTTGAAAAAAAAGTTTAGAAAAGAATCAGTATTAGCAGCACCAGAATTAGATAATAAAAATTGAGAATAAAAGTTAATGTGTCAGACTATACAATAAAAAGAGTTTTTATCTATGGAATATAAAGATGCACAATAGAAACTAGTGGCATACCTCTCAAAATCTCTCAATGAGACAGAGAGGAATTACAAGATTCATGATAAGAAGATGTTAGTGGTGATAAGAGGATTTTAAAACTAGAAATATCTATTAGAGAGCACAAAATTCAAGTTTGGGATCTAGACAAATTATAAGAACTTGGAATATTTCATGTAAGCACAAAATTTGAACAGAAGACAAGCTCACTAGACTTTATACCTGTCAAGATTCAACTTTATCTTAAAACATGTTCCAGAAACAAAAATGGGAAAAAGAAATGGACTTAGTAGAAGACTAGACTGGAAAGTAGGTGTAAAAAAGAACAATGAGAATCAGATATTAATTAAAGAACAATGGATTTATAGTTTAACTGAAGTAATAATAGAAGGACCTAAAGTAGATATACTAGAAAAAATAAAAATAGCTAGAAGTAAGAATGAAGAGGTAGTTAGAGTAGAAAAAGTGTATGTACCAAAAGATAAAGAATTAAAAGTAGAGATAATCTGGTTGTATCACAATATACTAATAGCCAAACACTGTGAAAGGTGAAAGATAATAGAATTGGTAACAAGAAACTATTAGTGGCCAGAAGTAACAAGAAACATAAGAAAATATGTAGAAGGATGTGACATATGTCAAAGGATGAAAAATAGAACAGAAGTACTAGTAGAAAAGCTGAAGCTGAGTAAGATACCAGAGAAACTCTAGACATATCTGATAGTAAACTTTATTATCAAGCTGCTGTTAGTGGCTGGAAAGAATGTGATCTTAGTAGTCTGTAACAGGTTGTCCAAAATGATGTATTTTGTGGCAACAACAGAAGAGATATTGGTAGAAGGATGGGCATGGTTGTTTGAAGATAATGTGTGGAAGTTGTATATGTTACTAGAAAGTGTTGTGTCAGATAGGAGACCACAGTTTGCAACAGAGTTAATGAAGAAGTTGAATAATATGTTGGAAATTGAAATGAAGTTGTCTATATCATTCCATCTACAAACTAATAGTCAAACAAAGAGAATGAACTAAGAATTAGAACAGTATTTACAATTCTTCATTGATCATAAACAAAAGGATTAGTTTAAATAGTTAGTAATAGCAGAGCTTACAGTGAACAACAAGACACATTCAATAACTAAAGTATCTCTATTTATAGCAAACTATGAAAAATAATTGAGAATAGGAGCAAATATTTGAAGAAAGGACTGACAAAGAAATTAGTGGGTTGATATGTTAGTCCAGACAAGATAGTTTCTACTAATGTAGTCAAATTACAACTGCCCACTTCAATGTGAATTCACCTAGTAATAAATGTCAGTCAGATAGTATGATACAAGGAACAAGTAAAAGAACAAAAGGTAGAAAAAGTAAAATCAGTAAAAGTAAATAGAGTTGAAAAATGGGAAGTTGAATAACACTCATTAACTTATTTTAGACTTCTGAAAGACCATCATCAAATCTTGGATAACAAGGTATAAAATGTATAGAAAAGATACTAAACAAGATAAAAGTAAAAAGAGTAGTGAAGTATTTAGTATAATGGAAGGGATTTATAGCAGAGCACAATATATGGAAGAAGGAAGATTTAGAAAACACAAAGGAAGTAGTAGTTAGATTTAAGAGGAAACTAAATGCAGAAGTAAGATAACAAGAGAAGTTGGAGTTGGTAGAAGAAAGAGACTTTAGAAAAGGAAAATTACCAGGAAAATATACAGCAAAGATGTTGTACAGATAGAATGATAGGAAATTTGAGATAGAATATCTGAAGAAGTTGGAAAGAAACTGGTGAAAATAAAAGTCAGTTTCTTCAGAAGAGAAATCTTGAAGAAGAAGTAATATCAAAATTAAAGATAGTAAACTTAATCTTTTTCTTTTTCTTTCCTATTTTTATTTTTCTTTTATTATCAGACTTAGTGTTAGGCACAGTTCACACCAGGAGGTAAAATTATGTAAGGTTGGCTTGGTGATGTATAGAGTATGTAAACTCTATGCTTAGTGATATAAACTTGTGGGACAACCTTGGCTTCAGCTTATATATTGTGCCATCTGTCTATTACATGGTCACAACTTTAGATGAATATATCAAGTTCAATAAGAATTATCTTTGTCAATTATCAGACTAGCAAATTACAGATATTCAGGGTTTCAGTGTATCATCCCAAGCAGAGGTTTCAGTGATAAGATACTAATAGAAGTAAGATAGAAAAACTCTACCATAGAAAACTGAGTCATATAAGAGTATCCCTGTCATGGAAGACAGGATATTTGGATTTTTATATCACCACCATGAGGATGTGTTGCACGAAGGGTAGCCATCATGGAAGATAGGCTTGTTTCATAGAAGTGGAGGGCATAGTATCACTATAGGGACATATCTTCTAAATGGATAGACCTGACATATAACACTCAGAGTTAGAGTTTAATATGATGTTACATATGACTGTTACAAACTGTCACACATCAGTCATATATCATATGAATACTATCATAGTCACATGTAGTATAGAACATTATAGAAGGTTATGGAATAAGATAAGATTATATAGCATGTTTTATATATGTTGATCTTAAGGAGAATGTATGGCTCTTTAGGGTGGACTAAGATTAGTATATCATGAACCAGTAGTCTAGTATATTATCACAAAATAAACTACTTACTTATTTGTGATATCTAAACCTTGAATGCACTCTCAGAGGTTTAGAAGTGATTCAGAAGTTCAATAATGATGACAATGATAATTAAGATCAATACAGATGTCAATGATAAAAAGATAAATATTGATGATAAATAATAAAAATTAATGTTGTTAAGTCTAAAGTCTAATTCTCAGACACAGAGGTATATATACAAAATAGAAATGGTCTGTGTATAAGCTGTTTCCATCACATAATCAAAAACTCATATCTGATGGGGGCTGTCATCTGTCATAGCAAATGTCAGGCTAATTTTGGAAAGTAACTAATTATATCACTATATTGATATACTTGTATCTCTATCAATACTTATCACTTTGAAACATACTATATATCATCAGAAATAGTTTGATGAGCACTTTCTAATGCAAGTTCAATTATGTAAATCTGTCCAGCCGTTCATGAGATATCAGCCAACAAAACTTTTATAGCTACCGATGGCCTGATATCTCAGTTGTTTATTGTTTCTTTTATACATTCCACATATGTGCAGATAGCCCTTATCTGGGACTTTCTAGAATAACTTAGTTTGTGAAAATTAGTCTACTAGTTAGGGAGATACAAGCTAAATGAATTCTGTAACATATATATAAGATAGATATTCTTGTACTTGGAACTCTATCAAGTTCTCTTGTATAAATCCTATACAAGGTTCTTTCTTTCAACTAACTCTTTGGTCTACTAACTCTTTGGTCTTAAGTTCATAACATCTTTAGTTTTGTCAACTTCTACCACCACTTTATCTAAGATTTTTCTACTATAGCCCACTCTCTTTTTGACCTTACCAGATCATCTAGCACTTGAATCTAGAAGAACAAGTAGCAAGAGTCCTTCAATGCTCTGAAGAAGGCAGTCACTTCCATGTCTGTACTATTTTCTCTGAATAATACAAAGTCTTTCTGTATAGAAGCAAATAGCTCAAACTTTGCAACTGGAACTGTCCTTTCTCAACAGTCAGAAGCAGATAGCAAGTGGCATCCAGTTGCATTTTTCAGCAAGTTCTTGTCCTCAGTAGAGCAGAACTATGAAATATACAATCAGGAGACATTGGCAATTATTTATATATTGGAGGGATAGAGACACTTTTTGGAGGAAGTAGCAAGTCTAGTTGAAATATGAACTAACCACAAGAATCTTGAGTACTTTATTGTAGCAAAAAATCTTAGTTGTTATCAAGCCCAATAATCTCTTTATCTAACTAGATTTGACTTCTTACTTCATCACAGGCCTAGAAGGTCCATAGGAAAGTCAGATGTATTATTTAGGTGATTGGATCACAGTACTAGGGCTCTGGACAACTAAGACATAGTACTTCTCCATCTAGAGTTTTTTATAGTTCATACTATAGAAACTATCACTTTAGAAGATAATAAACACAGTATTCTTAGCATTGATTGTAGAAACCAAAGTGGGAGACAAGAGAAGACAGTGGATAAGATGGCCAGAGAGCTCTAGCACTCATTTGAGTGGTTTGAAGTAAATGGCCTGCTCTTCTTCTGAGATAAGATATATGTTCTATAGATTTCCAACCTTAGATATTATATTGTCTCTCTATACTATGACACCAAAGTGGCAGAATATACTGGACAATAGAAGATATTAGAGCTTGTTTCATGGAATTATTAATAGCTTCAGATATCATGGTATATTGGCTAGTATGTTAACACTTACAATCTTTGTCTTCAGACTAAGCCTATATAATATCTCCTAATTGATAAACTTTATCTGCTGCCAGTTCTAGACTTCCAGTAGGATGCTCTGAATATTGATTTTGTGGTGGAACTTCCTAAGTCTTCTGGATATAATATAGTAATGATAGTTGTGGACTCCATGTTAAAATAAGCTCATTTTATTCCAATCATAGTGGAAGAAGTAGCATGACTTTTCTTGTACAATATCTGAAAACTGCACATTCCTCAATGTAGAGTCTTAGATAAAGGTCTGCAGTTTGTAGCCTTTTTTTTACTGAGAAACTCTATAAATTACTTGGAATCAAGGCAGCAACTTCCATAATATAGTACACATAGTCAAACAAACAGATAGAATATGTGAACTAGGAATTAGATCAATATCTCCAGCTTTTCATCAATGAACAGCAAAGTAACTGTTATCCTTAGCAGAGTTTCAATACAACAACTATGTATACTCTGTCACTCAACAGCCTCTCTTCCTTCTTAATATAGGTCATCTCCTATGAATAGGCTTTGAGTCACACCAACAGCTATCAAAACTGAAATTAGTCTTGGAGTTTGTTAAATAGATGAAATCCACTCTTAAAAAGGTAAAGACAGTATTCTGGAAATCTCAGAATAATATGGTCCAGTACTATAATCAACACCAGATTCCTGCTCCTATCTTTCAACCTGGTGACAAGATATACCTAGATATATCTGACATTCACACAACATGTCTGTTATAAACTCAAGATCTTAGAGTTGGTCAAGTAAATGAACTTTGTATTGGGTTAACACAAGAGAACTTAATAGAGAATTCTGTACAGAATTGTCTACCTTATATACTAAAACCCCATGGTCCATGCTACTCTACTTCTAGCCTACCCTAAATGACTATGTATTC
>Ga0157359_1000651_pt1 | contig 13058 bp, 12 predicted proteins | sample AttcapACBM3_FD_111482 | JGI IMG/M metagenome (GOLD analysis project Ga0157359, IMG submission 111482) | Fungus gardens microbial communities from leaf cutter ant in Botucatu, State of São Paulo, Brazil - Atta capiguara ACBM3 | ecosystem: Host-associated > Fungi > Mycelium > Unclassified ...
AAACCCAAGTATCACCAAGTGGTCTTGGGATGAAAGATAGAATCTCCTAATGACATAAGGTCCAATAGTAGAGGATCAAAAGAGCCATACAATCTAAAGAAATGAAAAACTTCAGTCTTTCCATGTTCTATGATAAGACTGAATTTCTTGAGTGTTACAACTCAAAGATCTTAGAGTTAATCAATGAATAAAATCTTGTATTAGGATTAACACAAGAGAACTCAATAGAGAACTCTGTACAGGATCATCTACCTTATATACCTTAGACTACTGGTCTGTGCACTACTACTTTAGCCTACCCTAAATGGCCATGTGTCTGCCTTAAGGCTACTATATGTACAATACATAGTATAATGACATTTCTTTCAGAACCTTCTACCATTTTCATCATGGTATGTGATCATGTGACAGTGTGACAGTGACCAGTGACATACCACTGATCCCTAACCCTAGTTCTAAAAATAAAAAATAAAATAAAATAAAAGAAAAATCAAATAGAGTCCAATTTTTGCATTTCTAACATCAAAGAGAAAAGTTATGATGTAATAACTACAAAAAAGATTTGAATTTGAAATTGTCAGTGACTTGTTCTGAGAAATGAAAAGTCCATCATCAACAAATGAAAGAGTAGAAACAGGAATTTTTAGATTTTTTAACCAATTTTCAAAAATATGAAGAAGCAGAGAAAAATATAAAGTAGAGAAAATAGACAAGAGGGCAGATCCTTAACCTATGCCCACATCAATATTAAAAGTTGGTAAGGAAAAATTGTTCCAGAAATAAATTGTTTTTCTTCCTATTAAATAATTTTGAAAGAAAACTGAAACTTTGGGATCAAAACTAGCTTTAAGAAGAATTAAAGGAAGGATTTAATAGTTCAATGAAGGGAAAAACTAGGCAATATCAAAAGCTAGCATACTAGTGATCAAATTTCTAGTCTACTCTAAATAAATGGCATGAGTTAATATGATACCTACATCAATGGTAGAGCATTGTTTTAGACTACCTAATTGACATTGATGGATGAAATTGTTGGAGATAGCTAGAAATTGAAGCCTTTCCCCAATAACTTTCTCAACAAGTTTTCCTAATGTATTAAGTAAGATGATAGGACAAAAAGCCTTTGAGGTATCATAAGATTCCTTGTTAGGCTTGGGAATGATGATGGTTGTAGAAACTTTAAAATGCAAAGGCCAGTGCCTTAATTCAATGCATGTGTTAGCAATATCAATAAATTTCTTAAGACATGTGATATCTTTAATACATCTTTTAAGATATTTCCACAACAATTTGTCTAGTTCTGAGGTAGATGAGTTATTATATTTGGTAATTGCACTAGTGAACTTCTCTTCTGAAAAGGCACTCCACTTTATGACTGGTTTATTCACAATTTCTTGAAGCACTTCCAAGTTAACATGATGGCTTTAAACTGAGTTGAAAGACAAATGACATGCTTGCCACAAGTCATTAAGTTCAATACATAGATGACCATTAAACTGAATTGCTTCAATTGCTGGAAGTTTTCATGTTTTGTTTTCTTAACTGTATTCTTGAATACTTTTCAATCTTCCAACCTCTTGGACTGTCTATACTTCTCTGAACTTCTGTGGCAATTTTTGTCCCACCAAGCTTTGGAGTGTTTAGTGATATTCACAATTTTAGAATGTTTAAACCAAATCCTTTCCACACAACTGGTAAAAGTTTGGACAATATATTTAAGGTTATCTTTGCTATGAATGTCATTCATATTAAGACTTTTGATGGCCTCAATTAATTTGTTAACAAAGTTGTCTTCTTCTTTGCTATCTTTGATGATTGTGCATTTTTTGGTTTGGATATTTTCATTGAAAATCACAATATCAACAGAAAGAGAAGCATAATCAGGAGTGAGCTGCCACTCTAGGTGGATGGAATGGTTATTGTGTTCCAATGAGTATAGTCTAAGAAATATTAGGTCTATGACTGAATCTGAGTCCCATTAGTTGTCTGAATATCTGGTGGGAACATGATTAGTTGGTATAGACAACTTCAAATGAAAAGTGTTTACAATGTCAAAAAGAGTATCCTTGTGAGAAGAGTGAAAAATATAGTTTGTGTCTCAACTACAATCCCTAATATTGAAGTCTCCTGTCATAATGAGAACATTGTTGATATTAACTTCAGTATTCTTAAGATACTTTAAAGCTGATTGTGACAAATCAGAATATACATTAATTAGAAAGTAAACTGAACCATGATTGAAAAAGAAAACATAAGAAATATCCCTATGATTCAAAACATCTTTTCTTAATGAGAAGCAAAGATAAGACAATCTACTATTGATATAAGTTGAGACTCTAGATAAATCAATGTTACTTGAAGGATTTCTAAAAAATGTTATCCAATTCAGGTAATTTGGGACTCCTACCAACTCCTTCCCTTTGCAATTCTTTAAGCTAGGTAGTAAATGTGTAAAAGACTATGAAGATTCTTGAATAAAAATGATATCAAGTGAAATTTGCATCTCAAGAATCATGTTGATAATAAAATTGTTCTTGTGAACATTTTGCAAAAAAATCTTGATGTCTTTTACAATCATGCTTTGTCACTGTTCACAACTGAATAAATCAATTGTTTCTAATAACACAAATTTCTTGGTATTTTTTTAAATGCTATTTACAGTTGAACTTATGCTTCCAGAAGGGATAAAGGTTAGAATCAGCTTAATGACCATCTCAACAGTTGAGATATTTGAAGAAGTGAGAGCATGGCTCTCCATGCTTGGTTTCCAGTCTTGGAGGATTAGTATTACTATTATCTTTACAGTACCATATGTAGTAGCAATAATGGTCTGTTTTATGAGGTCTATTACATTTGATGTACTTGGCATCTTGGATTCTGCAGAAGAAGGTTGTATGATCCCATTTCTAGCAGTTATTGCATTGAGGTATGCCAGGGTTCATGTTCCTATCCCAAATTGTAGCTATGAAACTACTTATATTGATGTACCTATTAATCAGTCCTTTTGCTTTGTTACTACTTTGGATATCCCAAATATTGATCCAAATAATAACCATGTCATATTTGGGAGAGACTTTGATAATTCAAGGTCTCGAAGCTAGCATAATATTGTTGAAAATGTAGTTCTTTTTTATAATGTCCTCAACTATATCTGAAGTGATAGAAGCATTAGTATCTTCTCTGAGATATAGAATACCTGTGATTTTGAGATAAGACTTAGATTGTGGAAGTCATGGAACATTGACTCCTTCAGCTTCAATGCTATTCACATTCTTAATGTACCTTTCAATAATCTGAAGTTCAAGATCTGATACAATCTTGTTGGTTATAATAACTATACCAGCCATTTCTTGATGAACAAAATCAACCATGATATATGGTACAAAACTATAGGTACCTAAATGAGTGAACTGTGAAAAATAATTACCCTTTACCTTTAATATCAGATATTGTAGAAAACTGCCATATACTAAGTCCATCCATTGGGAGAATACATCTCTATGGTGATACTGCCCCCTCAACATATATTATATAAGCTTATCTTCTATGATAGCCATTCTTCTTGCAATATAATAGTAATGCAACAATTCAGATATATTCTGTCTTCTATACCAGAAATACTCCTATTTGACTTGATCTTCTATAGTAGAGTTCTTCTTACTTCTATCAGTGTCTCATCACTGAAACCTCTGCTTAGAGCAATAGAGGCTATACTACTGAAACCCTAAGCATCTCCTATATTCTTACTTGTATATAAGACTAGTAGTTATACTGTAATTTGTTGGTTTAATAATTGATAAAGATAAACTCTTATTGAACTCAATCTCCAGTATTCAATGATGACATACCCATCAGCACTCACTTTTATCTTGGACTTCATCCTTTTATCTGAAGTTGCAACTATGTGACAGACAGATGATATAGTATATAAGCTGAAGTCAAGGTTATTCTACAAGTTTATATCAACTAGCACAGAGTTTACACACTTTATATATCTTTAAGTCAACTCCACAGACCTCCATCTTCCAGTGTGAACTGCACCTGACAATATTATCAGACTCCCAAGTCTACTGTCACTTCTAAGCAGTTCCATCTGCTAAGTCCTCTATTATAGTTCTATCTGCAAAACAACTTTTTTCATACTTCAAGTCCAATGGCTTTCTCTCGCTATAACTCTTCAACCTATTCAGAGTCAACTTTGGTCCCACCACTTGGAACACCATTTAATACAATTCCATATTTCAGTAACAACCTCTCTGGAACATATCCACTAAGTGCTCCATAATATTCAAGACATATCCATCAAAGAGGCTGATCATCTTTGAGGTCTCCAACTTGTACCATTCAATCCACCTGGACAGTTTTGTCTGTCCCTTGCCTAAGTATTGTCCCTAAAAACAAAAATCCTAATTGGGAGAACTATTAGAAATAGACCAGCTACTGAACTAGTTATACTAAAAGTGCATAATATCAAGCTTAGCTTTGACATCTAGCTAGTACTATATATATACTTCATACTGTACTTCTAACAAGAATGCTTTCACTACTAATCCTACTACTGATCTGACTTCTAATAAATCTAATTTTTCTACTTGCTTATAATTAAAACTCTGTCAGAGTGATAATACTAATAAGCAGTTGACTAACATACTTGGTCAACTTGCAAATACTCTCAATGCTAATCAAATTCCTAGTCCTAATACTAATTCAAGAAGAACTAAAGCTTGCATCACTGACACTTTCAGTAGCACTGAGCTTAATAAGCTCAATAATTTTCTGTTTTAATGTTGTCTCTACTTCTATGCTAATCCTACACAATTCAACATGAACATTGCAAAAATCAATTTTGCAATAACCTACCTTACTGAAGTAGCCTAGGATTAGTTTGAGATATTGACATTTTGGTCTTTTGAACCCCATTGGTAAAATGGCTAACATGCTGGATAATCTCTATATGAAGCCCAGTAACAAGATTTCCACTTACAACATGGATTTCATATGCTATACCTCTTAACTAGGTTGAAGGAATAGTATTCTGTGCTATTGCTATTACCAAAGGCTTTCCAATCAGATTCAGGATTCCATTTCTACCTGGGAACAAGGTAAACCTATCTTATTCCAGAATATGTATGCTTTAGTGATGACTATTAATTACCACTACTAGGAACATGACAGCAAACACTATTATGCCAGACAGATGGAAAAAGAGTCTCACTCCTAGAAACAAGGTAAAGCTTTTTCTGCTGGTAATGCTGCAGCCTCCCAGAACAAGGCAAACACATCTCCAGCAGCTTCATCTGCCAAACCATCTCCATTCAAACCCTCATCCTCTGCTTCCAAGAAATAATCCAATTCTCTGTGAATAAATCTCTCTTCGAAACTGGCCAGCAATAGCAAGTTGACCAGTGACAAGTGTAAGAAGTGTCTAAAAAACAATATATGCCTCTATTGTGGTGTAAGAGACTACAAGTTGGACTCCTGTCCCAAGAAGTAGACCACAATCCCACCAAAATGCTGTAGTACTTCAGCAACTGCTTCTCAGAAACCCTCAGAAAAATAGAGAGTGACCTCCAAGACTCTGCATAGACCAAGGGCCACATTGAACTTCCCTATACAACAACAAGTCCCATCCAACTTAATACATCCACTCTTTCTGATCCTCATTCACTTTTTGTCTCTCTTACTTCTCTCTTGATTCTTGGTCAGGATCAACTTAATAAAATCCTGTTCTGAGCTCTAGTTGACTCCAAGTCTACTTATTGCTTTATAGACTTGAAATTTGTAGATACTCACCACCTGAAGACATCTGCAACTCCTCTGGTTGCCCTCTGCTTGTTTGACGGTTCATTAAACAACATCATCTCTGAAATTGCTAACTTGCTCATAATTTTCCCCACTGGTAATTGTATGACTCTGGACTTCTGTGTCACTCCACTTGATTCTTTTTGCTCTTTGGTCCTTGGATACAACTGGCTTGTCTGATACAATCCACTAATTGACTGAGTAAATATATCAATAAACTTCTATCCATCTTTGTGGGAAAATCTTGCTCCCTCTCATATCACAGCCAACATACCATTAGCATCTCCATCATCTTCTCCTCTACAACTATTGGATTCTGCAGTTTCCATATCTGCATCTGAGATCTCTGTGTTTATCTCTGAGTGACCTAACATTCTTATCATTGGTACTGTGGCATTCTTGCACATATCAAATCTTTTGGGCTCTAGCAAGTTTCAACTCTGTCTTTGCTCTTCAGATATTTAGGCCAACTTTGCAAAATTTACAAAGACTCTGGACCTTTCCAATGTCCCTTCTAAGTATTACAAATTTGCTGACATTTTCAGCAAAACCAAAGCTGAAGTCCTTACTTCTCATTGTTCTTATAACCTTCAAATCAATCTGGAAGAAGGTGCTCAACCTCTTGTTGGCCCTATATACTCTCTTTTAGCATCCAAACAAGAGGCTCTCAAGGAATTCATTGAGAAAAACCTCAAGACAGGTTTTATCTGACCAACCTCCTCTCTGCATGGTACACTAGTCCTATTCATTAAAAAGAAAGATAGTTCACTATACCTCTGTGTCAACTTCCATGGTCTTAAATGTATATAAAAAAGAATCACTATCCACTCCTGCTTATCTCTAATTTACTGGACTCACCTCACAAAGCTTAGGTATATATAAAGATAGATCTTTGCCATGCTTGCCACTTGATTTGCATTGCCAACAGTGATGAATGGAAGACTGCTTTTAAGACACATTATAGATTATTTAAGTAGTCTATAATGCCCTTTAGTCTTACTAATGCTTCTGTGGCCTTCCAGCAATTCATGAACAACCTCTTCTGACCTTTTGGACTTCTGTGTCATGATCTATCTGGATGATATACTCATCTACTTGAATAACATGTCCAAACATCACTGGCATATTAAGGAAGTACTCAAGTATCTCTGCAAAGCTTACCTTTATGCCAAAGTAGAGAAATATGAATTCTACTCTGAGGCAGTAGAATATCTGGAATACATTCTTTTCCCTTCTGGCCTTACCATGTTCAACAACAAAGTTAAGATTATCCAAGACTGGCTGGAGCCTAAGAAAGTCAAGAATATCCAATCCTTCTTAGGTTTTGCTAATTTCTATTACTGGCTCATCTTTAACTATTTGGACATTGTCATTCCATTGACATGCCTCACCTGGAAGTTTGACTTATCCTGTTGTAATGCTTTCAACTTTCTCAAGAAAGCATTCACCTCCATTCCCATCCTTACTCATTGAATTCCCAATGCTTAACTCATCATGAAAACTGATGCTTTGGACTATACTCTTACTACAATCCTTTTTATTGTTAATGAAGAAAATAAAGTTCACCTAGTTGCCTTTCACTCCTGTACTTTCACTATGGCAGAGTTGAACTACAGCATATATGATAAGGAATTACTTGCTATTTTTGAAGCTTTCAAAATTTGACAACACTACCTGAAGGGTCTGGCCTATCCCATCAACATTGTTACAGATTATAAAAACCTTGAGTACTTTTCTACTAACAAGATGTTGACCTGGAGACAAGTACAGTGGTCTGAGTATCTCTCTCAGTTCAATCTTATTATCAGGTTCTATACTGGTCATCTTGGTACTAAACTGGATACTCTCACTAGATGATGGGATATCTATCCTAAAATGGGGAATATTAGCTACACCACAGTCAACTCTTATAACTTCAAACCAATCTTCACTCAAAAACAACTTGTGGCCTCTATATGAGCTACTATCCTCCTCTTTCCTTCTCTTCATGCAGCTATAGTCATTGATCTGGACATCCTATACCAAGACATTCTTTTAGCTCTCTCTAGTGACCTGATTGCTACAAAATACATCTCTGCAGATGGCCAATGGTCTATGGATTCAAATAGTCTTCTTCTCCTGGACAACAAAATCTATATACCATTTGCTAGTAACCTCTACACATGTGTTCTCTAGTATAATCATGATCACATTCTTGCTGGACATTATAATCAAAACAAAACACTGAAACTAGTTTGCTGTGGATATTCCTAGCCTAGCCTCTGTACTAATGTACAACAATTCTGCAAGTCTTATGTCACTTATATATGATCCAAGTCACAACATCACAAGCCTTATAAATCTCTCAGACAACTTTCTATTCTCAAACAACTATGGAATTTCATTTTTATGGACTTCATTGAAAAACTCCTGTCATCCTCTAGGTTTGACACTATTTTGGTCATAGTCAACTAGCTCACCAAGTAGGTAATCTTTATCCCTGTCCATGACACCATCATGTCTGTTTGTCCTTCATGTGTTTTCTAAATATAGTGTTTCTTCCCATGTCACCTCTGACAGAAGCTCAGAGTTTGTATTAAACTTCCATTTTTTAGGCACTGCTCTGGACATGTGGCTTTACTTTACTTCAGGTTACCATTCTGAAGGTGATAGACAAACTGAATGTATAAATCAGACCCTCAAGCAATACCTCTGTGTATATTGTAATTACCAGCAAGATAACTGGTCCAAACTCTTATTTCTTTGTAGAGTTTGCTTACAACAATACTCTGAGTTCTACTACCAGTGTCTTTCTATTCTTTGCTAATAAGAAATATCATTTGAATATTACTGTTCACCCTAAACACAATATTGCTTCCTCCTGAGCCTACAATTTCACTATAAATCTTAATGAATTACAGAATACTCTTAAAGCTGAAATCTCCGCAGCCTAATAGCATTATCAGAAATCTGCTGATGTACAATATTTCCCTACTCCTGATTTCAAAATAAGTAACAAAGTCTTTGTCAAGGCTTAGTTCTTCAGAACTACTCTATCTTCAAAAAAGCTTTCCAAAAAATATCTTGGAACCTATAAAATCATTTCCTAGCCTAGTATACTATCATTCACCCTCTGTCTCCCAGAGTCTATGTACTCTATCCATTCAGTTTTCCATATGTCTATACTTGAACCTACCACATCCAACTTTTTTCTCAAGAGAATACAACTAGCCCCTGCTTCAGTAATAATTGACAGAAAACCCAAATATGAAATTTCTTGGATAGTAGACTCCAAAATTGATCACCAACAGGCATGCAAGCTCCTATATAAGGTAATCTGGCTAGGGTATAAAGACACAAAAGACAAATTCAAGTGGATCTCTGCATCTGAACTCACTCATGCTGCCAACTTGATATCCAATTTTCATATTACTTATCCTGCCAAGCATAGTCCACTCTTTTTGTTCTAATCACACTGTTGCACTTGTTCTCTGCTTCCATGCACTTTCTAATGGAGATTCTTTCATTATTTCTTAGTATATTCAATCCATTTATCTTTATTTAACCCCAGCTTCTATGTACTCTTTATAGAGTTTTCTTTTCTTTTTAATCTCTCAATTTCTTACTCACATAGTTAGATACAACAAGAAACCAATTATCACAAATAAGCTATTCATTGGTTATGATACTTGAAATTAATAGTGTTTCAGAGATTTAGTATAAGAAGATACAGTATAAGGAGATAATAATAATAGATGATAAGTAGTATCAACAGAAATAATTGATGTTATTAAGTCTGAGGTCTAACCCTTGAACATAGAGGTATATATACAAAAAAGTGATGGTCTATGTGCAAGCTGTTTCTATCACATGATCAAAACTCATATCTGATGGAAGCTGTCACCTGTTATAGCAGCTGTCAGGCTAATTTTAGAAGATAACTAATTATATCACTACATTGATATGCTTGTATCTCTATGAATACTTATTACTATGAGATATACCATAAATCATTGAAAACAGTTTGATAAGTGCTTTCTAATGCAAGTTTGATTGTGCAAATCCATCTAGCTGTTCATGAGGTATTAGCAAATAAAGCTTTTACAGTTGTTGATGGCCTGATATCTCAGTTGTTCATTGTCACTTTTGTACATCCTATATATATTTAGATAGCCTTCATTCAGGACTTTTCAGTGTAACTTAGTTTGTGAGAAAATTAGTCTACTGGTTGTAGAGATACAAGCTGAATAAAGTTTGTAACAAAGTGTAAACTTTACATATCTATTCTAGTTATTCTAATAATAGTAACTAATATTAGTGTTGGTGAAGTTTGAGGCTTTAAAAGAGATGTTTTCTATTTTGACATTTACTTTCCTATTTTAGAAAATTACCTTTTTCTTTTTACTTTCTTTATTTTATATTCTAAAAGCAGATTAATCTGTACTGCTAGATGAATCATTTGGTGATTTATCCTGGCTAATTTTACTACTCAAGCTATACAGTTCTTATTTAACTTTTTTCTTGCTTATAAAAGATGTTTTGATATAAGCAAATCTCAACTATATACATAGCTATTATAATCCTAAGCTTGGCTTAGATTACAACTCAAGCAAAGACTTGAGAAAGAATAGAAGAAATAATCAATTGGTAAAGTGTAAAGATATAGAATTGTATCTACTACTAAATATATTTATAGACTATAAAAAATAAGGAAGATATTCTTAAGAAAACAATGAATAGAAAGTGAAGACTACATAAGAATACTTCTTTTACTACATAAAATACTATCTAATGAAATATAAGGAAAGCATATGGTGTAGTAAAATAGAAGTTCATAAATAAGATAACTCTAACACATATTCAAGTTAAAGTAATCATGAGATGAGTATCTGTAAAGCATGAGATATCAATTGTAACAATAACTAAGATATGCTTGATATTGTATTATTAATACTTTTAGTAGGTTTCATATACCAACTCAAACACATTCAATATTAGAGTTGTAAACAATGAACTTGGTTTTAACTTTTATCTTTTTAAATTTTAAATTTGTTTATTTGGACTTGGTAGAGAAGTGTAATGTGATGTCACAAAGCATTATATTTGTCACAGAGTGGTCACACAGATTACACAATTATATAATACAGAAAAGATTATAAAAGATTGTAAAGTAAATGATATTATATAGTATAGCTATAGTATGTTGGCCTTATAGAAAGTACTTGGATTTTAGGGTAGGTTAGTTGTAGTGTGTGCACATACCACAGTCTATTATATAAGATAAACTAATTTGTAATAAAAACTCTGTCAAGTTCTCTTATATTACTCAATACAAGAGTTGTCTTTTGTTTAATCCCTAGAATCTAAGTTATAATATTCAAAATATCTAACTCTCATTATGAATAATGCTTACCTAACATCTTTTTTACTCAAAATATCTATAGAAGTAGATATTTCTCTTCTAATCTATATACTTCTCTAGTGTAAATCAACTCTCTGGCTGATTACTTCATAACTGATTATATAACATTCTGATAATCTTCATGAAACTCCAGACTACATCTGAGAACTTTAGTGTATTTAGAATACTTATCTGTTTCTTCTAATTCTTGGATATAGTTTTAATTAGTATTAGTATATAGGTAATCTATATTTCTTATCTTGAAAATCAACTAGAATTAATACCAATCTGGCTACCCATACCTAGATTCTTAACTTTTCTTATATTCTACTTTTTATTGGTACTTTCTCCCAAAATATAGCTACTATGATATATAAAGTATATCTACTAAAGCTAGGATCATCTATGATTCATATTTATATATTATAAATAAAGTTTCCATACTTTATCCAATATCTTCTATAATTTTTCTTTTCTAAGTATAATCTATACTCTAACAATATATCACAAACTTTATTTAACTTGTATTTTTACAACTAGTAAACTGATTCTTACAAACCAAGTTGCACTAGAAAGCCCCAAATAGGGACTACCAACATATGTATAAGATATACAAAAGTAACAATAGATTACTAAGATATTAGACTATTAGTAACTATAAGTTTTATTAGTTATTATTTTAGAAATAGCTAAACAGATTCATATGATTAAACTTATATTAGAAAATGCTCATCAAACTATCTCTGATGATATATGATATATTATATAGTAATTAGTATTTATAGAGATACAAGTATATCAATGTAGTAATATAATTAGTTACTTTTTAAAATTAATCTAACATTTACTATAATAGATGACAGCCTATCAAGTACAAGTATTTATTATATAATAGAAACAGCTTACACACAAACCATCACTCTTTTGTATTTATATCTTTTGTATTTATATCACAAACAAGTGAGTAGTTCATTTTGTAATACAGTAGGTTAACTTAGTATGTAGTATGTTACTTGAATAGGTACAAATATAGCTATTCTATGTGGCTAAGTATATTATATTACTCCAATAACTAGGATAGTATGGTATACACTTAGTAGTAATTAGTCTTGTATTGTAGTTTTACAAGAGAAACTTGACAAGAAGTCTTTGTTATCTTAGACTTCTATATATGCTGGTCTATACTCTAATTAATTGACCCTGCTCTAAAGTTCATGAATATGTGCTAGCTAGCTATACATTCTGATGTCATTGTTCCAGTATCTTTTACAATCTTATTATTGTAATCACATACTCTATGGTCACATGATCACTTCTTACAAAATAAAAATAAAATAAAATCCAAATAAAATTCTGATGAGGTTCAGGGGCCAAGGTCATATAACACTTGTCTTATACTGCTCATATCCAGCTTCTTATCAATAGCTTTACTATATTGGTAAGTCATCAGTTTCCCACATTGCGCTATGCTACTGTGGCATTGTTTCTTCCAACATTTTTGACAATGGAATTTGCAAGTTCTTCTGGATCATTGTATTCATTGTTGCTACTAGCTAATGTGTAGATAACAATCATCAGTTGCAATCTGTCTTCACCTACTTCTGCACTGTACGTGTTATAAGGATATCCTTGACACACAGAAAACTGCTGATCCTCTCCATGGCAAGGGAAAATAGTTGGGCTCAAATTGCCATTGTGTTTGGATGCCTTTCCAAAGGGAGTCAGGGCAAACTGGTCAGTCTTTAAATCAAAATTCTCAGCAATCGCTATGCTAATTTCCTACAATAAACAATTCGTCAGCCTCTCTTTCCCCTACGGCCTAAGCAGTCAAATGAGAGCCCAGGCTACTTCGTATTTCGAAATAAAAGGTGGAGCG
>Ga0157359_1000652_pt1 | contig 13053 bp, 11 predicted proteins | sample AttcapACBM3_FD_111482 | JGI IMG/M metagenome (GOLD analysis project Ga0157359, IMG submission 111482) | Fungus gardens microbial communities from leaf cutter ant in Botucatu, State of São Paulo, Brazil - Atta capiguara ACBM3 | ecosystem: Host-associated > Fungi > Mycelium > Unclassified ...
AAATATTGGCATGATTTTTCAGCACTTCAATTTGCTTCAAACCAAAACAGTGGCTGAAAATATTGAGATGCCAATGCGTCTGCTCAATTACAACAAAGCAGAACGTGAAAAGCGCTTAAATGAACTACTTGAATTCATTGACCTTAAGCATAAAAAAGATGCTTATCCAGATGAACTATCTGGTGGTCAGAAACAACGTGTCGGTATTGCACGCGCTTTAGCAAATCATCCTAAAATTCTTTTGTGTGATGAAGCAACCTCTGCCCTAGACCCGCAAACAACAAAGTCGGTTTTAGAGTTATTAAAGAAAATCAATCAAGAGCAAAAAATCACAATCGTCATGGTGACTCATGAAATGGATGTGATTGAAACTGTATGTGATCATGTGGCGGTTATGGAAGCCGGCAAAGTGATTGAACAAGGCTCAACAATTGATATCTTTAGTAATCCTCAACATCCAACGACTAAAAACTTCATACAAACTGTTTTGCATCAACAGTTACCTGTGAATATTTTAAATCAACTGGAAAACCAGCATCACCACAGCATCTATTGCTTACAGTTCTTAGGTCGTTCGGCTCAAGAACCTGTAATTCAGTCGCTTATTAAACAGTTCGATATTAGTTTAAATATCTTATTTGCCAATATGACTGAGATTAATGGAATCGTGATTGGTCAGATGTTTGTACAGCTTTTAGGTGATCCACAGTTGATTCGTCAGGCGATTGAGTTTTTAGAACAAAATGAAGTGAGTGTAGTTCAATCAGGAGATCAAGTATGAGAGATTTAATCGTACAGTGGTTAACTGAACTTACTCAACCCTTCTGGCATAGTTCCCTTTCAATTGACCAGTTCGTAACAGCGCTACAAGAAACCTTCCATATGGTGTTCTTTGCGCTTTTATTTGGTGGTATTTGGGGCTTCATTCAAGGGATTATTCTCCTTGTTACTCGCCCTGAGGGTATTTTGCCAAATAAATTCATTTACCATTTACTCAACCCAATTGTAAATGCGTTACGCTCTCTGCCATTTATTATTTTACTTATTGCGGTTATTCCACTAACCAAACTATTGGTAGGTACTTCAATTGGTACTTGGGCAGCGATTGTTCCTTTGACGATTTACGTGGGTCCCTATATGGGTCGTCTTATTGAAACTTCGCTACTTGAAGTCAATGAAGGCATTATTGAATCTGCTCAAGCAATGGGTGCAACACCTTGGCAGATTATTTCACGCTTTATCCTGCCCGAAGCTCGTAGTTCTCTGATTTTGAACTTAACAACCGCTACCATTAGCCTTATTGGCGCTACAGCTATGGCTGGTGCAGTGGGTGCTGGTGGTATTGGTGACTTGGCAATTTCTTATGGTTATCAGCGTTTTGATACAAGCGTCGTTATTTTAACGGTTATTGTATTATTGCTCTTGGTACAAATCGTTCAGATGTTAGGAAACTGGCTCGCTAAAATGCGCTAATTCAGTTATCTAAAAAGCCCTCTTCAAGAGGGCTTTTTTATTTTAGATGACTTATGTTTATGGGACATTTTATTAGACAAACTGCCCAACACAATTTCTGTTATTATCAAAATTAGCCCGTAAACACTGCTTTTAGATTTAGTTTCAGGATAAAACGATGCGTTACAGAATTCATTATATTGATGTGCAAAATGCCCTACAAAACTATATCTGGATTTTAGAAGATACTGAAACTCATGAAGCTGTTGCAGTTGATCCAACAGAGGCGGAGTTAGTTACTCAATTTTGCACAAACCATCATTTAACGTTAAAACAAATTTGGCTGACTCATTGGCATAAAGATCATATTGGCGGGGTTGCAGAATTAACGGCGACCAATGCTATAGCTGTATACGGTCCAAGAGATGAATTGTCTAAAATTCCGGGCATTACTCACCCACTACAACATGATGACCATCTAAAATTTAACGACTTAAAAGTAGAGATTATTGCAACACCTGGCCATACCCTAGGTCATATTGTGTACTTTATTGAGGAGCTCAATACCCTATTTTGTGGAGATACACTTTTTGCTATGGGATGCGGCCGCTTATTTGAAGGTAGCGCTGAGCAAATGTATCACTCTTTAAATCGACTTGCTGCTCTTCCTACTATAACCAAAGTGTATTGCACGCATGAATACACGCTTTCTAATGCAGAATTTGCATTGAGTGTAGAGCCTGAAAATCATGCCTTGCAAGAGCGTATCGAACAGGTTCGCGAGCTTCGTAAGAACGGTCAAATTACTTTACCAAGCAGTATTGAACTTGAATTGGCTACCAATCCCTTTTTACGTGCCGAAAGTGTAGAAGAGTTCGCTCATTTACGTAGTTTAAAAGACAATTTCTAACTATATAAATTTCATGGGAAGATACAGTTTAATTTTAAGAACTGTATCTTTTTTAATAAAGCATGTTTCATGAAATTATTTTTTACATTTATTGATTTTAAATGAACTTGTTTTGCTTAAATTTTACTCCATTTGACTTATTTTAAAATAAATATATAAAACAATAACTTAAATCTTTAACATATATAAGCTGATTACAGAAAAACTGAATAAATTTATAAAATGACAGATATTAGTTTATCTATTTTACTTTTTTTACAAGTTGCAAAATAAAACAAAGTTTTCCCCCTTTAAAAAATCCGAGTAAATCCCTATTAATAAATAAGATGTAATGCACGGATAGAAGGAGTTCTCACGTGAAAAAGGTTGTTAAAGCTAAAAATCTAATTGCGTTCCGTATTTGGTTAGAAAAATTAGGGTATTCGGTTAAAAACCTTGCCGATGGAAAAGGTTTTACTTTCAGTTTTAAAAAAGAATATGGGTTAGTAACTTGTGATCTAGCAGGTAATGCTTTAGCGATGCAATTAGGTGAAGAGTTTGAGGATCACTTAAAAGCATAAGTTTAGACTCTTTTGCTCATACGTTTTATAGTATGGGTAACTTAAAGGTTCTGCTTTTACAAAGTAGAGAGATATGGACTTGTGAAAATTTTTATATTGGCTTTCCAATAATTAATTAACCACCAACACTTAGTTATTTTTAAATTATATTTATTTTAATCAGACATAATAAAACCTGTAGCTTGGCACCTCTCCCAACATTGCCAATTGCTACAGGTTTTTTTATTTAGAATTAAATAATTAATTCACTTTTGATTTGCGTAATGCTTTATCTAGAACGTCCTTGTCCAAAGCTTTGTCCCAACGCGCAACAACGATTGTTGCACATGCATTACCAATTAGGTTGGTTAAAGCACGGCATTCCGACATGAAACGGTCAATACCTAAAATGAGTGCCATACCAGCAACAGGTACTGATGGCACAACCGATAAAGTTGCTGCAAGCGTGATAAAGCCCGCACCCGTTACCCCTGCCGCACCTTTCGAGCTCACCATTGCCACTAAAAGTAATGCAAACTGCTCACCAATTGATAAATCTACATTACATGCTTGTGCAATAAATAAAGCAGCCATCGTCATATAGATGTTGGTACCATCAAGATTAAACGAGTAACCTGTCGGAATAACTAAGCCCACCACAGATTTTTCACAACCCGCTTTTTGCATTTTATCCATTAAAGACGGTAAAGCCGCTTCAGATGAACTTGTACCTAAAACCAACCAAAGCTCATCTTTGATATAGCGAACTAAATCAATAATTGAAAAGCCATTGTAACGAGCCACAGCACCCAAAACGATTAAAACAAATAATATAGCCGTGATATAGAACGTCATAATTAACAGTAATAAATTACCGATTGACTGGATTCCATATGCCCCAATAGTAAATGCCATAGCACCAAAAGCACCAATCGGAGCAAGTTTCATTAACATGCCCACTAAATAGAACACAGGAGCTGTTAAATTATTTAAAAAATCTGTGACTGGACGCGCACGATCACCTAATGCAGCCAAAGAAATACCAAATAACACTGCCACGAATAAGACCTGCAAAATGTCACCACCAGCAAGCGGGCTGACTAATGTTTGCGGAATAATATTCATGAAAAAGTCAGTAATATTGGTAGCATGAGCCTTTTCAACGTAAGTATTTACTTTGTCACTGACTAAAGTAGCCGGGTCAATATTTAAGCCTTTACCGGGTTGAATGATATTTGCCACAATCATACCAACCACAAGTGCAATACTAGAGAAAGTAAGGAAATACAGCATTGCTTTACCGGTTACACGTCCAACCCGACTCATGTTCGTCATGCTGGCTATACCGGTTACCACAGTCAAAAAGATTACGGGAGCAATAATCATTTTAACGATTTTAATAAATGCATCACCAAGCGGTTTTAAGCTTTCACCAAGTTCCGGGTAAAAATGACCAATTAAAACGCCTAAAATAATTGCAAAAATGACCTGTACATACAAAATTTGATGAAACTTCTGTTTTTTCTGTACCGTTTCTTGGTCAAGGGTATTGAAATCCATTATCTAAATACCTTTTCGGTGGGGATAAAAAAATAAAATATAAAGCGCGCACCACAAGCTGCTTTAATGAAGTGAAGTCATTGTAAAGAATAAAAAACACCCTGTGTCATAAATTTAAAAAATGTTAAATTAAAAAACCATGTGTATTTTTGTATAGAAATCATCTTTTCTATCAATTTTTCTAAAAATAAAACTTAATTAATTTTATTAAAAAATCACATAAACCCATGTTTATTATTCTATTTAATTCATAAAACTCTGTTTAAAATAAATTTCACTTTAATTTTAAGACCACCCAAGCATACATTTCAAAAATAAATGATAAAACCAATCACATGTTAACAGTAAATTATGAGAATTTAGTTTTTAAATAATAAGAATTATTGATATATAGTTTATTAGTAAAAAACAAAAGCCTACTTATTTTTTACATATTTAAGATACTCATTTCTCTCTTAAAATATCCCAATCATATTTTTCAAAACTTAAGTAAATAACTTTTTTAATAGAGTATGAACATAATTTAAGCTCAGCTCATGATTGGTAAATAAGATTTGAAATAGCATTGGAGCAATGACAGTTTCAATGATCTCTTGATTCGCTATAGTGACTTCACCACGTAATTTTGCTCGATTTTGAATAATGTCGAGTTGTTGAATAATGAGAGTTTCACATTTACGGGCATTAGAATCTGAATTTGATGTATAGAGTACATCTCGCAATAAATCTTGCCCGACTTCCGATGCATATTCTTCAAAATATTGTTCGACCCATGCTGTGATATCTCGCTCAAATGAACCTAAATCTTTGGGTTCCATATCTGGTTTGAGTTCATTTAAAGCCACATCTGAAAATAACTGGTTAATATCTCCCCAACGTCGGTAAATAGTTGATGGTGTTACACGAGCTTTTGCTGCAATCATTGGAATTGTAATTTGGCTTTGCTCAAAATCTTTTTGTAAATCTTTTACAGCTTGATGAACTACAGTTTGTATTCTTTCGCTGCGACCACCTGGGCGTAATCCAGTAACAACTTTTGCCATGTATAAACTCTGTAAAGGTGTTAAAAAAACTTAGTTATATCTATATACAAAATATACTAAAGCTAAAGATTTGCTTTAATGTAAAAATAATGTATAAAAGCTAAATATTAGCTTTTATGTTATTCGTCTTATATGAACAATTCAAGTTCAAAACAGTCACTGTCTGTTTTTAAATTAGACTCAACAAGTGCGTTGACACTCAATACGATTACACTCATGACATTTATGGCTGGATCGAGTGCACCTACACCACTGTATCGCCTATATCAGCAGCTTTGGCAATTTTCACCAGTCACATTGACTCTAATTTTTGCAACTTATGCTTTTACACTGCTGGGTTCATTGCTCATTATTGGTTCTTTGTCTGACTATATTGGACGTCGCCCAGTCATTATTGCAGCCATTTCTCTGCAAATTATTTCAATGAGTTTTTTCCTGTTTGCTTCAGATGTTTCAATGTTGTATATCGCAAGAGGCTTACAAGGTATAGCAACTGGTCTTGCTGTTTCAGCGATAGGTGCAGCAATTTTAGATTTTAGTAAGCTTCATGGCTCACTTATTAATAGTATCGCCCCGATGGTAGGTATGGCCGTTGGTATTTTTCTGACCTGTTCTATTTTGCAGTTCTCTGCTCACCCCTTGCAGCTTGTTTTTGAGTTTTTATGTTTTCTTCTTATTTGTGAACTCATTTTAAGTTTTCTTACTCCCGAGACAGTACAAAAAAGAGCGGGGGCGCTTGCATCTTTAAAGCCGAATATGGCTATTCCTCCACAAACAAAAAGTGCTTTATTAAGTATTAGCCCAATTAATATTGCCCTCTGGATGGTCAGTGGTTTTTTCTTATCACTTATGCCCTCTTTACTCGCAAAAATTTTCCACACTTCATCTGCATGGCTAAATGGTATTACCTTTATGGCGCTAGCTCTATCAGGTGCAGCAGGTATATTAACGCTTAGGAAATCGACAAATTTCCGTATTTTATTAACCGGTACCTTATCCATTACAATTGGTGCGATAGTTTTGTTTTTAGCGATTAATCTAACCAGCGCTGTCGTTCTGTTTTTAGGTTCTATTATCACGGGTGTAGGTTTTGGTACGGCGTTTATGGGTGCCATTCGTAGTGTAATGCCATTAGCCCTTCCAGAAGAACGTGCTGGCCTTATGGCAGCATTCTTCGTTGAAAGTTATTTGGCCTTTAGTATTCCTGCAATTTTAGCGGGTTATTTTGTTGGCAAGATTGGACTGATGCATACAGCAAATGGTTATATTTGTTTTATTGTCTTACTATCGCTAGTTGCCCTTTTCATGATTTTTAAAAATTTTAAAAATAAATAACCGTATAAAAAAAGCCTCATGTGAGGCTTTTTTTTATAATTACTGATCACGCCAACGCTTTAAAAAACGTTTTACATATTTTTTAAATGGCCATGTAAACTGTTTTACAAAGCTATTTGGAATTTTATAACCGACTGTACCATATACGCTCGCCAAGTGATTTGGCATATATAAAGTTTTAAAAATGACGTCATACAGCGGAATAAAAGCAGCGTAATTTTTATCAATTGCAGGCTTTTCAGAAGAATGATGCCAATGATGAAATTCAGGTGTTGCGATAAACCAACGTAAATATGGAAAACGAAAACGTACATTGGAATGAATAAAAATAGCGTGGAATGAAATAAAGATTAAATACGCAAAAACAGCAGAAGTATGAAACCCTAAAAGGAAAATCGGCAGAGTTGCAATAAAACGAGTCATTAATACTTCAATGACGTGTAAACGAGACGATGCTAACCAATCCATATATTCAGTTGAATGGTGAATCGCATGAAAACGCCATAAAAAGTTAACTTCATGCATGGCTCGGTGCAACCAATACACTGTAAAATCAACCACAATGAGCAATTCAATAAATTGCAGCCAAATTGGCTGAGCTTGAACATACGGCACAATTGGATTATTCGGCAGGTGCGTAATCCAATACTGAATTGGCATAACCGTTAAAAAGCTAAATAGTTGAATGCCAATATGACTCACCATGAAATATTTCATGTCAGTCACCCATCCCACCCTTAAGATCTTTTGTTCAGGATTTTTTGCAAAAAAGCCTTCAAGAGGAATAAAAATAAAAGCCAAAATGACCAAGGTAAGTACAAAATAATCAATGCCCGCATAAAACGGTACGCTTGGAATGACAGGAGCCTGTATCACACCACAGCCCAATACTGCCGCCAGAAGTGCAAAGCATAAACCATAAAAACCATATCGATTTTGTCGAATGATCGCACTAAATGCACCAAAACCAGTGCTAATGATTATGCCTGTAATGAGGCCATAATAAAAAAGATGATAATGCTTTACGTAAAATGGTCTTAGCTCAGGAGTTGTAAGTACGCTTGGAAATAAAAAACATAAAGCACCGAATAAGCAAAGTAAGCTAAGTGACATGGAAATAAAGGCGCTAATTTTCCCTAAACCCGCGTTAAGTTCTAAATTTTCAAATTTTGCTCTTAATTGGTCGGTCATAATTTATATCAACAGTTCTTATTGTCTCTGCCGCGAATGCTAACAAAATTTAATTATTAATTGTAAAAGAACTGCATTTAACTATTTATAAAAAATAGATATATAAACAAAACTAATCAATTAACCCAAAAATAGGATTAATTGATTAGTTATCATAAATATTTATCTATTTCAAAACGTGGAAATAAGATAAAAATAATGAAGTTATAAAATGAGTATAGGCTATTTATTTTTATATGGAGTCTCGTAAGTTGTTTCGGCAACAGGTGAAACTCGCCAAATTGTATTACCAACATCATCTGCAACTAATACAGCTCCCGAGAAATCAATTGCCACTCCAACAGGTCGTCCATAAGCTTTACCTTTATCACTAAGAAATCCAGTCAAAATATCTTGCGGCGGACCAGAGGGTTGACCACTTCTAAATGGGACAAAAACCACCTTATAACCACTATGAGGTTTACGATTCCATGAACCGTGTTGACCAATGAACGCCCCCCCTCTAAATTGTGGCATCAGTTCAGCGGCATAAAAAGCAAGTCCTAAAGAAGCAGTATGGTTACCTAGTGCATAGTCAGGTTTAATTGCACGTGCGACCATTTCAGGGTTTTGAGGTTTTACTCGTACGTCAACATGTTGACCATAGTAACTATAAGGCCAACCATAAAAAGCACCATCTTGAACCGAGGTCATATAGTCTGGCACTAAATCGCTACCGATTTCATCACGCTCATTAACAACCGTCCAGAGTTTACCGCTTTGAGGTTGCCAAGCCATGCCATTTGGATTACGCAATCCCGTTGCAAATGGGCGTGCCTGACCACTTGCGATATCAAACTCTATAATCTGTGCACGGCCTTTTTCTTGATCTAGCCCATTTTCAGCAACATTACTATTGGAACCCACTGTAATGTAGAGCTTGGTCCCTTCACGGTTAGCAATTACGTTTTTAGTCCAGTGATGGTTTAAAGGGCCACCTGGTAAATCCAATACTTTCGTACCACTTGTAGTAATTTTAGTTTCACCCTCTTGATAAGGGAAACGTATGAGTGCATCCGTATTGGCAACATATAAATTATTACCCACCAACGCCATACCAAATGGTGAATTTAAATTTTGAAGGAAAACCGTCTTTTTATCGGCCATTCCATCTCCATTGGTATCACGAAGTAAGCTAATACGATTTGCACTTGGGTGAGATGAACCTGCTCTCTTCATCACAAAAGACATGATCTTGCCTTTAATCCCTTTGCTATCTTCCGGTTTAGGCGGAGCATCCGTTTCGGCAACCAATACATCGCCATTTGGTAATACATAAAGCCAACGCGGGTGCTCAAGCCCTTTAGCAAATGCTTTTACCTTTAAGCCTTGTGCTGGTGTTGGCATAGCCCCACTCGGCCAACCTTCTGCAGGTGCAATATTAACAGTGGGAAATAAACTTGATTTAGGTTCTGGTAATTTTGGGTCTGGGCCGTAACTTTCAGTAATCGGATATTGCGAGGATGAAGCACATCCAGCTAATGTAATTAAAACCGCAGTGCCTAAAACTGGCAGTAAAAAACGTTTTGTCATGATTTATCACCATTTATTTTTTGTCGTCATGGAAATAGGTTAATTTATACCTGTAATTAAACAAGCAACTTTAATGAAGTCTTTTGTTTATCACTTGCAAAAAAGTTTCTTTATCTTTTGGAGAAATCATCACTTTGGCTATTCTACCATTTTTCATATAGCTAATTTTAAGCCGATCTAACGATAGCGCTGGAGATGAAAGTGGATTATGTGTAGGCTCTATTTGAGTAATATCATTAATATTAATTTTCCATCGAAAAATTAGGTTTTTAATGATTAATGTATTGTTTTCTACAACATAATAAGTATTAAAGATGGGGAGCCAAATAAGAAAAATGATTAGACTATAAATGACGAGATGTGGAAAATTTGAAGCTAAAGAATAATGATGATTTGCTTCATAAATTTTCATAAGGATATTGGCAGTAATAACCACAAATATTAATAAAAGCCACCAATCAATTTTTGATCTAAATTTCAAAAGTCATCCTCCACGTCTAAATCTCATTTATAAGGAGTATTTCTATATATTTTTTATAAAATAGTTGAACTAAAAATTAGCTTTAAATGTTAATGATACAAAATCTCGATCATCTATGGTGCTAAATTCATTAGAACCAAAAAAGTTATTATAGGCAATCTCTGTTGTATATTTTTGCTGATACGTCATAGATAACGCCGCACTTACACTCATTTGCCCTTCTTGAAAGTTTTGGCTATATCCATAAACATCATGTCTAAAACTAAGACTTGGAGTAATCACAGTAGAGGGTAAAATATCTTGATAATTTAATGCGCCACGTAACCGGTAACCAAATGACCATTCATTAAAAAAACCGTTTTTATTACAAAAGCGTTCATTTAAATTATCTATTTCTGTATTTGTAAGATGAGCTGTACCATATGGCGTACATTTAAAGTCGCCTGTTTCAGGATTATAAGCCCCTGTTGACAGCTCACTACGGCCAAATGCGCCTGTCCGGCCAATCCGATGATTACCAATATCTGCAATATGGTTTAAGGCAAACTCTGTAGACCATGTCAGGGAATTTGCACCCCCAATATTGAATATGCTATCAGTTGCTCCAACCGAAAATTGTGTTACGGGCAAGCGTACATATCCTTGAATATATTGACCCAATTCAACAGTTTTTCCCGGCGGCGCAAATGGTGTTCCCTCTGATAGCACTTGAGCATAGACAATGTCTGTGCCGTTTAGTTGTAAAGGTTGATTAGGCTTGTGGGTTAACTCACTAAAAACGGTTGTTGTTCCAACTTTCCCAGTCAGACTTAATCCAAACATTTTGATATTTTCAGGGTAGATAGAAAAATAACTTGCGGTATTAAAATGTTCAGGTCCCGCTGCCGTTACAGCCGTGCCATCAAAGTTTGCATTACGACTATGGTAGTTCGCATAGTAAATACCTAACTCAGCATTATTTAAACTTGGTAATGTCTGTTTTAAAGCAATGCCATATTGGCCATTGTCCTTTGCTTTTCTACTTTCTGCACGTGGAATATAGGTACGTAAACGAATTGCGGTATCTGATAGTTTATCTCCACCTCCAGCAATCAGAACTGGGCCTGCATTTTCGGGCACAAAGTCTGAAATTTCAAAGAAAGTTCCGCTACCATCAACGAGTGACGGTCTAAATTTAAATTGATAGAACCCTTCTATTTTCAAATTTTTATTAATTTTTGTGTCGAATGAAAACATTTCAGTTGGAATGATTCGTTCTTTTACATCACCACCCGGTCGGTTAATTGCGGCAAAATCAAATGCACTTACCGAATTTAAACCGTTTTGAAAAAACTGAGATTTCCCCCAATTTAAAGTCTGTTTACCTAATTTTAAATTGATGCTTTTTCCATCGTCTAATTCAAAATCTTTCCATATATAGGCATTCCATAAATCAATACCTTTGAACTTTGCGAGCCTTGGCCAAGCTGAATCATTAAAGGGTTTAAAGTCTCCTTGTCCTGTCTCATAGGCATGGTCATACCAGTATTTAGTGCTGATGACCGCACCTTGCTGTTTCCCATTTAGCTGAACTTCGGTTATGCCTCTGATAATCTCTGAAATAGCATCATATTTACTAAAGTTCATACGCCCATCGTCACCATTCACATCAATGCTAGCGCCTTGCTTACCGATTTTGTTTGCATCGGGACGGTAAAGTAATGAAACAGATGGATCTTGTGTACTCCAACTGGCACCTAAGCTTAATGTCGTTTTTGTATCAAACTTCCAGTCTTGATCAACATCAAAACTCGCTGCATTTGCTTTAGACACCAATAAAATCAGACTTAATGAAATACCTATTTTTTGAATATATAAAACGTGATTGTTTCTTTGATTTAAATAGACGTAATGACCCATCATATTATCTCCCTATTAATATGATTTTTCTTATGTATTGCTTATTACTCGAAGCCATCCATTGGCTTTAAATGGTTTTAATAAGCAGGTATTTTTTGCCCTAGGCAGGTTGTTCAATCTGATCTAACTGTTGAATGAATTGTTCAGCTCTTGGCCAATAGCCAAAGCCAGATTCGGGATTTAAATGTCCCACTTCACCTAAATTTACGAGTCGACTCCCCCACTGTTTTGCCATTTCACTGACAACTTCATAACGAGCTAAATGGTCATTGGTGCTTGCAACCAAAATGCTGGGAAAAGGTAGTGTTTGATCGGGTAAAGGACTCCATCCTTCTTGATGCAGTACAGCAGGACTTGGGTAACTTTCAGGCCAACTTTGGTTTAAGTCAGGTGGAGCCACAAGTAAAGCACCCTGAATTGGTCGTTGGTATTTTGCAGCCCAGTGTATTGTCATTAGCACACCCGCGCTGTGTGCAACTAAAATGACAGGCCCTTGTATTTGTTCGAGTTGTGCCTGAATAGCAGCAACTCTATTTTCACAATTGAGTTTATTGACTTGTACAGGTGGTACAGAGCGCACCTTTGCTAGCCTTGTCTCTAAAATTGTTTGCCAATGCTCGGGAACATGATCGCGTAATCCCGGAATAATTAGAATTGTTGCTTTGGTTTGTATTTTTTCCATTTCGACGCCTGTGAAATTTGCTATTTAGAATGCATAAGAATTTTTATAAAACTCCATTCACAATAAAGGCTCATTTCAGTGAATGGTGTACATAAGGCGTCACGGACTTTTCATTTGACGACACATCTTTTTCAATTTTCATTAATGAATTAAAATAGCTCTGTAATTACAATTGAATAAAAAGAATAGATTTTAAAATTGATTCGACATCACGATTAGGCTCTTAAATAAAAGCTTTTGTAATGTAGATATTTTAGTTATAACTAGATATGAGCTGTAAGGAATATGGCTAATTAAGAACAAGGAGATAATAAAATGGTGCCTCTTGCGCATACCGCCTCTTTAAAAAATTATTTGGCAGTTGCTCAGCAATTAGATCTAAATCCCTA
>Ga0157359_1000655_pt1 | contig 13024 bp, 10 predicted proteins | sample AttcapACBM3_FD_111482 | JGI IMG/M metagenome (GOLD analysis project Ga0157359, IMG submission 111482) | Fungus gardens microbial communities from leaf cutter ant in Botucatu, State of São Paulo, Brazil - Atta capiguara ACBM3 | ecosystem: Host-associated > Fungi > Mycelium > Unclassified ...
AGCGGTACCCCTACCGCAGCGCCCAGGATCAGGGCGCAGACCAGCAGCGCCACCAGCGGTATCCCGAACACGGGCTGCACCAGGAAACGGCCGCCGCTGTTATCCCCTGCAACTTTTGCCCTGGACGTCTCTGCCGGGTTGGCGGCTTCGGACCGGGCGCGGGTGGGCTGCCCGGGCGGCTGACGTCCTGGCCTGGCCTTGCCTTCCATCTCGATCAGATCGGCGATATCGGCGAGGGTCCCGCTGTTGCGGGTGATCTGCTCATGAGCAGCGCGGAGGGAATCAGGCTTGGCCGTGCGGCCTGCACCGCGAGGAGGTCTTCGTGAGGCGGTCATAGTGCAAAAAACGGCGGAGAAGGTGCTTAGGATGACACAGCCTGAGGTTAAGGCTATTAACCTTAGCCCTATATATGGCTAATTGCCACTATTTCTCGAGTGCCTGCCTGAGCAGCGGAACGCTGACCTCCTCCCCCGCTTCGAGCGCCGCCAACGCCAGGCGGGTGGCTTCGCGGCGCTCTTCCAGGGAGTAGTCCTCCGCGCCCTCGTCCGGCAGCTCCAGTTGTTGTTCAAGTGCATTGAAGGAATGCCATTCGGCATCCTCCGCCACAGGGCGGGCCAGGCTGTCCTGCGCGGGGATAGACCCCGGTTCATCCGCTTCAACCGGCTGAGCGGACTCGCTCGTGCCCGACCCGGGCAGGAAGTCATGTGCAGCGCCCTGCTGGATATACAGCGGGACCGCCGCTTCGGCGGCCTGCCCCGTAGCGGTCAGCGCAGCCGGGGTACGCGCGAGTTCGAGCCTGGGCACTACCCCGGCCTGGTACAGCGCCAACAGGCGGGCATCGACGTAGCCCAGCAAGAGATAGCCCGCCGAGGTTTCGCTGCCATCTTTATTCATCACAGTGCTTCCTGAATGGGTTGGAACGATCGCCTCCGGGATTCGCGGAGGCGAATGAAGGACCGCTCCCCTGACTATCCGATCCTGAGCGCTGCAGCCCTTCAGCTGTTTCCGCAACCCGGACGCTGAGCAAGCGTTCTGCACAGGCAGCGCCATCAGGCCGAACAGCCGGGGGCGGCAGGTCTATCGCTGCACGGCGATACATTTGATTTCCGCGAGGAGTCCGGCACGGGCCAGTTCGGCGACGCCGATGCAGGTCCAGGCGCACATCGCTCTGGGAAAGACCGCATCCTTCACGCGCCTGAAGACCGGCATGTGCCTATGCAGGTCGACGTGGAAAGTCGTCAACTCCACCACATCCTCGAACGTACAGCCACCCGCTGCCAAGACAGTGCGAAGATTGTCCCAGGCCGCCCGGAATTGCTGCTCGGGATCCTGGATAACCTCCAGCTCCGGCGTACGGCCCACCTGCCCTGCGCAATAGAGCGTTTTGCCGACCTTCACGGCCGGTACATAACCCGCACGTTCGACAAGCAGTCTCATGCTGTCGGGGATGATCAACTGGCGGTCTGTCATTGTCTTCGCGTCCGCAGTCGTAGAAAAGGCAAACTAACAGCAGCAGTGCTCCGAGGCCTAGCCGCGCTTTTCCGGGGCTGCCCCGGACGCCTGACCTCGCGGGCTCCGCCCCGATCCTCCGGGGATGCCGAGGGCAGCCTTGATCCGGTCTCGGCCAGGACGACATCGCTCGCACCAACGCTCAGCAGACGGCCGTCACTCATGGCGGAAGTCCGTATCGATCGCATGAGCGTCTGCTTCAATTCAAGCGGTCACGACTTCGAAAAACAGGCCGAAACCCGCGTCCTTGAAGGCATCCGCTCAAGTTATCGGGGCCATTGCCGTTATGTTCATCACACCCCCAACCGGTACATGGATATGACCCTTCGCGCGTTCAACATCGCCACCCGCAGCCTGTTGTGTTTCGGTCTACTCGCCGCGTTGGTAGCCGGCCTGGGTATTTTCGGCATCACCCAGATGTCGCAGATCAGGGGCCAGAGCCTGGTGATCGAAAACAACAGCGTTCCGAGCATCGTGGAGGCCGACAACCTCGCTTTGCAGCTGGCCCGTACCCGCATCGAGGTGCTGCGCCTGCTGGCCATTCCTGACGCCTCGACCGTCGCCAATACCCGCAGGAAGATCGACAGCATCAGCGGCGAGGTCGCGGAGGCCTTCGGCCGCTATGACAAATTGGTCAGCTCCGATCGTGAACGCCAGGCCTTGGAGAGCCTGCGCCAGATCCACCGGGACTACCTCAACAATGTCAACCAGCTGGCCGACCTGGTAGTCGCCGGTAAGGTGGAAGAAGGCCGGGCGCTGGTGCAGGCCGGCATGGCCCAGCTGGGCGCCAGGATGAACGAGAGCACCGAGGCCCTGCGCAAGGTGAACCAGGAGGACGTCAAGGCCGCTGCCGAGGACGCGGGGATCACCTACAGCAACTCCAAGACGATCACCTGGCTGTCCATCGGCCTCGCGCTGGGGCTGACGCTCCTGCTCGCCTGGCGCATGACGGTCAGCCTGACCTACCCCATAGCCAACGCGGTAGCCGCGGCCAGGGTCATTGCCGGTGGCGACCTGACCCAGACCCTGGATGCCCGTGGTCACGACGAGGCCGCCCAAATGCTGCAGGCCATGCAGCAGATGCAGACCAATCTGCGTGACACCCTGGGTCATCTGGGCCAGTCCGCCACCCAACTGGCCTCCGCCGCCGAGGAAATGACCGCCGTCATGCAGGAGAGCGCTACCGGCCTGCAGCAGCAGAACAGCGAAATCGAAATGGCGGCCACCGCCGTGACCGAGATGAGCCAGGCGGTCGAGGAAGTGGCCGGCAATGCCACCTCCACCTCTACCGATTCGCGCCAGGCCGCGGCCAGCGCGCGTGACGGCCAGCAGCAGCTGGGCAACACACTGATTGCGATCGAGACCCTGACCGACAATGTGCTGAGTGCCAGCGATCGCGCACGTGAGCTGGCCGAACAGACCCGCAACATCAGCCAGGTCCTCGACGTCATCCGCTCGGTAGCCGAGCAGACCAACCTGCTGGCGCTCAATGCGGCCATCGAGGCCGCTCGGGCAGGCGATGCCGGTCGCGGCTTCGCGGTCGTGGCGGACGAGGTACGGGGGCTGGCTCAGCGGACCGGCGACAGTACGCGCGAAATCGAGAAGATGATCGGCAGCATCCAGCACGGCACCGGGCAGACCGTGAATGCCTTGCTGACCAGTGCCGACCAGGCGCGCCAGACCCGCGAACAGGCGCAGGCCGCCAGCGGCGCCCTGGAAACCATCGCCCAGTCGGTGTCAGGTATTGACGAGCGCAATCTGGTGATCGCCAGTGCCGCCGAGGAACAGGCTCAGGTGGCCCGCGAGGTCGACCGTAACCTGGTGCGGATCCGCGACCTGTCGGTCCAGACGGCCGCCGGCGCCCACCAGACCCGCGTCGCCAGCCAGCAGCTGTCTGAACTGGCGGTGCAGCTGAACGGGCAGATTCGTCGATTCCGCGTGTAGACGTCCCTGCCCCCCTAGCTGCTGCCCCCCTCCCCGGGCCTGTCGGCAACCGGCCGGCAGACTGACCGCTGAGCTACGACAGGTCGAGTATCACCCGATCCGGGTGATACTCGATGGGCTTCTGGTTTCACCGAACTGCCCCTTCCTGCGGGCGCGGGTCAGACACTGCCGTACTCAAACACCCCGGCCAGGCTCGCTGCCCTCTTCGCTGGGAAGCAGACCGCGCGCCGGTCTTGGCGGATCGTTCCAGTAACAGGTAGCACGGGTATTGCTCTGCGGCCGGGCCGACTGCTCGCAGCTCATCGCAGTCGGTGACCGGAAAGACCGCGCTGGCTCAGCGCAAGGTGGGGAGTGGTCCGCAATCAGGGTCTGATGCGTTGAACCAGGCAGGTGCCCTGGTCGAATGGCGCTGGCCACGCAGTTGCTCCGCGGATGAATTTGAACTGCCCGTGCGGCGGGATTTTCTTCACCTGCCGCCTGCCACTTGGTGGCCTTGTGAGCTGGCGTCCCTTGGAAAGTAGCCCTGGGTGGACTTCCGATCACCCAAGGCCACCGGTTTGTCAGTTGGTCGCCTCGACCTTGGAGGCCTTGTCGGCCCGCTGCCCTTGCTGGGCCAGCGTTTCATGCAGCTGCCGATGCTGCAGGAGCGCCGCCTGGCTATCGCGGAAATCCTCATTGTGTGAGATCGAGCGCTCGCTGCCGTCTGCGGCATAGCCGAGGTTCGCAACTACGAGGGTGGCAGCAAACAGGGCCGTCTTGAGGAATGTCATGGTGTTTCTCCTTCTAGAGTGCAGCGTGGGTATGAGCGCCACTCTAGAGGTGCGCGGCCAACGCCAGGATGAGCCGCGCATTACAATCCTGTCATCCTTTCAGGGGCTGTTCGCGATGGCGCGAAAACATACAGATCCCGAAAGAACAGCTCTGCCCCCCTCAAAAGGCGTCAACCTCCCCGCCCGTGTGCAGCGATCGCCCACCGCTCAGGCGCCGGAATCGCCGGTGTCCTCACCCATGGCGTTGATATTGGAAAAGCGCTCGACCAGAAAATCGATCAGGCTGCGCACCCTGGCCGAAAGATGCAGCTGTTGCGGGTAAACCGCGTAGATATCCGCCTGCTCGGTCTGGTCTTCCAACACCACCCGCAGGCGACCGCTGCGTACATAGCGGGCGATATCCCATTCGGAGCGCTGCAGAATCCCATAGCCTTCCAGGGCCCAGTTCAAGGCCACCTCCCCATCGTTGCAGCTCAGGGCACCGTGGATCTTGACATTTTGCGTGCGCCCGCCGTTGTTGAAATTCCAGACGCCGTAGGTCGCTTCGTTCTGCCGCAGGAAAATGCAGCTGTGGTCTTGCAGGTCCGTGAGCCGGGAGGGGCTGCCATGCTTTTCCAGATAGAGGGGGGAGGCGCATAGCAGTCGGCGATTGGAGGCGATCTTGCGGGCATGGAACGCCGCGTCGGGGAGGTTGCCGATCCGGATGGCCAGATCGAAACCATGGGCGGCAAGATCCAGCGGATGATCGCTGATCTCCAGCTGCACCTTGACCTCGGGATAGCGGGTATGAAAGGCAGCGAGGGCCGGGCCGATATAGCGGCGGCCGAAACCCAGGGTCGCATTGACTCGTATCAGGCCCTTGGGGGTCGCGCGACAGCTGCTGACCAGCTGCTCCACCTCATTGATCTGCGTGAGGATGCGCTCGGCATGGTTGAAGTACATCTCCCCCTCGGCCGTCAGGCTCATGGACCGGGTTGTCCGGGTGACCAAGCGAATGCCCAGGCGGGCTTCGAGCGCACTCAGACGCTTGCTCACCGCTGGCGGGGTCACCCCCAGTTCCCGAGCGGTCGCTGCCAGGCTGCCTTTCTCGGCAAGCAGATGGAAAAAAGCGAGATCAAGGGTCTGGCTCATTAGTAACTCAAAGTTAATTAAGTAGTGATTTTGAGGCACTCACAGGGTCGCGATCACTACATATACTCCTCCCACACTCTGCTGAACAGCCTGCGATCAACCATCCCGCACCAGTCGGCTTAGTTGAGCCAGTTAAAAGCGCCATCAAAACTCCCGCAATTCCAGCGGAGTGTATTGGACTGAGCCAGATAATGGGATCCAAGACCAGTAACGACTGCCGAAGACGTTCGACGTTGAACCTCACCCTATTGAAAGCGGCTCGCACCGAAGCCTTTAACTTCGATAGAGGAGATGTGCGTGCTGGTACTGATTGATCACTGACCGTCTTCAATCGTGCGAGGCAATACTTCAGACATCTCGCGACCGGTCGAAAGCCGGTTACCCGATGTCTCCTGACAAAAATAAAAATTCAGGAGTTAACAATGAAAAAAGCGCTCGGAAAACTCTACGTACAGGTGTTGATCGCAGTAATAGCCGGTGCTCTTGTCGGCGTGCTGTTTCCTGAAACAGGGGCGGCACTGAAACCCCTGGGCGATGCCTTCATCAAGCTCATCAAGATGCTGTTGGCGCCGGTCATCTTCCTGACGGTAGTGACCGGCATCGCCGGCATGGAAAACATGAAGGAACTGGGACGGGTCGGCTTCCGCGCCCTGATCTATTTCGAAGTGGTTTCCACCCTGGCGCTTGTCGTCGGCCTGGTGGTCGCCAATGTATTGAGGCCCGGCAGTGGAATGAATGTCGACGTCACGACCCTGGATACTGCAAGTCTCAGCAGCTACGCCACGGCCGCCAAGCATACGTCGGCCATGGACTTCCTGATGGGCATCATTCCCAACACCATCGTCGATGCCTTCGCGAAGGGCAACGTGCTGCAGATACTCCTGTTTTCAGTCTTGCTAGGGGTGGCCCTGGCCAATGCCGGGCCGCGGGCGAAACTCTTCGTTGACACGCTCGACAGCCTGACGCAAGGCATGTTTCGGATCGTCAGCATGATAATGCGCCTGGCGCCTATCGGAGCCTTCGGCGCGATCGCCTTCACCATCGGCAAATACGGCTTCGGCTCGCTGTTTTCGTTGGGCAAGCTGGTGGCTTGCGTCTATCTGACCTGCGCGGTGTTCGTGATTTTCGTACTGGGTCCGATCTGCCGATACAGTGGCTTCAGCCTCTGGAAGTTCCTGAAGTACATCAAGGAAGAACTGTTCACCGTGCTGGGGACCTGCTCATCCGAATCGGTGTTGCCGCAGATGATCTCGAAAATGGAGAAGGCCGGTGTATCCAAGCCGGTGGCAGGACTCGTCATTCCCTCAGGCCTGACCTTCAATCCTGATGGGCAAGCCATTTACTACACAATTGCCGCCATCTTCATCGCCCAGGCGACCAATACCCCGCTGACCTTGACCGATCAGCTGATCGTGCTGACCGTTCTGATGTTTACCTCCAAGGGGTCCGCGGGCGTGGCCGGGGCAGGCTTCATCATCCTCACGGCGACCCTGGCTTCGCTCGACACCATCCCGGTGGCCGGCATGGTGCTGCTGTTGGGTGTGGATCGCTTCATGTCCGAGGCGCGGGGCATTACCAATACGATCGGCAATGGGGTCGGAACGATGGCCATCGCCAAATGGGTGGGCGCTTTGGACACGGCCAAAATGAATAGAGCGCTTGATGGCGAAGACCTGGAAGAAACTCGTGATGCTGCGCGCTCCGAGACCGCCAGATCGGCGACGTCATCGAGCGAGACGCTTGTGCAACTACCCGATGTTACAAGTCGGGCGCTCAAACATTAATAAAGATCTGACTGCCCTTTATTAAGCAGCCTCACGTCGGCGTCTGCTCCGCACAAAGATCGTTTTCATTACTTGTCGATGAAAAACACGTTCTTGTTGTTCGATTCGATCTAAGAGCCAGTTTTCTGGCATACAAAAAACTCAAAGCAGGATAATGCGATGGTTAGCCGAACGCTTTACGACAAACTTTGGGATTCGCATCTGGTGAAACAGCGCGACGACGGCTCGGCGCTGCTCTACATCGACCGTCACATCATTCACGAAGTGACCTCGCCCCAAGCCTTCGAAGGCTTGCGGCTGAGCGGCCGCGCGCCCTGGCGTGTCGATGCCAACATCGCGACCCCGGACCACAACGTGCCAACGACAGCTGAGCGCAAGGGTGGCATCGCCGCCATTGCCGATCCGGTTTCGCGTCTGCAAGTGCAGACCCTCGATGACAACTGCGACCAGTACGGCATCACCGAATTCAAGATGAACGACGTTCGCCACGGTATCGTTCATGTCATCGCTCCGGAACAGGGCGCCACCCTGCCGGGCATGACCGTGGTTTGCGGCGATTCCCACACCGCTACCCACGGCGCCTTCGGGGCGCTGGCACACGGTATCGGCACCTCCGAAGTCGAGCATGTGCTGGCGACCCAGTGCCTGATCGCCAAGAAGATGAAAAACATGCTGGTTTCCGTCGATGGCCAATTGCCATTCGGGGTGACCGCCAAGGACATCATCCTCGCAATAATCGGCAGGATCGGTACCGCCGGGGGTAATGGCCACGCCATCGAGTTCGCGGGCAGCGCCATTCGGGCCTTGTCCATCGAAGGCCGCATGACCATCTGCAACATGGCGATCGAGGCCGGCGCCCGCGTAGGTCTGGTAGCGACGGACGAAAAAACCATCGCCTATATCAAGGGCCGCCCGTTCGCCCCGAAAGGCGCGGAGTGGGATATGGCCGTCGAAGCCTGGAAAGACCTGGTATCTGATGCCGGCGCTCGCTTCGACAAGGTGGTCGAACTCGACGCCGCGCAGATCAAGCCGCAAGTCAGCTGGGGCACTTCGCCGGAAATGGTCCTGGCCGTAGACCAGAACGTTCCCGATCCGGCCCAGGAGACGGACCCGATCAAGCGCGACTCCATCGTCCGTGCCCTGAAATACATGGGTCTGACCGCCAATCAGGCGATCACCAACATCCCGCTCGACCGCGTGTTCATCGGCTCATGCACTAACTCGCGGATCGAAGACCTGCGGGCTGCGGCCGTGATTGCCAAGGGCCGCAAGGTGGCTTCGACCATCAAGCAGGCCCTCGTCGTGCCGGGATCGGGTCTGGTGAAGGCCCAGGCCGAAGCGGAAGGCCTGGACAAGATTTTCCTCGACGCCGGTTTCGAATGGCGCGAACCAGGCTGCTCGATGTGCCTGGCGATGAATCCGGACCGCCTGGAGTCCGGCGAGCACTGCGCCTCTACGTCCAACCGCAATTTTGCCGGACGCCAGGGAGCCGGTGGTCGTACCCACCTGGTCAGCCCGGCCATGGCCGCCGCTGCGGCGGTGAACGGTCGCTTCGTCGACGTCCGTGACCTGATCTGATCTGATCTGAAGGAGCCAAGCATGAAAGCCTTTACCCAGCACACAGGACTTGTCGCCCCTCTGGATCGCGCCAACGTCGACACCGACCAGATCATTCCCAAGCAATTCCTGAAGTCGATCTACCGAACGGGTTTCGGCCCCAATCTGTTTGATGAATGGCGCTACCTGGATGAGGGACAGCCATACCAGGACAATTCCAAGCGGCCGCTGAACCAGGATTTCGTCCTCAACGCCACGCGCTATCAGGGCAGCAGCGTCTTGCTGGCCCGGGAGAACTTCGGTTGTGGTTCCAGTCGCGAGCATGCGCCCTGGGCGTTGGAGGAGTACGGTTTCCGCAGCATCATCGCGCCGAGCTTCGCCGATATCTTCTTCAACAACAGTTTCAAGAACGGCCTGCTACCGATCGTCTTGCGCGATAGCGAGGTGGACGAGCTGTTCCGGCAGGTTGAAGCCGAGCCGGGCTACCAGCTGCACATCGACCTGGAGGCCCAGACCGTGACCCGTCCGGATGGCAAAATCCTGAACTTCGAGATCGACGCCTTCCGCAAACACTGCCTGCTCCAGGGGCTGGACGATATTGGCCTGACCTTGTTGGAAGCCGATGCGATCACGGCGTTCGAAATCAAGCACCGGGCACGTCAGCCCTGGCTGTTCAGAAACCCTGAAGAATCGACGCGAGCGCTTGGCTAACGGCTATGAATCCATGATCACCCTTGTTTCAGTGACATCAGCTGCGCATTGAGATAAGCCGATATCCCCTCTCGCTCTGGTGGTAAAAACAATCTGGCAGACGACCACTCATCGCTCTGTCCAGGCCAGTTTTCAGAGAGAGAGGGGCTCCAGGAGGCCGTGATCGAGGAGGATATCCAGAAGCTCGTCGTACCGACCGTTGCTTAAGACCTCTGATCGGACTATGCCTTTTTACGGACCCTCCCGGCACGTACCTGCTTACCCTGCTGCGGTACAAAATCGTCAATGGGGGGGTATGGCGAATCCTGGCGGACCGCCAACAACGTGAACGGTCGGCGTCACAGCTGCGCGTGGATGGCACCACCGAAATGCGAGACGGGCTACTACAGGTGATGGCGGGTCGGCTGGAGGACGTCAGCGAGCGGCCTCAAGGGCTGGAAGCAGGCGGCGGGGATGTTCACAAGTTGCATCCGTCAGAGCCACCTGACACCCAAGCCCCAGGGCTTGCCTATGGTTTTCACAGACTAGGCGCTTTCGCTGACCCTGACGTCCTTGAACAGCAGGAACACCATTACGGCCGCCAGAATCTCCAGCGCCGCAACAAAGTACAGGCCCGCGGAGAGACTGCCGGTCAGGGTGCGCAGGAAACCGATCATGTAGGGCGCGACGAAGCCCGCCAGATTGCCGATGCAGTTGATCAGAGCGATTCCACCTGCGGCGGCGGTACCCGCCAGGAATGCGCCGGGGATCGACCAGAACACCGGGAAGGCGGCCAGGATGCCGGCCGCCGCCACGGTCAGGGCGATCAGCGCCAGGGTGGCGTTGCCTAGGCACAGGCCAGTCGCTATCAAGCCCAGACCCGCCAGGAGTGCAGCGATGGCGCAATGGGCGCGTCGCTCGCCGGTCTGGTCGGAATGGTGGCCGTTCCACACCATTGCCAGCGTTCCAATGATGAACGGAATGGCGGCCAGCAAGCCGATGGTCATGTTGTTATCGATGCCCAACGACTTGATCACCGACGGGGTCCAGAACGCGATGGTGGCGTTGCCCGAGACGATGCAGAAGTACACCAGTGCGCATAGCCATACCTTGGGATTGCGAACCAGGCTTCTCAGATCGCTGTGTTTTTCGGGGGCGGCATCTTCTCGAGCAATGACCTGGCTGACGTGATCGCGCTCTGCCTGCGTCAGCCACTTGGCCTGGGCCGGTTTTTCAGGCAGGTAGCGCAGCACCGCGATACCGGCCAGTACCGAGGGAATGCCCTCGATGATGAACAGCCATTGCCAGTTGGCCAGACTGCCAACCCCGACCATGCGGCTCATGATGAAGCCTGCGATAGGACCGCCTACCACTCCGGCGATGGCGAACGAAGTCATGAACATCCCGTTGATGCGTGCGCGCTGCGCCGCGGGAAACCAGTAGGTGAGGTACAACACCACGCCAGGGAAGAAGCCGGCTTCGAATGCACCGAGCAGAAAGCGCAGGACGTAGAACGACATTGGACTTTCCACATAGGCCATTGCCACCGAGGTCAGTCCCCAAAGGATTGTGATACGCGCCAACGTGCGCCGTGCGCCAATCTTTTCCAGGAGCAGGTTGCTCGGCACTTCGAAGAGGAAGTAGCCGATGAAGAATATGCCTGCGCCGAGACCGTAGACCGCTTCACTGAAACCCAGGTCATCAAGCATCGCCAGCTTGGCGAAGCCGACGTTTACTCGATCAATCCATGCCAGAACGAAGAGGAACACCAGGAATGGCAGCAGACGCCAGGCGATCTTGCGATAGGTCGCGGCGGTAGCGGTACTGTCCGGGTTCGCGCCTTGGGAATCGGCGATCAGGACGGGGTTCTGGTTCATACTGCATCTCCATCGATTCAGCGCCGAGGAAGACCCTGAGGGGACGTCGGAGCATCAAGGGTTCAAGGGGGTACCGCTGGCGTTGCCCTGCGAGAACGGCACTGCTTCAACTGTTGCGCAACAGCGACTCAACGCTGCGGGCCACTTGCAGCACGCGCGCGTCCTGGCCGTTCAGCCCGGCGATCGACAGGCCCACAGGCAATTCGTCGCCGCAGTGACAGGGCAGACTCAGCGCGCAGCCGTCCAGGAAGTTGATGACGCTGGTGTTGCGCAGTACCAGGCCGTTGGTGGCAAAGAACTGCTCATCGTCCTGCTCCAGGGCGGATAACAGCGGCGGAACGACAGCTACGCTGGGCAGCAACCAGGCATCGGCGTCACCCAGACGTGCCTTTGCAGCGGCGATCATGACCTTGCGCTGGGCTTGCAGGTGCAGGTAGTCGGCCGCGCTCAGGGACTGGCCACGGCGAATTCGTTGGGCCACGCGCGGGTCGTAGTCGCCGGCCTGGCTACCGCTCAACCAGGGATGATGTAGATACCACGCCTCGGCAGCGGTGAGGCCGCCTGCGGCATTGATCGTCGGCAGCTGATGCAACTCAGGGAAGTCGAACCAGCTGATCACAGCACCGGCTTCCCGCAGACGCTCCAGGCTGCGCTCGAAGGCGCGAGCCACGGTGTCATCCAGGCCATCCAGAACGAAATCACGGGTCACTGCGAGGCGTAAGCCGGCAAGGGAGGCAGGGCGAGAGTCGAATGTTTCGCCTGAAAGAATTTCGTCAAGCAGGATGCTATCGGCCACCGTTCTGGTGAGGGCACCAACCGAGTCCAGGCTGCTGGCCAGGGGCATGGTGCCTTGAGTCGACACCCGTTGTGCGCTGGGCTTGAAGCCCACCAGACCACAAAAGGCGGCCGGGATACGCAGCGATCCACCGGTATCTGTTCCCAGGCCAGCCACGGCCATGCCGCCGGCTACGCTCACCGCTGCACCGGAGCTGGAACCGCCTGCGATGCGCCCAGCAGCCACTGGGCTGGTCGGCGAACCGTAGTGGGGATTCAGGCCCAGGCCGGAAAAGGCGAATTCGCTCATGTTGGTCCGCCCGAGCAGAACGGCGCCAGCGGCGCGCAGGCGAGCCACGATGGCGGCATCGCAGCCGGCGGGCGCTGCCCGGGCCAATACCTTGGACCCGGCGGCGGTGACTTGCCCGCGCACGTCGAAAAGGTCTTTGATCGATACCGGCAGGCCCGCCAGGGGCGACGGGGCGTAGCCAGCAGCGCGAGCCTGGTCGCTGGCTCGTGCCGCCAATAGCGCAGCCTGGGTATCGACGCTGATGTAGGCGTGGCCACCCGCAGCGCGATGGACTTCGATGCGCTCCAGCGCTTGCGTTACCAGCGCCTCGCTGGTGGTCGTGCCCTGGGCAAGCTCAAGCGCCAACTCACTGATCGCTTTCATCAGGGTCACTCCGCTACCGGCAGTGGCTCGACGCGGTAGGTATGGCTCAAGCTGCGGCCAAGCACCGGGTCGAACAGCTCCATTTCAAAGGATTCGCCATACCCCAACTCGCCGATCACCGGCTGAGTGCCGCAGAACATCGCGGTACCGGCAGGCAGCGCGGCGCTGTCATCGAGCTTGGCCAACAAGGTAGCGGGCGCCAACAGCGAGGTCACAGGTCCGTTCTGATAAAGGGCGCGGACGCCGTCGCGATCTCGCCAGGTGCGCATTACCAGTTGATCCCAGTGCCCTTCCACCTCGGCGAAGCGCCAGGCC
>Ga0157359_1000657_pt1 | contig 12995 bp, 8 predicted proteins | sample AttcapACBM3_FD_111482 | JGI IMG/M metagenome (GOLD analysis project Ga0157359, IMG submission 111482) | Fungus gardens microbial communities from leaf cutter ant in Botucatu, State of São Paulo, Brazil - Atta capiguara ACBM3 | ecosystem: Host-associated > Fungi > Mycelium > Unclassified ...
CCATTCATGAGATATTAACAGAAGAAGCTTTTACAGCTACTGATGGCCTGATATCTCAGTCATTTGTTGTTACTTTTGTGCATCCCACATATGTATGGATAGCCCTTATTTGGGGCCTTCCAGCACAACTTAGTTTGTAAAAATCAGTCCACTAGTTGTGGAGATACAAGCTAAATGAAGTTTGTGATACTAGTATACTCCAAAGAAGGCCTCTGTGTTGTGGCAACCACTAGTCACAAAGACCAATAATCATACAAGGCAGTAAATCTCTTAGTAGGATATCAAGTGGGAATCATAAGAAAACTTAACAAGAAGTCCTTGCTATATTGCTACCCTATATATACTACTACATGTGGTCTGTGCTATAAATAATTAAATCTGCTCTTATGTCCATACTTCATCCTCATGTCTACCTCATATCTTACTTAAGGCCACTATGTTGCATCTATATGTCCTGATATTATCTTCTAGATCATTCTACTATATTCTAGGCCTATGATGTTACATGCCTCTTCATCATCCAAAATCAAAAACATTAGATAAAAGAAAAGAAAAATTGTTAGTGTCTAGAGCATTCCATAACACTTTGCACAGTAACAAGTGGTAGAGTGATAGAATACAGCAAAAACAAGAGATAATGTCTGATCAGGATAAGAACACTTGTGGAATGCTGATGCTCCCTATGAGATCTATTTATATAGATCATCATTAATTTGTAGAATATGACAGCAAGCACATATTAGGCTATAGGTATAAGAGATATAGTGTATGTTTTTCTTCCATTGAAGAAAATAGTGAAAATTGATGTAAGTATATCAGTTAGCTATATTATCATTTGTGATAGAGTGTTTCTTTACCATACACAAAGTGCATTTTTTATCAATAGTATCCATTACTCTCCTCAAACTTACTATATAGTTCTTTTCATCAAACTTAGTCTCAAATTTTCTTTTCTTGACAATTTTAGCCTATTCTACAAAGAGATTCTCAAGATATCAAAAAGACTTAAAAGAGAAATTGTCAGAGGTATGTATAAGAGATATTTTGATAGTTATTGGAAAAGATAGTAGTACAGGTACATTTTTTAAATAATAATCTTGTATAGGTTAAAGATATTTGGTTTTTAACTGAATATGTTATTTTTGAAAAATAGTATATGTAGCCAATGTGGAATAAAGGGATTGGCCAGTAGATTGGGCAGGTTTGCTACAGTCAATATCCTTTTTAGCTGATTTAGATTTTTAAAAGCCTAGAAAGTTGGTTGGACATTATTATGGTATTGATTATAAATCTGATTTTGTAAGTCTGCAAAACATGTAATAGTCTGATTCTCATCAATATAATGTATGAAGTAAAGTCAGATACACTCTTTTGATGTCCAGACCATGTTGTACATTGCTTTCTAGCCCTTTAAATCCCAGTGGTCATCAATAGACTGCTGAGACAAGATATTCATTACTAGAATAATATATTACTTAGCTAACTTGCTATCTCTCCCTACTCTTTTTATTTCTTAAAGCACAGTACTTATGTCAAAGAATATTATAGCTAAGATTACAATACATACTTTAGAATAGTCATTTTATGTGGAAAAAGCAGTTGTTGATACTACTTGTTATTTTCTTTAGCATCTTCTCTCTATCTCTTTACAATATCACTCTAAATATTTGATAAAGCTAAGTTGGTTGGTTCCAACTTTTTTTCTAAGGTTCTTCTTTTTTTAGTATCATTGAAGGTACATATAGTCTATTATCTGTATAGTAGAACTTATACTAAAGAATTAGGGTTAGAGTATAATAGTTATAGCTGTTATAATCACTCTCTTATATCTAACACATTGCTGCAGCATGGATTATAGGGTTGAGAGTTGTTTCTTTTATGATGTAATGATTGGCTACAATGTAGTTGTCTCAGTCAGTGTCTTATGTAGTAGGTATTGTTTTCTTATCTTTTTCTCATGTTCTGTAATGTCATTTATATATGGTTGTCACACACTGAACACATTGTTAATAGGTATATATAGTTGTAGATACAGTTCTATATCTTTACACTTTTACTAAATACTATGACCTTAGGCTTGACTTAGGTTGCAACTTAGGCAAAGACTTAAGTAGAAAAGTAGGAATGAGTGGTAAAGCATTACTAGGCTCACCTTGCAAAAAAAGAGTACATAGTAGTTAGCCCACTGGAACAATTGACAGTTTAACTATTGGAAGAAATAATACATATGTGGTATAGTTTATGGATAACAAGACAAGTCAATGTTAAGAACACAATATAAAGACATTGTTAGAATTACTAGAATCCTTGCAGATCACAGAAGGAGCCTCAGAGAGAACAACAGAATATATATACAAAATATTGACAGTACCAATACTAGTAAACCTGAACAATGAATAGGCAGGATTGCCAATAAATATGGTCCTAGATCCAAAATGGTTCAATAGAGATAGGATAAAATCTAAGAACTGGTAGAAGAGAATGAGATTATTCTTCAAGAGTAACTGAGTAATGAAAATAGGTGATAGGATCACTGTGATCCTTGCCTGTCTTAGAGAGGGCATAGTAGACATTTATACCCAGAAAAAGCTTAATGAGCTAGACAAATAAACAGAAACCCAGGATTGGGGTAATTTTGTACAAGAGATCAAGATAACATTTAGTGACAAGACCAAGGCTGTAGATACAGAATAGAAGATAGAGACCTTCAAGCAGGAAAGAAAGAACACAGCCAACTTCATGATTGAGTTTAAGACACTGGCCATGAAAGCAAACACAAATGAATTATATGTGATATTCTTGTTAAAGAGGAATGTATGGACAGATATTATCAAAACAATACTAGGATACCCACCAATAGCAATGCTAGAGACACTCAAAGAATGGAAGGTGGTAATAATATCAGTTGGACAAGAATATAAGTTCATAAAGGAATGACATGACTACAAAACAGAAACAGAAACCATATATGGAGAATGAGAATTATCCATGGATATTGGAAATTCAAAAGAGAACTTCAAGGATGGGAAGCTTAGATGTTTCAATTACAATTTATATAAACATATGGCAAGAGATTGCTGAAGGCCAAAGAAAGAGAATAATAATAAGAAGTTCTATAAGTACAAACAAGCAGGACACATTGCTAAGGACTACAAAACAGAACAAAAGATAAAGAATCAAAGTGTCCAGAACAATACAGAAACAGATGCAGAGGATGAAGACAATAAGATGAGTTTTGGAAAAGATTGCAAGTAGGCATGGTACAAGGTATCTCTATAAATAATGCTCAGAATTGATATGTTATTCCCCACCAAAGGAACAACAAAAAGAAAGAGCTAAATATGCAAGCAAAAATCAAAACCAAAAATAAGAAAAAAATTGCAAATAAAAGTACTAGTGGACTCCAGGTATACTCATACAGGAATTGATAAACAATTAGTCAAAGACAAGAAGATACAAACAAAACCAGTAGACTTTTCCTTTGAGATATTTAATACAGATAGTACCAAGAATAGAGAAGTAATAAGAATAGCACAACTGGAAGTTGAAATCAATAGATACAAAGAACAAATTGATGCTGTGGTAACAGATCTCAATGGAACAGACATATTTCTGGGACATAACTGGTTGGTCAAACATAGTCCAGAAAGTAAATTGGAAAGAAGGTAAAATATAGTTCAGAAAATGTTCAAGATTGTGTAGGATAAAATATTAAGATATCAGATTCAAAACTAGAAGAATACAGGCAACAGATACACAGGACAAGAACTAGAAAGTTGGAAAGAAACCAGATTCAACAAATTCAGAAGATCTTCCAGACTATATTTGACCCTTTAGTCATCTGTTCAATAAAAAGAAATTTGAAAAGTTACTAGAACAATGAGAATAAGATCATGAAATCAACTTAGCAGAAGAAGTACCTAAGGAACTAAATGTGAAGGCTTATGCAATAACAATCAAGAAAGAAAAAGTACTGGATCAACGGCTAGATAAACAACTAAAAGCTAAATTAACAGTGGAATCCAAGTCAAAATATGTAGCATCATGCTTTTACATTCCAAAGAAGAATAGATTATTATGATTGTTACAGAACTATAAGAAACTAAATCAAGTGACAATCTCGGACAAGACACCACTACCCTTAATTGGGAAAGTTATTGACAAACTAAAAGAAGTGCAGTACTTACACAAGTTGGACTTGATATTGAGGTACAACAATATATGAATCAAAGAGGGAGATGAATGGAAAGCAGCCTTTTTGACAAACAAAGGCTTATTTGAACCTTAAGTGATGTATTTCTGACTATGCAATTCACCAGGAACATTTCAACAGATAATGAATAGTATATTCCAGAAGTTGTTACATGAAGGAGTACTCACAATCTACATGAATGACTTCATAATTCCAGCAAAAACAATGAAGGAACTAGAGGAATAGACAGTCTGCTTTTTGAAGATAGCAGAAAAACACAATTTGTGTTTCAAGAGGTCAAAATACAACTTCCACATAGAAGAAATCCTGATTCTAGGAGTAGTAGTTAGGAGAGGACAAGTGCAAATAGAAATGGATAAATCAAAGAATAGAAGACTTCTACTAGCATAAAAGAAGTAGAAAGCTTCTTGGGGTTTGTAAATTTCTACAGATAGTTTATCAAGAACTTTAGCCATATAGTAAAACCTCTCAATGAACTCAAATGGAAGAAGGATTGGAAATGGGAAGAGAAGCATCAGAGAGCATTTGAAGAATTAAAGAACAAGATCACAAGTCAACTAGTACTTGCTCTTCCAAAGAGGAAAGGAAAATTCCAAGTAGAAACAGATACATCAGGACATGCTATAAGAGAAGTGTTGTCTTAAGAATAAGAAGAAAAATGAGAGCCCATTGTGTTTTTATAATGCAACTAGCAGAAAGAAACTACAAAATTTATGACAAAGAATTGTTGGCAATTGTGGAAGTTTTAAGAAAATAGAGACAATATTTGTTGGGCACCACAGAGAAATTCAAAGTTTGAACAGATTACAAAAATCTCAAGTACTTTAAGGAACCACACAAGTTAAACAGATAACAGGCAAGATGGTATTTGAAGTTACAAGATTATGACTTCACATTATAATACATTCTAGGAAAAACAAACACTAAAGCAGATGTTTTATCAAGGAAAGATCAAGTTGATACCATAGAAGACAATAAGGATGTGGAAATGCTCAAAGGAGAGCTCTGGATGAGATAACAGATAACAACAGATATAATAATACTGCAAAAAAATCAAGTGGTAGAAGAAACCACTTTACTAGAGAAGATATGACAAAACAGTATCAAGGAATAAGAAGTGATCCAAGAATTAGCAAAGAAATATGGTCAATCTTGGGAAGATAATGGCATAGTCTATATTGAAGGAAGGATATACATTCCAAACAATAAGAAAATTTGAGAACAAATTCTGCAAGAAAATCACAATCCTGTGAATATTGGATATCCAAGATAATAAAGGATGCTTGAATTGATCAAAAGGAATTATTAGTGGCTAGGAATCAAGAATGATGTGAAGAACTATGTTCAGTGTTATAGCAACCACTAGTCACAAAGACCAATAGAGACACAAACAATAAATCTCAAAGATAGATACTGTTGTGGAGATCACAAGAGAACTTGACAAGAAGTCTCTGCTAAATTGCTATCCTATTTATATAAGTTATAGATAGTCCATGCTAACATTAATTTAACCTTGCCCTAAAGTCCATGCATTGTTCATGCCTTATCCTCATATCTTCTATAAGAATATTATGCTATATATATGTACTCTGATAACATTCTTCTAGCCCTTTCTAGCCTGCTCTAGCCAAGTCTAGGCTTATGACCTCACATCATGTGACATTTCATGTGACCACAGTTATGTACCTCTTTATTGTCAAAAAGAAAAAGAAAATCAAAAGAAAAGAAATATTAAATCTATCACAAAATAAACTACTCACTTATTTGTGATATCTGAATCTTAAATGTACTCTCAGAGGTTTAGAAGTGATTCAGAAGTTCAATAATGATGGCAATAATGATTAAGATCAATACAGATAATAAAGAATAAAGATTGATGGAAATTGATGTTATGGCAACCACTAGACCAGTGTCCAATAACAGCACTAACAATAAATCTTACAAAATATCTAGTGGGGAACATGAGTTGTGTAATTCACAAGAGAACTCAACAGAGAACCACAACAGTATTCTACTGACTATTTATATAAACTATCTATGGTCCATGCTATGACTATGTATCTGCTGTGCATCTTACCCTAATGTTCATGCCCTGTCCTCATGTTCATTACTAATCTATCTCATGTCTTATTACTCATCTACCATATGTCTACCTCAAGACCAGTATGCCATATATATATGCCCTGATATCATACTCTAAACCCTACTATTCATATCTATCATCCATGTATACACCATGTGTACACCATGAGGAAACCATGCTGTTAATATGTTCCTTAATATTACTCTATCTCTAGACTCTTCTCGATCCTTCTAGACCATAGATCCTTCTAGGCTGCTCTAGACTACTCTAGGCCCTATAACATAATGTCATGTGTCTTTTCTCTCTCATTGTAGACTAATAATATAACTATCTATAAATATCTCACTAAAGCCTGTCCACACTTTCTCATCTTATAACATCCAATCCTCAAATACAGAAGTATATATACAAAAGAATGATGGTCTGTGTGCAAGATATTGCCATCACATGATCAAAACTTGTACCTAATGAGAGCTGTCATCTGTCATAGCAGCTGTCAGGCTAATTTTAGAAGATAACTAATTATGTCACTACATTGATATGCCTGTATCTCTACCAATACTTATTGCTATGTAATATACCATATATTATTGGAAACTTTTTGATGAGCACTTTCCAACCCAAGTTTGATTGTGCAAATTTGTCCAGTTGTTCATGAGATTTTAGCAAACAGAGATTTTACATTTACTAATGTCCTGATATCTCAGTTGTTTATTGTTGCTTTTGTACATCCCACATATGTGTAGATAGCCCTCATTTGGGGCTTTATGGTATAACTTAGTTTGTGAAAATCAGTCTACTAGTTGTGGAGATACAAGCTGAATAAAGTCTGTGACAAAATCAAGAAAAATGTTAGTGTTAAAGCATACTATAACATCAAGGGATGTTTCAAGTGTCAACAGAACAAAGTATAACATAGGTAAAAAGCTAGAGAACTTCATCCATTGGAGATGCTACAAGGACCATGGCAAGAAATTAGTATTGATATTATTAGACTACTACCACAATCAAAAGAAAAAGATGCTATTGTGGTTGTAATTTACAAAGATGATATAGCTCAAGGTAACAATAACAATAGTGTCATTATAAGAAATTGCTAGAATTTATTGAAATAAAATCTGGAAACTATATGGGATACCAAGAAAGATTTTGATTGATAGGGAACCACAATTCACCTCAAAATTTATGGCAGAATTATCAAAAGCTTTAGAAACAAAGAGGGCACTATCCACAGTATATCATTCTCAAACTGATAGCTAAATAGAAAGAATGAATCAAGAAATAGAAGTATTTCTACAATACTATATTAACAAGCACATGTTGGACCATAAATATGAGTGGTATAGAATAAGTGGACCAATAAAGTGAGCAAAGCAAGATTTGTTACAACAAAGTCAGCACAATGGTTAGAGAATTATCTTCAACTACTATTTCATTTTATATAGACTCATTAGGTGCCATTGACATACATGCCAGAACATGTCAAAAATAGCACTATTAAAGAAGTAATAATACTATTGGTGGCAGATAAGCTGCTGTATGGCTGATTACTAAGAGGATAGCAATAATAGCTGATTCTTCTTACATACTAAATAAGATAGCTATGATTGGTTACCAATTGATTGTTAATCTAAAAATAGTAACCAACTATTCTTGGCTCACAATGTATTACTCATTTTCTGTCTAAAAAAAAGAACTACAACAATAAACTATTACAAACTAGGAAAGAAAAATCATTCCCATACCTGTTTTTAAGATTGGCTGCAATAATCTTGTTGGTCAGCCATTTAGGCTTACATAATTGTTCTATAGTATTGCTTAGTCATTACATGCTAAGCAGCAGTACTTACATAAGCAATTTTCTTACACATAGACTTAATAGTTATATGATTCTTCCTTAGCTTATCTTTAGTATTTGGTTGATACACATAGGGTTAGGGTTATGGTTAGGAATCAATCATTGGGCTAATGTTAGGTTATAAATAAAAAGATAGCCATATGCTCACAAAATCTTAAAGAGCTTTATTATAGTTTTGATTTCCATTTTCTAGTTCTATTCTTTATACTTTTAGGCTAATATATAAGCCACAAGTAGAGAAAAGTAAAAGAAAGGACTCCCATCTGAATTTCTCTACTCAAGAATAGTTTTAATCTCTATTTTATCAAGTGATTATTGCTAGTACCTGTTATTACTTTTTAAATGAGTTTTAGAGAGTTTTATCAATCTGGAAAAGACTGGCAAGATGAGTATCAGTTGGTATCTCCAGTTGTAAGATTTAAGTTAAGAGGTGCCTTTGGGATACATCACCTAAAATAAACAGTATTGTTGGAGGCTCTAAAGAAGCTTTGCAATTTATTCACTAGATTTTCCAAAGAAACTTCTTACATGGTGTAAGGTTCACTGTTTGGAAATGTGTTAGCAAGGGAAAGTATTTGCAAGTAGATGTTACTCATGTATTTATTTTAATATCCCTTATAATTTCACCCTTTTGCATTTACAAGATCTCTTTTATATATTCTAATATTATTTTATATTATTGTTTCTATCTTTTCTTGATTTCTAATATTGATAATGTTCTCTTTCTGTTGTGGCAACTACTAATCAAAAAAAACCAACAGTATCACTAAGAACAAAATATCCTGTGGGAATTACAAGAAAACTTGACAAGGAGTCCTCACTATATTCCTACACTATTTATATGATACATAGATGGTCTATGCTAGCAATAAATAACCCTATCCTAAAGTTCATACATCAGCCATGAGTATACTATGAGAATGATATCCTATAGATATATATCTTGATATCACTTCTTCTAGTTCCTTCTCTGATGTTCTAGGCTTCTAACATAGTTGTAAGGTGTTGAAGGAAAGGTTCACTATAGAACCCATCTTAGTAGCACAAGATTTAGATAAGAAGATGAGGATGGAAATAGATATGTCAGATTATGTTACAAGAGGAGTGTTGTCAATGGAGTGTTGTCAATGGGAGTGTAATAATAGACAATGGAGGCTAGTAGTATACTTTTTAAAATCTCTTAAAGAGATTCATGACAAGAAGATGTTGGTGGTTATTAGAGGATTAGAAAACTAAAGGCATTTATGAGAAGATATTAGATTTAAGTTCAAAGTCTGGATGGATCATAAGAATTTGAAGTATTTCATAAAAATATAGAAATATAAGCTTGTTGGATATTATACCTGTTAAGATTCAATTTTACTTTGAAACATGTTCTAGAAATGAAATTAAAAAATGCAAATAGATTGAGTTAAAGACCAAATTGAAATATTGGGACATAAAATGAGAACAAAAATCAGAAGTTGATAAAAGAAGAATGGGTACAAGGAATGATAGAGATGGTAGTGGAAGAACTAAAGCCAATATTAGTAGAAAAAATAAAAAGAGAAAGAGAAAAGAATAAAGAAGTAGGAAAGGTAGTAAAATAAATGAAGAAGGTGAGGGTAAGAAATCTGAGGGGTGAAAAATGGGAAATTGAGAAAGATTTAGTGTTGAAGAAGAAAAATGTGTATATGCCAAAGAAAAAGATGTTAAGATTAGAAGTTATTCAGTTGCACCATTTTATATTTTTCTCTAATCTTTTAAGCTTAAGTTGTAATATATGGGATTTTTGTATCTAAGTATCTTTTTTAGATTCACTATGTTATCAGAAGTTAAAATGTGATTCTTAGAAATTCACTTTTGTCTTATACCAAAACTACATACTTCTTTCTTCTTTATAATATTCTCTAATTTCTTATTGATAATATTAGGTATTGATTTCTATTCTATCAAATTTTACTTTTGTTCATCAATAGGTTAGTAGTTTTGCTAAACAGTTAAGTACCAAAATCTCATTCTTTAGTAGCTAAACACAAGTATTAATATTAGCTTAGAACAATAGTTGGAAGAACAGCTCTTAGTATAATGTATAATATCATATTTCTAAATCCTTCTTCTATATTATATAATACTGTGGCTATAACTATAACATGGATAATTGACTTGTGACTGTTATATTACTTCTATTAGTGAAGCTCAGAAAAAGAGAATAGAAATGAAAAAAAATAAGAGAAACTAAATAATAAGAGAGAAATAAAAGAACAAGATCACTATTTTCAAGTCTGATAACTTAGGCTTGGTACTAGAAACTAGTTTGATAGCATAGTCATCTTTTGGTGATTCATAAGAGTATTAAAATCTTTCATTGTAAAGACTGACTTAAACAGTTGCATATATAGGAAAATGGAAGAAATATTGTCTGTAACTTGGTTCTAGTAGAAAGCTTTTGAAAGATACTAGAAAGAAGTGGCTGAAGCTCTAAGACTAAAAGCAGAATATTTCAGAAGCAATCAAATCAGATCAAAACAGCCCTTTAACTCTATTATATAGCTACTAGATATTTATAGAGTTTTTGAAGTATTCTCAGAATCTTTAGCCAAAGTAGAAAAGAAGCTAAAGTAACAGATAGTTAGAGTATATATTCAGCAATTTTTGGATTTTTGGAGGTCTTGACAACCAAAGTAGTATATAAGGTGTCTTGTTATAATTATCTTCTCTTTCTTTCTACCAGTTAACCTTAAGATTATGTTGCTTAAGCTATATAAAGCTTAATATGAGATTGTGCTTATCTAAACTTGAAACTGCTAGTAAGATCCACTTTAAGTGAAACTTACAGCTAAATATCATATCTACTACTTTGTTAATTTAGCTAGTCTTATTAAAGGTGCTATCAATATTATAAACTTAAACTAGGTAAAAGAGAATAATAGAATATTAGAGAAGTCTTTTTCTTATTTAGGATAGTAGAAAGGGGATATAAAAGTAAACCTATTATTCAGCAACTAGGAGATATATATCACTGGCTATTTTATGCAAAATTCTTATTACTAAATTTCCTATCCAAATCTTGTTTCACAGACTATAGTTATTATATTACTTGGATATTTTTCAATATATTCAGATCTTCTATTAGTTTATTCTGTTGCTCAGTAATTAATTGTTAGATATCTAAACATGTTGAATATTTATGAACTATATAGTTTGGATTTTCATAACAGTGACATATTTTAGTAAGCATTGGGTAGGACTTCTGTGTGATATTTATGTTTATAGAAATATTTACAAAAAGCACCAATTGTTAGAGTTGAAGATAGTAAACTCTATTTATTTTCAATTTCTTTTTCAATTTTATTTTATCTTCCCTTTATTTTCTTATTTTAGGAATTTAGGATTAGGGTTTAACTCTAAGTTTGAAAATAAATTGAAAATAAAATAAAAATAAGAAATAAAATAAATTAAATTAAAGTTTACTTTTTGTGATTCTGACAGGAACATATATAAGATAAAAGAATTATAATTCTATACAGAGTTTTCTATTAATTTCTCTTTCTTATCTTAACTTTTTGAGGTTCGAATTATAATATTAATGGTAACAAACATTAGAGCACTAAGGTAACAGAGAATAGTTAATAAGGAATGGAAATAACAAAGAAACTCCAAAAAGTTCATGGATTGATAAGGTAAGAGTAGTTCATTAAAAGAATTGAAAAGCTTTGTTAGCTTATCTTATCTAGTTTATATGTTGAGTGGTTTTGAACCATACTAGAGATTTAGTGTTTTCAGGTTATTCTATTAGAAGAGAGAGAATTCTGTTCTGCTATTAGAATAACTAGAAGAAGTTTGTAGAGTTTTATAATTTCTAGGAAAACCTAAGTTTTATTGACTAGATATTATGACTTTTATATTAGCTTACTTTATAAATAATGTTAAGAACAGTATGGCTATATATATCTCTAATAGAAGCATCTAGAATAATAGCCAGGAAAAGAAGAGAGATTACCAGTAGTAATAAATAAGAAGAGATGTTGGTGATAAACAGAACTGTGCTCAGTAGAGCTTAGCAGTAGGAAATAGCAGAGTTAACTAAATAAACCCTATAGGATTAGTAGCAGTGTTCAGTATCTATAGTTTGAAAAAGAGAACTTTGTAGGTTTTATGATAGATTTTGGCTGTGTTGGAGTATGAGGATTTTACAAAAGAACTAGTCTCCTTACAGTATTAATAGCAGCATGCCTAACTCTTTAACCTCTCTCATGCTTTTAATTCTCTTTCTGAAATTGTGACCAATATAATGTTAGAAGTATAGTATGAAGTACATATATAGTCCTAGCCAGATATCAAAGCTAAGCTTGATATTGTATACTTTTAGTGTAACTGGTTCAGTAGCTGGTCTGTTCCTAATATGTGATATGTAGAGGTATAGCATACAAGCTGAAACCAAGGTTATTCTGGATCTATATTCCACATATCTGAGATAAGTTACTATGCTTTATTTAGTCTTTTCTGCATTTTTCCTATAGATCCTTTCTCTCTTCTGGGTGTAAACTATATCTAACAGCCTTTAGATCCAGGATCTTGATATTTATACTGAAATAATAAAAACAATAAGCTACTGGTCAATTTTAGCTATTTATATAATAATCTTATGTATAGAAAATTTTCTCACTGCTCACAATCCTTATTGAAGCAAATACAACAGGCACATAACTATGTACACAGCAATATTATGCAAGCAAGAAGAAATTCTAAGTTCCTAGCCAAACTTTTCTGGTTTAGCAAATCATGCTCTGATTCAAGCTTCCAGAACAATCAAGCTTAATGCCCCGACACATTCTTAACCTCTAACAGACTGTCCAGAA
>Ga0157359_1000658_pt1 | contig 12969 bp, 13 predicted proteins | sample AttcapACBM3_FD_111482 | JGI IMG/M metagenome (GOLD analysis project Ga0157359, IMG submission 111482) | Fungus gardens microbial communities from leaf cutter ant in Botucatu, State of São Paulo, Brazil - Atta capiguara ACBM3 | ecosystem: Host-associated > Fungi > Mycelium > Unclassified ...
AGAGCTCATAATTGTGAGCAATGTTTTGAATTCACAAAAGGAAAGATGACTTAGCTAATCCATGGATCATGTTGAATGGTCCAAGCATAGGGGCTTGGGGCATTTGGGTGCTTTTTGGGACATTTTCAGCCCCAGAAACCATGTTGCTGCCCTCCTCAGTGGCAACCTAGTCACTTCAAATCATAGTAGGTGCATTCTCATCAGGAAAAGCAGCAGGAAGTTTTAAAGGAGACAGTTCTTTGAAAGAGAGCTTGCCTGTAATTACTTTTGGGGCAGTAGATGCTCTAAGGTCAGAACCCATACTCTCCTTCTCACTTTCTCCTGAAGAAGATGAAGATAAGGCCTCAAAAGAAGAGTCCCTTGAGATAAAGGAAGCAGAGACACTCCTAGAAGAGTGTCTTGCAATACAACAAGTTTGGGGTCTCTCCCTTGAGTGAATCTATTTACCAGCTCTAGAACTGGTTTTGGAGAGAAGATTTAGAGAGTCGAGAGACTCACCAACACATTTTAAACCATCCTGGATGCCAGGAGGAGGTGTAGGACTTTTATTTGATTTATTATGATTTTTTGAGTTAACTATGATGATGGTTAGAAGAAGAGGATGGTGTCCACCAATACCTATGCTGTAGGCATTCTCTCCTTGGCCAATGCCTGTCTATCACTTTACCACTGGCCTGGACACTTCAAGGAGCTGGTCTCTGTGATTATACCCAAGCCAGGCAAGCTTGCTTATGATATCTCTAAGATCTTTAGGCCTATTGTTCTGCTTAACACTCTGAGCAAGCTTATTAAAAAGATGATTGCCAGATAACTTCAATTTGATGTTGTCAAGTATGGTATCTTTCACCCTAACCAGCTAGGAAATGTGGCCCAATGGTCCACTAAAGATGCTGATGTATTTCTGACTCATTTGGTACAAGCTGGCTGGGCCAAGGGTCTTAAAACAAGTATTATTGCTTTTGATATTGCACAATTCTTCCCTTCCTTAAATCATAGTATACTTACTTCAATTCTCAGACACTTTGGTTTTGCAGATTGCATTATGGGCTTCTTTTCCAACTATCTTGTAGATAGATATACTCAATATTCTTGGAATTCATTTCTCTCTGAAACCTGTTATGCAGATGTAGATGTGGGGCAAGGCTCTGCACTGCCTTCTACTCTTTCTGCACTTTATATTGCTCCTCTTATCCACATTTTTGAATATAACTCTGCCAGAGCTTCATAGTAGCTATAGAGTGGTTATAAACTTGATAATATGCTTTGGTTTGGTCATGGAGCATGACAAGTCTGAAATCTTTCACTTTTCTAGAGCACATAACAACTCTAACTCAGAGCTAGACCTCTTAGCAATAGGTGCCCCTACCCTTAAACCCAAGATATACTGGAGATACTTGGGTTTCTACTTTGATCAATGTCTGTCCTTTAAGGAAAATGTTTGCTATTATTCTACCAAGGCATTATCAATGGTTAAAGCAATGGTAAATGCTTGGAAATTCACCTAGGGGCCTTCTTCCACTCCATAAACACTTCTTATATTGCTTCTGTGTTGTTTCTATTGCTACCTATGGCTTTAGACTTTGGTTCTTTGCTGGGGCTCCTACCAAGGCCCACAACCTTAAGTAGGTTAGAGGTAAGTATAATATATGTGGATGGAAGGCTCTTTCACTATGCTATCTCATCTCTCTTTATTAAAGCTTTGACAATCAGATAAATTGTTAAATTAAGTCTTATAGCTTTCAAATTGAAATATAAATAAAATCTATTAAATAAGTTAACAGAACTACCAATATAACATTTACCATTAATTTTGTTAATTCATCTATGGACCTCTGCCTTTTTTAAATCTACTATTGTAACACTAGATTTTTCTAGATCAGCATTATTATACATCATAGTAGGAACATTTGAAGTTGTATTGCTATAAACACTATATTATCTTCCTAATTAATTTAGATATATAATATTCCATTTTGTTTTCACTTATCTTAGAACTTGTTACCATACCTAGGTAATTATTCTGGCCACTTATATCTTTTAAGATATAGTTTGATATCTTGAACTTTGGAAAGTTTTTTTTAAATTAACAATTTATTACACTGGATACAGTAGTAGACTATGGTAACTACACACTGTAATTACCTAGTTAAAAAGTAAAAATAAAAAAATAAAAATAAAAAGTAGGCAATATAAACTATACTCAAAGTTCAGAATTGTTATGATTGATATCTTATGTTTACAAGGTGGTTAGCTTATGGATATGGATAGCAGGTGTTAGAGTTTGTCTTTTATGACTCAATGATCAGCTGTATCATGTGTTATCTACATGTATAATCAGTCAGTGCCTCATATAGTAGTTGAGGCTTCATCATGTTTTTCTTACCATTTTCCTCATGTATTATATATGGTCTTTAGGTATATATAGCTGTAGATACTATTATGTATCTTTACACTTTACCAGTTAACTTAATCCCTCACTCTTACTCAAGTCTTTGCCTAAGTTGCAACCTGAGCCAAGCTAAGGTCATAACATTTAGTAAAGTATCACTAGGCTTACCTTGTAAATGAAGAGTGTATAATGGTTAGGCTACTGAAGTGATTACAGTTCTAAACTGATAGGAAGAACAAACAACATTTGTGGCATAGTCTACAGACAGCAGGTTGAATCAACATTGAGGAAACAATATTGAAGCATTATCAGAAAGATTGGGATCATTAAGGATCACTGAAGAAGACACCTTAGAAGAAACAACAGAATACATAGACAAAATGTCAGTAGCATCAGCACCTAGAACAGTATAGAACAAACAGGCAGAAATGCCAAAAAGTATGGTTCCAGATTTAGGATGGTTTAATGGAGACAGAATGAAGTTTGAAGACTAGTGGAGAGGAATTAGATTATTTCTCAAGAGCAACAGAGTAACAGGAACAGATGACAGGATTACTGCAATTCTAGCCTGACTTAGAGGGGATATAGCTGGCATTTATGCCTAAAAGAAGAAGATATCCAGGATTAGGAAGAATTCATTGAAGAAATCAAGATAATGTTTAGCAACAAAAGCAAAGTAGTGGATGCTGAATGGAAGATTGAAATATTTAGACAGGGTAAGAAACTCATTGCTAACTTTATGATAGAGTTTCAAGTACTAGCCATAAAGGCTGAAACCAATGACCTATATTGTTATATGCCAAGTTCACCCATCCAGAAAACACATCCCCATGATGATACTTCTTGTCAACATCTAATCTAAAAGCCTGTCTTCTACAGCAGCTACCTTCCTTGCAACATATCTACATGGCAGTGATGTAACAATCTGGAGATTTCATCTTCTATAATAGAGATACCCCTATCTAACTTGGTCTTCTATGACAGAGTCATACTTCTGTCAGTGTCTCAACACTGAAACTTCTGCTTGGGGCAATAAAAGCTATACTACTGGAACTCTGAGCATCTCCTATAGTATATATCTGTATATAAGACTAGTAGTTACACTGTAATTCACTAGTCTGATAATTGACAAAGATAACTTCTATTGAACTCAATCCCTGGTATTTAACAGCAACACACCAATCAGTACTTACTTCCATTTTGGACTTCTTCCTTCCATCAGAAATTGCAACTATACAGCAGACAGATAGCATAGTACATAAGCTAAAGCCAAGGTCATTCCACAAGTTCACATATATCCAAGCCCATCTTGTAGACTTTTACCCCTGGTGTGAACTGCACCTAACATACATGCTATATTCTTATTAAAAAAGAATATATGAATGGACATTATCAAAACAATATTAGAATACCCATCAATGGTAGTACTAGAGACACTTAGAAAATAGAAGTTGGTAATTACCTCAATAGGACAAAGATATAAATCTATAGAAAGTAAACAAGACTACAGGATAAAAACATGAATGATATATAGAGAAAGAGGCACATCTATAGACATTAGGAAGGCTAAAGACAATTTCAACAAAGACATGAAGCTCAAGTGCTTTAACTACAACATATACAAATATATAGTAAAGAATAGCCAAAAACCAAATAAAGAGAAAAATACAAGAAAGTGCTATAAATGTAACAAGATAAGACATATTGTCAAAGACTGCATATCAGGACAGAAGATAAAGAATTGCAGCATACAGGATGAATCAAATAATAAAGAGGATGACAAATAAAAGGATTTTGGAGAAGGTTCTGAGTAGATATAGTATAAAGAACCAATGTATCTAATAATTAAAATCAATATATTATTTCAAATCAATGAAATAACAAAGAAAGAGAACTAAATGTACAAACAAAATCAAGATACAAAATAGAAAGAAACTATGATTACAAGCACTAGTAGATTCTGGATACATACATATAAGAATTAATAAATAACTAGTTAAAGATGAGAATATTAAGACAAAACCTGTGGATATAGCATTTGAAGTTTTCAATGAAGATAGAACTAAGAATAGAGAAGTCACATGATTTATGCTACTCAAGGTAGAAATAAATAGATATAAAGAACAAATTAATATAGTGGTAATGGACTTAAATGGTATAAACATATTCTTAGAATATGACTGGCTAGTCAAGCACAACCTAGAAGCAAATTGGAACTCAGGGACAATATATTTTATGAGGTACCTGAAAATATGCAAAACACAAAACCAAGATATATTATTTAATATATAAATAGCACAAGTAATGGACATATAGAACAAAAGACAGAAATTAGCAAAGAACCAGATCTGACAAATTTAAAGGATCTTCCAGAGTACATTCAACTCTTTACACATCTATTCAACAAGAAGAAGTTTAAAAATTTATCAGAACAATGGGAATGGGATCACAAAATCAATTCAACAGAAGACACACCCAAAGAACTGAGCACAAAAGCCTACACAATGACTATCAAGAAAGACAAAGTGTTAAACCAATAGCTAGATGAACAATTTAAAGCAGGGTTAATTGTGGAATCAAGTTCATGATATATGATACCATTTTTTTACATTTCAAAGAAAGATAGATTACTACAATTGGTACAGAACTACAGAAAATTGAACCAACATACAATAAAGAACAAAACACCACTACACTTAATCAGGGAAGTAATCAACAAGTTAAAAAAAACAAAATACTTTAACAAATTGAATCTTATCTAGGATTATAACAATGTACAAATCAAAGTACAAGTTAAAGAAGGAAACAAATGGAAAGCAGTCTTTTTGACAAATAAAGGCCTATTTAAACTAAAAGTGGTATACTTTGGACTATGTAACTCACCAGGAATGTTTCAAAGGATGATGAACAGTATTTTTTGAGAATTATTACATAAGAAAGCACTGGCAAATTATATGAATAACTTTGCAATACCCACCAAAACCAAGAAAGAACTAGAGGAATAGACAATTTGATTTTTGAAGGTAACAGAGAAGTACAATATCTATTTTAAATAATCAAAATGTGATTTCAATGCTGAAGAAATTTCTATCCTAGAATTAGTAGTTGGACAAGGAGAAGTACGAATGAAAAATGATAAAGTCAAAGAAGTCACAGAACAAAAGACCTCCACCAAGATAAAAGAAGTAGAAAGCTTCTTGGGGTTTGCAAATTTTTATTGACAATTTATAAAAAATTTCAGTTATACAGCAAAACCTCTTAATAAACTCAAAGGAAAGAATGAGTGGAAATGGAAAAATGAACATCAAAAGGCATTTAAAGAACTCAAGGAAAAGATTACAAGTCAACCTATACTTGTGCTTCTAAAAAGAAATGGTAAATTCTGAGTAGAAACAGATGCATCAGAACATGCAATTAGAGAAGTCCTATCCTAGGAACAAGAAGGAAAATAGAAACCCATCACTTTTTTTGTCAAGGACAATGTAACTGGCAGAAAGAAATTACAAGATTTATGATAAAAAATTACTTGTAATAGTGAAAGCCTTTATAAAATAGAAGTAATACAAAGTCTGGACAGATCATGAAAATCTCAAATATTTCAGAGAACTACATAAGCTTAATGGACAACAAGCAAGATGGTATTTGAAGTTATAAGACTATGACTTCACATTATGCCATATACTAGGAAAAATGAACACTAAAGCTAACATATTATCAAAAAAAGATCAAGTGGATACTACAAAAGACAACAAGGATGTTCAGCTACTCAAGGAAGAAATATGAACAAAAAATACTACAGTAGTAGAAGTAAAAATCATTTGAAGGAACCAAGTGGTAGAAGAAACTATGTTATTGGAGAAAATATAAAGGAATAGTACTAAGGAGCAAGAAGTTTTAAAAGAACTAGAAAAAGATAAAGGACAAGCATGGGAAGACAATGGAATAGTCTATGTGAAAGGAAGGATTTATGTTCCAAACAACCAGAGAATATAAGAGCAAATTTTACAGGAAAACTATGATCCAGCAAATGTGGTACATCCAGGACAACAGTGAATGCTTGAGTTAATCAAGAGAAATTACTGGTGGCCAGAGATAAAAAGTGATATTAAGAAATATGTTCAAGAGTGCACCAAGTATTAACAGAACAAAGTGTAACATATGAAGAAAGCAAAAGAACTATATCCATTGGGAGTACTGGAAGGACTATAATAGGAAATTAGCATTGATATCATTAAGACCACTTCCAAAATTAAGGAACAAGGATATTATAGTTGTTATTATAGATTGATTTACAAAGATAATCAGACTTAAAGCAACAACTATGGCAATATTATCAGAGGAAATTGCCAAAATCTACTGGGACAAAATTTGGAAATTACATAGAGTACTCAAAAGAATTCTCAGTGATAGAGGACCACAATTTGCTTCAAAATTCATGAAATACTTGATAAAGGCATTAGGCATGAAGAGGATACTGTCAACAGCTTATCACTTTCAAATAGATGATCAAATGGAACAAATTAACTATAAAGTTGAAATACTTTTATGACACTATGTCAATTATCAGCAAGACAATTGGACCAAATGGTTATCAGCAGCAGAATTCCAATACAATAACAAGAAACATGTAGTAACAGGTTACACTCCATTTGAACTTAACTTTGAATAATATCCATGGAAGGGAAATCTTACTGTGAAGATAGAATTACCAAAACTGGAGAGTTTCCTTCAAGAACTACAAGAAAGTTGGGAAGCAGCAAAGAAGTTAATAGAGATGGCAAAAAAAGCTGTAAAGAAACAGTTTGACAAGAAAAGGAGAAATCCACAAGAATTAAAGGTTGGTAACAATGTACAGCTCAAGGCCAAAAATATCCATTCAAATTGATACTCAAAAAAGCTGGACCAGAGAAGATATGAACCTTTTAGGGTCTCAAAGGACATTGGTCAAGGAGTGTTTCAGCTAAAACTACCAGAAGAATGAATGATTCACAACATGTTTAATGAGAACCTGCTGACATGATGCAGAGAACCTGAATTCAAGAAACAACATATAGAACTGGCATCTATATCAGATATCATCAATGAAGAAGAAGAATATAAGGTGGAAGAAATTAGGAATTATAGAAAATGAGGATATAGTATATAGTTTTTGGTTCATTGGAAGGGATATAGCAATGAACACAATTAATGTATTTCTGAAACAGGGTTACCACATGCAAAAGAGACAATTGAAGACTATTGTACAAGAATTTTGAGTCAAAACCTATAAAGAGAAAAGGTAAAACTCCAATCAACATCTCAAAGTACACAATAAGAACTCAGATTCAAATGGCCCAACCACTCCCACTTTCCCTAACCCATACATATCTCAAACTGTAAACAACATGGACTTTATCACCATCTTAAACAACAACAAAAAGGATTAGATGAAGAAGCATTATAAAATCATATAGAGAATTGAAACTATGGCAGACATCCAACTCTAATTACAAAATATTATCAAGCTAGCAGCTAACATGCAATTGGCAGAGATCAAAACAATGATTCTACAAGCAAGTGAAGCATACAGAACACAAACAGCTAGAGATATTTTTATTATATCTGAAAACCTACAAAATATAATTTAAGGAGATATGGAAAACCAAGTATATCATATCCAAGCACTTTTGGCCAATGAATTGGACAGATACAAAGACAAAGAAAACTCTTACACAGATAGATATATAAACAAAAATGAAATGAAATACAAGACAAAGAAGTTTTCCTATACAAACCTTACAATGTATTGTCAAAATCCAGCAAATCCAAGATACCAGAACTAACATTTGTTCAAAACAAAGTTAATAATTTGAACAAATACATGAAGTATATGCAATCACCAGTAAAGATGATGCCATTTTATTCTCCACTAAACTATAAATCCCTTCAACCACAAAAAGAACAAGATAAACTGTTACAAAATTGTTGTCAAATTCTTAAAATAAAAATATAGAGCGCATAACAAATTAGAGTGGCCAAACATTATGAGCCATGGACCCTCTTTGACATAAGACAGTTCGATGGTGTTGTTATTGTCATCTAGTAAGTCCAGAAATTAATTCTCTTAATATAATGCAGACACAACAAGACAAGGTTTTCTGATCAAAATGTATATAGGAGGACTTTCACATGACCCACACTTTATCATATTAATATTACAAGAGAAGACAATCATTGGACCAATCAAGAAATTAGTTGCATCATGTGAGGTTGGAGATTTAGCATTGTTAGATTAGTTTATGAGGACATGAACACTAAAACAGAAGTATTGTTATGATTGATACCTTATGTTTACATGGTGGTTAGCTTATGGATAGCAGGTGTTATGGTTTGCTTTTTATGACTCAATGATCAGCTGTGCCATGTATTATCTACATGTATAATCAGTCAGTGCCTTATATAGTAGCTGAGGCTTTATCATGTTTTCCTCACTATTTTTCTCATGTATTACATATGGTCTTTAGGTATATATAGCTATAGATACTATTATGTATCTTTATGCTTTACCAATTAACTTAATCCCTTACTCTTACTCAAGTCTTTGCCTAAGTTGCAATCTGAGCCAAGCTAAGGTCATAATAAGAATACTTTAGGATTGAACTCTAGAAACATAAGAATGTCCTTGAGGAATTCTCTCTTAGGATTTCAAGATTTTCTATATCATATACAATTATATAGAATATGTCTTCTTGTCTTGATAGGATAATCTCCACACATACATATAAAAGGTTCTTTAAGAAATAACTTAAGCCTATATTAGAGCATGATTTGTGATCAATCTTGTAATGTATACACACATAAAATTTGAAAAACTGAAATATTTCAGCCAAGCACTGTCTTTGAAATACATTAGATGAATTGGTTTGTAATCATTATCATTTAGATTGAAGAAATTTCTTCCTTTGTATTCTGAAGCTTGGAAGACTACTTACTATTTGTGAACAATATCATCACATTCTTCTTATCTGTTCAACTTCCATGAAAATTTACATGGAAGAATAAGATTAATCTTGAGACATTTTAACTCTTTATTATTGAAGAAAGCTCTAAGATCCTTGGATATGATGATAGAGTGAAGTTGATATGGATGGATAAAAGAATCAAAAATTTTCCTAGCAGCAAGAATAGCATCTGTGATAACAACAATTTGTGAGACATCTTGTAATTGAGTAGCATGATTTATGCCACATCTGATGGCAAAAAGTTTAGCTTTAGAAGAGGTAATATTCATTGCATGATGAATAGATTTGGCAATTATTTCTTGGCCTCTGCAAATATGTGAGATCAAGATGACTACATTATTCTTGACACTAGCATCTGAAATGATGAGCACAGTGTTATGATTGATGAGTGAATTCTCATAGATGTTATCAAGTCTGTTCTGATGAGTGGTTAGAGCATTAAGGTCTTTTTGATTAACTGAAAGAAAAGAAAATCAATTAGAGAAAATGTCTATCAACTAAAATCCTGGCAAAAGTTCTTTATTTAAAGAAGGAAAAACTTTGTTTAAGTGATTGTTGGTGTCCATTATAGAACTCTTGATTTTGATATGTTGTTTAGGCATAAGATGAGTTGCAGACATATAATGTGGTGTAGCCTTCTTGGAGTGATGTTTGTCCAACAGTGAGTTGATTACATGTTACTTGGGAAGTGATGTTATCTGGAGATAATATTGGCCACTAATTTTGTTAAGATGGAGATGAACAGGGATAAGACCAGTGATAGCCTCAACTTTCTATAATGGTAATATACAAAATACTTTTGTAATCTAAAGAACTGCTCTTCTTTGTATTTTCTTCAGCTCTTTGAGAGGGTAGTATAATGGTGCTCCTTTGAAATACCAGAGCTGAAAATCATATAGTGCAATAGGGAGTACATATATTCTATATAAGAGATATTTTTGCATTGGTGAAAGTTTCCTTGTCAAATTATCCAACATCTTCATGCTTTTAATGATAGATAAAGCTTTGTTGGCATAATAATGGGTATGATAATAAAATAAGAGTTTTCTGTTAAAGAAAAATTCTACATATTGCCAAGTATTCTTCTGTTTGAGTATAGCACCTTCTAAAGGCCTTAGATCTAGTGGAGAAGGATTAAAGTTCTTTGTTGATCTGGAGAAATAAAAAATCTCAGACTTATCATACTTGATGACAAGACTGAATTGTTTAAAAAGAGAAAAAATGATACTATGACTATAAAAGAGATTTGCATTTGATTTTTCAAAGCTTTTCCCCTGAGAAATAAGGAGACCATCATCAACAAAAAACATGAAAAAAATCAGAATAGGAATTGGAAAATTTTTGGTTTTTTTTTTCTAGTATATAAAAAATTAAAGCAATATAAAGAGCAGAAAGGATGAGTGAAAGAGCAAATCCCTGACCAACAAGATCTCTGATCAACATCCACATTAGCTCTGAAAAAAAAAGATATGAAATAGTTCCAAATATATTGGGTTTGTCTGTTAATTAAATAATTAGAGAAAAATTGAGATATATTTGAATTAAAGCCCACTTTGGTTAGAATCATGGGAAGTAGACAATGATTCAATAAAGAGAAGAATTATGCTATGTCAAACACAAGGATGCTTGTATAGAGGTCTTTTATCCAACCTATTTGTATAAGATGGGTTAAAAAGATACCAGTATCTATTGCCAAATGTTGTTTGATATTTCCCAATTGACTTGGATGGATGAAATTTGATGTAATAGTATAAACTTGAAGTCTCTTGTTTATCACTTTTTTAATTAATTTTTCTAGTATATTGAGAAGCATAATAAAGTAAAAGGCCTTTGGGATATCATATGAAGATTTATTCAGTTTTGGAACAATGATAGATGATAATTTTATAAAGTGAGACAGCCAATAACTGAGATTAATACATGTATTTGCTATATTGACAATGTTAGAATAGCATTTCACATCATTCAATACCTCTTTGAAATAGCCCCAAGAGATGTGATCTAGGCCTAGAGTAAACAAATTACTATATGTATTGATAACATCTTTAAGCTCCACACTGTTACAACCTTAGACTTGGGTCAGGTTGCAACTTAGGCAAAGACTTGAGTAGAGGAGTAGAAATGAGTCAATTGGTAAAGTATAAGGATACAAGACTATATCTACAACTATATATACTTATTGACAAAGAGGATATCATATAGCAAACATATCTAAGTGATATCATCAAACATAAGAAAAAGATAAGGAAATAATACTTACTACATGAGATGCTGACTAAAACAACTACAGCATAGCTGATAATTGTGTCACAGAAGAAATAATCCTTGACCCTATAGTTCATGCTGCAGCAATATGTTAGACATGGGGATTGATTATAACACATACTAAGAAAAGGAGGCTACTCCACTCATTGACATGAAGAAATCTTATCAAGGAGTTACAAATCAATAGGTTGATCCTGAGCTGAATTGTATAATTAGTGTAATGTATGCCACAAATTATTTAGATCATTATATGGAAGGCTATTAGATTTGATGGCTTCTGTGGCTGGTAGCTTATATTTCTTGACACAATTTATAAGATCCCATAGTCTCTTGTTAGACAATGCAATTTCTTAATTTTTCTGTTAAAAAAGACTCTTTTAGCCATTTTTACTGTTTTTTTGTAATTAATCCAGTTAGTTCTTTTTTTGGAATTTTTATATGTGGCTAAGTCTCCATTGCAATCTTTTTTCCACCATGCTTTAGATCATTTAGTGATATTGACTAGTCTTAAAAATTTGTTCCAAAAATCATCTATGATAAAAGTGAATTCTTAAGTTATATCTTCAAGCATTTTGCAGCTGGTGATATTAGTCATTGCTATGGAACCTAACCTATTCCTAAGCTCATTGACAAATTCTTTTTCTTTATCATTATTTCTAATAATAGATTGTTTCTTTTCTTGAATAAATTCTTCCTCTATGATAATAGATACTAATAGAGAGGCATGATCTAATAGACTTCAAAAATCTGATAAGATTATGTGATTGTTGAATTCCTCTGGTCCTGCTCAGAGAAACATCAGGTTTAGTACTGAATTTGAATCTTGAGAATTGTCTATATATTGAGTGAGTACTGGGTTGATAGGTGTTGATAGTTCTAAGCTGAAGCTGTCAGCCACCTTATGAAGTATATTATGAAGTTTATCTTCATGTGATAAATGATGGGAGTATGACAGATCCTAATTATTGTCTTTGATATTAAGTCCTCTGTCATGATTAGAACATTGTTTAAGTTTACCTCAGTATTCTTTAGATACTATAATGCATTCTATTGATCATCCGAATAAATGTTAATAACAAAACACATAATACCATGATTGAAAAATGAAATTAAATTGATGTCATAATGATTAAGAATGTCTTTTCTTAGTGAAAAGTACAAACTAATCAGTTTGACATTGATATAAGTGATAACTCTTGGGTAATCATTGTTGTTGGTAAATAGATGTTCTTGCAAATGTGATCTAAGATGGGTGATAAGGAGCACTAATGATGTCTTCTCCTTCTTCAGACATGAAGCTCAGAATTTGATAAA
>Ga0157359_1000659_pt1 | contig 12964 bp, 16 predicted proteins | sample AttcapACBM3_FD_111482 | JGI IMG/M metagenome (GOLD analysis project Ga0157359, IMG submission 111482) | Fungus gardens microbial communities from leaf cutter ant in Botucatu, State of São Paulo, Brazil - Atta capiguara ACBM3 | ecosystem: Host-associated > Fungi > Mycelium > Unclassified ...
CAATCCGTTTCTAACGGTATATGAGACGTCTCAAAGCGATAAGTATTGGTAGAGATACAAGCATATCAATATAGTGACATAATTAGTTACCTTCTAAAATTAGCCTGACAGTTGCTATAACAGATGACAGCTCCCATCAGGTACGAGTTTTGATCATGTGATGGCAACAGCTTGCGCACGGACCATCACTCTTTTGTATATACACCTCTGTGTCTGAGGGCTAGACCTCAGACTTAACAACATTAATTATTCTTATTGATACTTTCCATCATCTATTATCATCACATCCTTATACTGAACCTCTGAAACACCATTAAGTTCAAGTATCACAACCAGTGAGTATCTTATTTGTGATATATTATAAAAAATATAGGTACAAAAAAAGTATTTACTAAATTAGATTTATAGTAGTGATATAATAATATATAGATAAAGGAGGAAGATGAGTGAAAGATAGTATTCACAACTCCAGAAGGGTTATTTAAATCTATAGTTATATTCTTTGAATTAACTAACTCTCTAGCTATATTTCAAATAATGATAAATGAGATCTTATGGGACTTGACCAACACTGAGGAAGTGGCAAGTTTCATTGATGATATAATTGTGAGAATAGAAGAAGAAGAGAGGCATGATAAAGTAGTAAAAGAAGTAGTAAAAAGATTAGCAGAAAACAATTTATATATAAAACTGGAGAAGTGTAAGTGGAAGGTGAGAAAAGTAGGATTTTTAGGAGTAGTAATTGGACTGAAAGGAATTAAGATAAAAGAAGAGAAGTGTCAAAGTTGAAAGTGGTAGACTTAATTTTTATTTTTATTTTTATTTTATTTTCCATTTTTCTATTTTTAGAACTTAGGGTTAGGGTTAGAGTGACAAGATCACACTGTCACACATCAGTCACATGATCACAGTAATGGTCACAAGTCATGAGACATATAAAAGGATATAAAAGATTCTAAAAGGATAACATCATATAACATGTACAACACATGTTAACCTTAAGACAAATACATGGCTGTTTAGAATAGGCTAGAAGTAGCTAGCATGGACCATGTGGATTTAGTATATAAGATGAACTATCTTGTACAGAGTTCTCTATCCTTGTGTTAACCCAATACAAGGTTCTTCTTATTGACCAGCTATAGTCTTTGAGTTATAACAAGAAGGTGAAAAGTATATTAGACTGGCCAACTCTGAAAGAAGTTAAAGATATACAAAAATTCTTAAAACTTGCCAATTATTATTGATAGTTTATTAAGAACTTCACAGTAATAGTGTTAGAGTTGTAAATGATGAACTTGATTTTATTCTATTTCTCTTTTCTTTTATTATCTATTAAGTTTCTTTTCTTTTTTTTAACTTAAATAAAAGTGTAATGTGACAGTCACACAAGTCACAAAGCATAACAAAGGTGTTACACCTGTTACAGTGTTGTCACACAATTATGTAATATAAAGAAGGTTGTAGAAGATTTTGGTACAAATAATGTCATATAATATGATAACAATATGTTGATCTTATAACAAGCATATGTACTTTAGGGTAGGTTAGTTGTAATGTATATACAGACTATAGTCTATAGTATATAAGATAGACTAGTTTGTACTTAGAACTCTATCAAGTTCTTTTGTGTTACTCAATACAAAAGTAGTTTTTTGTCTTTATTTTAAGACTTATGTCATAACAGATAGCTAGACCATTACATAATATGATAAAAAAAATCAAAAGTAAGCCTGAATGAAGAAGCAAGAAAAAGCATTCAAAGAGTTGAAAAAGATATTTACAAAAGAGCCAGCCAGTATTAGTAGCACTGGACTTCAACAAAAAAATGAGGATGGAAGTAAATATGTTGGATTATGCAATAGAAGAAGTATTATCTATAGAATATGAGAATGGAAAATGTTAGTAGTAATTAGAAAGTTAGAAAACTAAAGACATTTGCTAGAAGATGCTAAGTTTAAGTTCAAGGTTTGGACAGATCACAAGAACCTAAAATACTTTATGAAGGCATAGAAGTTAAATAAAAGACAAGCTCATTAGGTACTTTATCTGTCAATATTTGACCTCACTTTAAAGAATAGGAACAAAAATAGAAAAAATAGATAGACTTTGTAAAAGACCAGACTAGAAAGTAAGAGTAGAAAATAATAATAATAATTAGATATTAATCAAAGAACAGTGAATTTGTAGTTTAACAAAAGTAGTAATAAAAAAACCTGAAGTATATATAATAGAAAAAATAAAAATAGCTAGAGGAAAGAACAAAGAGATAGTTAAAGTAGTAAAGGAAATGAAAAAAGTAGAGTTAAAGCATTGTGAGGAGATGAATAGCAAATAGAAGGAGACTTGGTATTGAAGGAGAAAAAGGTCTATATACCAAAGAATGAGGTATTAAGGGTAGAGATAATCTGGTTATACCATGATGTACTAATAGCAAGATATAAAAATAGATAGAAGATGATGGAGTTGGTAACAAGAAATTACTAGTAGCCTAGAGTAACAAGTAATGTAGAAAAATATATAAATGGTTGTGACATGTGTCAAAGAATGAAAAATCGTACAGAGGCACTAGCAGAAAATTTAAAGTTGAGTGAAGTACTAGAAAAATCATGAATGCATTTGATGGTGGATTTCACTACAAAATTACCATTAATAGCAGGGAAGAATATGATTTTAGTAGTGTGTGATAGGTTGTCCAAGATGACATATTTTATGGCAATAAAGGAGACATCAGCAGAAAAGTTTCAAGGATAACATGTGGAAGTTGTATAAATTACTAGAGAGTATGGTATCAGATAGAGAACTATAATTTGCAACAGAGTTGACAAAGGAGTTGAACAAAATGTTGGGAATTGAAACAAGGTTGTCTATATCATTCTATCCACAAACAAATAGTCAGATAGAGAGGATGAACCAAGAATTAGAATAGTATTTACAGTTTTTCATTGATCATAGACAAAATAATTGGTCTGAATAGTTAGCAATGGCAAAGTTTGCAGTAAACAACAAGATATATTCAGCAACTAAAGTATCTCCATTTATGGTGAATTATGATAGGGAGTTAAGAATGGGAGCAGATATTAGGAGAAAGGGAAAAGTAGAAAAGGTGATGGAGTTTGCTGAGAGAATGATAAAGGTACAGAAAGAAGCTGGAGTAGTATTAAGAAAAGTACAGAAGGACATAAAATAACAAGCAGATAAAGAGAGAAAAGAAGTAAAAGAATGAAAGAAGGGAGATAAAGTAATGTTGAGCACAAAAGACCTAGTGTTCAAGGAATAACTGGCAAGGAAATTAGTAGACCAATATATTGGGCCATATACATTGACAAGGTAGTTTCTACCAATGTGATCAAATTACATTTGCTAACTTTAATGAGAATTCATCTAATAGTGAATGTTAGTTAAGTAGTGCAATACAAAGAGCAAGTAAAAGGGCAAAGGGCAGAGAAATTAAAACCAGTAAAAGTAGAAGAAGTTGAGGAGTAGAAGGTTGAAAAAACACTAAATAAAAGGAAAGTGAGAGAAGTAGTCAAGTATTTAGTGCAATGGAAGGGGTTTACAGCAGAAAGCAATACATGAGAAAAGAAGGAGGACTTAGCAAATGCAAAGGAAGCAGTAGTAGAATTTAGGGGAGAATAAATGCAGAAGTAAGACAATAAGAAAAGTTGGACATAACAAAAGAAAAGAACTTTAGAAGAAGAGAGTTATGTATATGGTAAAGATATTGTATGGATGAAACAATGGAAAGTTTGGGAAAGAAAATTTGAGGAAGCTGGAGAGAAACTGGCAAAAATGAAAGTTAGTTTCTCTGAAAGAGAAATCTTGAAGAAGTAATATTAGAGTTAAAGATAATGGACTTTATTTATTCTCTTTTTTATTTTTATTTTCTAGACTTAGGGTTAGGGGTTAGTGTGACTTTCACAAATTGTCACATGTCACAGTCACACAATCATGTGTCACAGAAGAATATAAAAGGTTCCAGAATAATAATGTTATTCTATATGTCAATGGTATATAATACATATGGCCTTTAGAATAGGTTAGTATAATATAAACTAGTAGCCTAGCATATATAAGATAGACACTTTGTACTTGGAACTCTATCAAGTTCTCTTGTGTTATCCAATACAAGTACAAGGTTGTTTTTTTACTCTTACTCTTGAGCCTAAGTTTATAATAACTAAGTCTTTTATACTCAGCATCATCTTATCACTCTTCTTTCATTCTTTAACTTCTTTTCTTCTCCTATCTGCTTGTTTTTTCATCTTTTTCTAAGCCTTTTTTAACACTGCTCTAGCTTTCTTCTGAACCTTCTTCATTCTTTCTACAAACTCTATTGCTTTCTCTACTTTTTCTTTTCTTTTAATATCCACTCCCATTCTTAATTCTCTATCATATTTTGCCATAAATGGAGAAATATTAGTTGCCAAGTGTATATTGTTCTAGTTCTTAGTTCATTCTTTCCATTTGACCATCTATTTGTAGGTGGTATGATATCAACAGCTTTATCTCAATTTCCAACATCTTGTTCAGCTCCTTCATTAGTTTCACTGCAAACTGTGGTCTCTTATCTGAAACCACACTCTCTGGAAGTCTATACAATTTTCATATGTTATCTCTAAACAACCTCACTAATCTCTCTGGTGATGTTTTTTCTGTTGTTGCTACAAAATGTGTTATCTTGGACAACCTATCATATATTACCAAAACTGCATCTTTCTCTACTATCAATAGTAATCTAGTGATAAAGTCCACTATTAGATGTGTCCACAGCTTTTCTAATACCTCACTCAACTTCAACTTCTCTGTTGGTACCTCTGTTCTATTCTTCATTTTTTTTGATATATATTACATTTATCCACAAATTTTTCTATATCTTTTGTTATCTCTGGCCACTAGTAATTTCTTTTTACCAACTCTGTCATCTTCTATCTTTCTTCATGTCTAGCTACTAGCACATTGTAGTGTAACAGGATTATCCCCACTCTTAACTTCTCATCTTTGAACACATACTTTTCCTTCTTTCAACACCAATTTTTCTTCCATCTGCCATTCATCACCTCTCAACACTTTTACTTCTGCCTTCTTCATCTCTTCTACTACTTTAATTACTTCTTCATCCTTTCCTCTAGCTATTTTTATTTTTCTAGTATATCTACTTCAGATCCTTCTATTACTACTTCTGTTAAACTATGAATTTACTGTTCTTTAATTAATATCTGGTTTTCATTATCCTTTTCTACTCCTACTTTTCAGTCTGGTCTCTTACTAAGTCCATCTGTTTTTTCTATTTTTGTTTCTAGAACATGTTTCAAAGTGAAATCAAATCTTGACAGGTATAACACTTAATGAACTTGTCTTCTATTCAATTTCTATGCTTTCATGAGATATTCCAAATTCTTGTGATTCATCTAGACCTCAAACTTGAATTTAACATCTTCTAATAAATATCTCCAGTTTTCTAACCTTTTTATTACTACCAACATTTCCTTGTCATAAATCTTGTAGTCTCCCTGTCTCATTAAGAGATTTTGAGAGATAAGCTACTGATTGTCAAAGTTGTAAATGTTAGACTTGGTTTCATTTTTCATATTTTCTTTTCACTTTCACTTTGTTTTCATTTTGCTTCTCTTTTATTTAAGATTAGGGTTTAGTGTGATGTCATGGTCACATAGTCACATAGTCATGATAGAACATAGTAGAAGCTTCTGGAACAATAACATTATACAATATGCTTAATACATGTTAACCTTATAGTTTACATATAATCTTTAGAATAGGCTAGACATAGTAGTAGCATGAACCATCTATGGTAGTATATAAGGTAGATATGTTGTACTAGGAACTCTATCAAGTTCTCTTGTGATTAACCCAATCCAAGGTTTAACTTTTGGTTCTAACTCTTAAGTCTTAAGTTATAATATTAAAACTCAATTTTCTCTCTGTCACACTAGGGATCAAAAGTTCACAGGGTTAGCTCAGTGATATATGGAGTATATAAACTCTGTGCTTGGTAATACAAACTTGTGGAACAACCTTGGCTTTAGCTTATGTGCTATGCCATCTATTTGCTGTATGGTCATGACTTCAGATGAATGAATGAAGTCTGAGATGGAAGTGAGTGCTAATTGGTGTATTGTCATTGAACACTGGAGATTGAGTTCAATAAGAGTTTATCTTTGTTAATTATCAGACTAATAAATTACAGTATAACTACTAGTCTTATATGCAAGTAGAAAATATAAGAGATGCTTGGGATTTCAGTAGTATAGCCCCTATCATCCTGAGCAGAGGTTTCAGTGGTGAGACACTAACAGGAGTAAGGTAGAAAAACTCTGCCATGGAAGACTGAATCAGATAAGAGTATTTCCATTATAGAAAACAGAATATCTGAATTGTTATATTACTGCTGCAAGGACATGTTGCAAGAAGGATGGGCTTGTTTCATAGAGGTAAAGGGTACAGTATCATTGTATAAACATGTCTTCAACATGGGTGGACCTGACATATAATACCCTTAAATCTTAAGTCATAACATTAGAACTCAATTTCCTCTCTAAAACTGCCCAACTCAGGGCCCTTTCTTATTTTACTCTTTTATCATTCTCAACCAAAATACAACACCACCTTTTAGTCAAGAAGATATAACTAGACCCTAAGCTTAAGGAGTATACTAACTAAGCAGATAATGCTTGACTATTTGATTATATCAAAGCTCACTAGTATATTTCAGATATATCACCTTTTATGGACATGTTACATACTTTCTTTACCTATCAGCTCTGTACTACAGTTCTACTTGTGAGCTGTCTGTGCAGGAGAATAGCAGGCATCCTTAAGATCTTGCTTAGAGTAGAATGGCTTTCTTAGACCAAAATTGTTTACTCTTTACTTAGTGCAACAGTCAGTAGAATAGGTAGTCAGTAGAAAGTATGAGGTGAGACTAAAAAAGGACCCACTAATATATATAAAGATTGAGTCAAGTTCTAAATACAAGTCAGAAAGTGAAACTAGTACCAGTTTTACTCTTCTCTTATATACATCATCATTATCATCACCACCACCATCATCAGCATCACCTATCAATTTCCTTCCTTCATATAATACTATGAGTCAGCATGACCTTCATCAAATCATTAGACAATAGCAGGAGCAGTTAGCTACAATACAAGCACAGATCCAGACTCTGATTAAAGCAGCAGCAGTGGGAATAGGAGGGACACCAGAAGAATCCAATATAGAGATGGCAAAACTACCAATTTTTAATAGAAAAGCAGAAAAAGTGAGAGGTTTCATTACTGTATGCAGATTATATTTGAGAATAAGGATGAGGAGGGCAACAGTGGAAGAACAAATTCAATGGGTTCTATTATATATGTAGAAAGAATCAGCAGATGTATGGAAGGAAATTTTGTTAGAGGATTCAGAAACAGAAGAAATAGAATTTGGATTAGTAGAGGAATTTTTGTTGGAATTAAGAAAGAAGTTTAGAGGAGGAGATGAGAAATTAGTAAAAGTAGCAGAACTTAGGAGGATAGAGCAAGAAGAAAGAACTATAGAGGAATTTGTATAGGAGTTTCAAAGGGTAGCAAGAGATAGTGAATACAAAGAAAAACTATTAGTAAAAGAATTTAAAGGGAGAATGGATAAAGTAATCAGAAGAAAGCTGATAGAGGTAAAAAAGTCTCCAACTAGTATTGATCAGTAGTATGAGCATACCACTAATTTAAATAAACACTAGAGGAAAAGTAAAAGAGAAGAGAAGAAGTTAAGGGAGTAATAAGAACTAGAGCTGCTAGCTTCAAAACTAAACAACCAGGAAGCACAACAGCAACAGATACTATAGCCTTAAGTTTGTCCAAAGAGATAAGAAGCTCCTTAACAGTAAACTCCAACAGAACTTACTCTGATAGAGAGAGTAGAAAGAGCAAATATGGAAATAGTACACTTGAATCAGCAGACAAAGTTTGTGCCTCAATAAGACTCATATACTATGAAGGTAGATAGAATGAACAGAAACTATTATAATTGTGGAGGATTTGGACATATGGCTAGGAATTGTAGGAATAGAAAAACAGAAGGCAGAATTAGAAAGAGAAGAAGACTGGAATATGGAGAAATGGAAATAACACACAAAAGAGAATAATTGAAGGAGAAAATGGATAGAACAGTAATTTAAATGGGGATAAAAATCTAATAATCCTTGATTAGATCTCAGTAACAGTTAAGAGAAGTGATAGTGAAGATTAGACTAGAAAGAATTGATACATAAGAAGAAGTAATGGCAGAAGCATTGTTGGATAGTAGAGCAATGGGATTAGTGATGAGTTCAGAGTTTGCAAGAAAGTAGAGGTTCAAGTTAAAAAAGATAAAAAGACCCAGAAATGGGAATAGAACATTCAATAAGAAGAGACTAATAGAAAATACAGTGGAAGTAAATATTTATTATCAAGAACATAGAGAAAGGACAGAGATAAATGTAATTGGAGGGCAGAAGTGGAATATAATTCTGAAAATGCTGTGGCTTGCTTACAATAATCCTGAAATTGACTAGAGGACAGAGGAAGTAAAAATGATAAGATGTCCAGAAGAATGTAAAGATAGTAGAGACCAAAGCAAGAGAAATTGGGGTAGAAAAAGCAAAAGGAAAAAGAAGAAAAAGAAGAAAAAGAAAAGAAGCAAGAAAAAGAAAAGAGGAAGCAAACAAAAGAAAGCAAAGCAATAAATGTGAAAAAGATAGTAGAAGAGTGGGAAATTTGGAATGAGAAAGAAAAAACAATGAGATTTGCAGAGGAAGCAAAGAAGTCAGTACTGAAATGATTCCACAAATAGATTAAAGTCTTTGGAAAGAAGCAAAGTGAGAGGATGCCAATGAGAAAGATATAGGATCATGCAATAGATTTGAAGAAGGAATTTGTACCAAGAAAGAGAAAGGTATATCCATTGTCAAGAGAAGAGAGAAGATGTATGTGAGTTTATAGTAGAACAACTGAGAAAAGGGAATATTAGACTCTCAAAGTCACCTCAAATAGCACCAGTATTTTTGTAGGAAAAAAGAATGGAAAGAAAAGAATGATCTAAGATTATTGATATCTCAATGAGTGGACAGTAAAGAACAACTACCCCTTACCACTTATTTTAGATATAATTGAGAATATTGGTACTAAGAAAATATTTACAAAAATAGAATTGAGGTAGGGGTACAACAATGTGAGGATAAAGGAAGGAGATGAGAGGAAAGCAGCTTTCATAACCCCAGAAGGATCTTTTGAGCCTACTGTCATCTTTTATGGATTAACAAATTCACTAGCCACTTTTCAGACCATGATGAATGAGTTGTTGAGAGACTTGATAAACACAAGAAAAGTAAGGAGCTTTATTGATGAAATCTAATGGTAGGGACAGAGATAGAAGAGAGGCATGATGAATTAGTAGCAGAGATATTGAAGAGGTTAGAGGAAAGAGATTTGTATATGAAGCCAGAAAAGTGCAAGTAGAAGGTTAAAGAGATAAATTTCTTGGGAGTAGTGTTAGGGCTAAATAGAATAAAGATGAAGGAGGCAAAGATAAAGACAGTATTGGATTGGCCAGTTCCTAAATTGGTAAAGGACATACAGAAGTTCCTGGGATTAGCAAATTACTATAGGAGGTTGATAGAAGGATTTGCAAAAATAGTAAAGCCATTGTATGAACTGATGAGTAAAGATCAGAAATGAGAATAGGGGATTAGACAAGAAGAGTCATTTAAAGCACTAAAGGAACAGTTTACAACAAAACCTATTTGGTAGCTCCAGACTTGGACAAGAGAATGAGGATGAAAGTAGATGTATCTGATTATACAATAGAAGAAGTTCTATCTATAAAGTGTAAAGATGGAAAATGGAGACTAGTAGTGTATTTATTAAAATTGTTGAATGAAACAGAGAGAAATTATGAAATACATAGTAAAAAAAATGTTAGCAATGATTAGAGGATTAGAAAATTGAAGACATTTACTAAAGAGTACAAGATTCAAGTTCAAGATTTGGACCTATCATAAAAATCTAGAATACTTCATAAAAGTACAGAAGTTGAATCAGAGACAAGCAAGATAGGTATTATACCTGTCAAGATTTGACTTCACCTTGAAACATGTATCCAGAATAAAAATAAGGAAGGCAGATAGACTTAGCAGGAGACTGGACTGGAAAATAGGTATAGAAAAGGATAATTGTGACCAGATATTTATGAAGGACCAGTGGATTCATAATTTAACAAAAATAGTAATAGAAGGACTAGAAGTAGATATTATTAAAAAAATAAAATAGCTAGGGGTAAAGACAAAGAGATAGTTAGAATAGTAAAAGAGATGAAGAAGGTAGGGGTTAAAGCATTACAAGGAAAAGAATGGCAGATAGAAGAGGATTAAATGTTGAAGAAAGAAAAGATGTATGTATCAAAAAAAGAGAAATTGAGAATAGAGATAATCTGGCTCCATCATGATACACCAATAGCTAGACATAGAGGGAGATAAAAGATAACAAAACTGCTTATAAGAAATTACTGGTGGCTGGAAATTACAAAAGGTTGAAACTGAATAAGGTACTAGAGAAGCCATGGACTCATCTGATAGTGGACTTTATTATGAAGTTACCAGTAGTAGTAGGGAAGGATGCAATATTGGTAGTATATGATAGATTGTCCAAAATGGCTTATTTTGTGGCAACAACAGAAGAAACATTGACAAAGAGATTGGCAAGATTATTAAGAGATAACATGTGGAAACTGCATGGGTTACTAAAGAGTATCATATCAGACAGGGGTCCTTATTTTACAGCAGAGTTAACAAGAAATTTGAATAAGATGCTAGAGATAGAGATGAGATTGTTGACAGCATTCCACCCACAAACAGATAGACAGATAGAATAGATGAACCAAGAGTTGGAACAATATTTGAGGTTCTTTACAGATTATAGGTAGAGAGATTGGCCAGAGTAATTAGCAACAGCAGAGTTTGCAGTGAACAACAAGGTTCATACTGCAACAAAAGTTTTACCTTTCATAGCAAACTATGGTAGAGAGTTAAGAATAGGAACAGACATTAGAAGAAGAGTAAAAGTAAAAAAGCAATAGAGTTTGCAGAAAGAATGAAAAAAGTACAAGAAGAAGCCAGAGCAGCATTAAGAAGAGCATAGGAAAACATGAAGAGGTAAGCAGATAAAAGAAAAGTGAGAAGTAGAGAATTGGAAGAAGGATGATAAAGTAATGCTGAGTACAAGAGACTTGATATCCAAGAAAAGACTAGTAAAGAAGTTGATAGAGAGATATATAGGGCCATATAAGATCAAAGAAGTAATATCAAGGAATACAGTGAAGTTGAAACTGCTGACCTCTATGAGAATTCATCCAGTAGTAAACATTAGTAGAATAGAGAGGTATAGGGAATCAGTAAGGGAATAAAGAGTAGAAGAACTGAAGCCAGTGGAAGTAGATAGAGTAGAAGAATGGGAAGTCAAGAAAATATTAAACAAGAGGAGAGTACAAGGAGTGGACAGGTATTTAATAAGATGGAAAGATTTTATGGTAGAGAATGATATATGGGAAAGAGAGGAAGATTTAGAAAATACAAAAGAATTAATAGATAAGTTTAAATGAAGATTTGAAGTAGAAGTTAGATGACAAGAAAAGATAGATAAAAGATGGAAGATAAAGCTAAATACAATTGTGGAAGAGTTCAGAAGGAGTGAGTTATCAAAGAAGTATATAGCAAAAATTTTATTTGGATGGGATGATAAGAAGTTTGAGAATGAATATTTAAAGAAGTCAGAAGGAAATTGGGAAATATGGAAGAGAAAAGATAAGATGATATGGGAAGCAGAAGTAAGTTCCTCTGGAGTAGGAATCTTGAAGGGGAGGTAATATTAAAGTTGTGAATGTTAGACTTGGTTTCATTTTTCATATTTTCTTTTCACTTTTACTTTGTTTTCATTTTTGCTTTTCTTTTATTTAAGGTTAGGGTTTAGTGTGACATCATGATCACACAGTCACATGGTCATGATAGAACATAGTAGAAGCTTCTGGAACAATAACATTATACAATATGCTTAATATATATTGACCTTATAATTTACATATGGTTTTTAAGATAAGCTAGATGTAGTAGTAGCATAGACCACCTGTGGTAGTATATAAGATAGATGTGTTGTACTAGGAACTCCATTAAGTTCTCTTGTGATTAACCCAATCCAAGATTTAATTTTTGGTTCTAACCCTTGTGAATTCCACTCTAACTTAGTCAAATTGTCATATGCCAAGTCCACCTGTCCATAAAATATATCTCCATAATGATACTACTTTCTCAATATCTAATCTACAAGCCTACCTTCCATGTCAGCCACCTTCCTTGCAACATGCTCTTGTAGCAGTAATACAACAATCTGGATATTTCATTTTTTATGATAGAGATACTTCTATTCAACTTGGTCTTCTATGATAGAGTTATACTCCTATCAATGTTCCACCACTGAAACTTAGGGGCTATACTACTGAAACCATGAGCATCTTCTATACTATCTACTTATATATAAGACTAGTAGTTACACTGTAATTTACTAGTCTGATAATCAACAAAAATAACTCTTATTAAACTTGATCTCTAGTATTCAATGGCAACATACCAATCAGTACTCACTCCCATCTCAGACTTTTTCCTTTCATCTAAAGTTACAACTATATGACAGACAGATAGCATAGTACATAAGCTGAAGCCAAGGTTGTTCCACAAGTTCACACATCTCTAAGCTAAACTCCACAGACTTGCACTCCAGTGTGAACTGTGCCTGACAGATAGGAAGTATTAGACTAGCAAACTCATGTTAATGTTATTGTAATTTTAGAGATTACTTAGACTCTCTTTAATTAGTTTATATATTTTACTTTTTATTTCTACAGATATTATTCAGTATCATCTAACTATATAGCTTAC
>Ga0157359_1000660_pt1 | contig 12956 bp, 12 predicted proteins | sample AttcapACBM3_FD_111482 | JGI IMG/M metagenome (GOLD analysis project Ga0157359, IMG submission 111482) | Fungus gardens microbial communities from leaf cutter ant in Botucatu, State of São Paulo, Brazil - Atta capiguara ACBM3 | ecosystem: Host-associated > Fungi > Mycelium > Unclassified ...
TGGATATAAGTATTAGTAGCATGGACCATGAACCCTTTGTATAAATAGGACTCTAATTAAGAAGAGGCTCCTTGTCGAGTTCTCTTGTGAATTCCCACATTATACTTCTCCTTTGAGATTTACTCGTTAGTGAGATCATTGGACCTTGAGTGTTTAGTGGTTGCCACAACATACTGAGGTGATTTAGTTTAATGGTAAACTATGCATTGAGCTTGAGGATCTTTGACAAGCTTTGCATTTATCTTTTAACTCAGTCCATGATTGTCATATTAATATTAACATTTTGGACAAGATTCCTTCAAAGCCAGTTTCTGAGTGGAGACCCTTTTAAAAAGAAGAGTTCAAAGATACCATTAGTAAGTGTAACAACTTATCAGCTCCTGGGCTTAACAAGATTTCAGGGAAAATTCTTAAGTAGATTATTAATGGTGATGTTTGTTTGAACTCTATAATCAACATTGCTAATGTCTATATCAATTTAGAGCATTGGCTGTTGCACTTCAAAACATTGACATCAATTAAAATTTCTAAACTAAATAGATCATTGTACAACTCATCCTAGTCATTTTGCCCTATTGTGTTTCTAAACACACTTGGTAAATTGATTAAAAAAGTTATTAGAGAAAGAATTTAATTTCACACTATCTCCAACAACGTTGTGCATTCTCATTAATTTGGAAGACTCAAACAACAGTCTACTTCTGATGTAGGCATATTTTTAATATATATCATTCAATCTGGATAGGTCAAGAAATTTCAAATGAGCACTCTAGCATTTGATATTGCCCAGTTCTTCCCATTACTTAATCATTAGTTACTCTTCTTCATTTTTGACAAGATAGATTTTCACCCAAAAATTTCCACCTTCTTTTCCAATTATTCAATTGGTAGAAAAACATAGTATATGTGGAATAACTTCTTCTTTCTATTTTTTGATGTTAACATTGACATCAGACAAGATTCAGCTCTTTTACTTATTTTTTTGACATTGTATCTTTCACTACTTTTCTTTATTTTTGAAAAACAAGTAAAAAGTTTACAAATTCTGGTTTCCTTCTTATCTTTTGTTGATAATAGTCTTTTTATTTCCCAAGAAAAATTAGTGGAAAAAACAAATTCTTTTATTTTTTTGTAGCTACAATATTATTTCTTCTCTTTTCAGCCTGATTATCAAATACAGGAAGACTGAAGTTTTTCATTTTTCCAGATTTCAAGATGTCTTTAATTCTCTTTTTTTTGGATCTGTCAGCTATTGAAGAACCAGTGCTATCTTCAAAGAATATGTGGCAATACCTAGAGTTCATTTTTGATAGAAAACTCATTTTTCACCAACACATTGACTTTTACACAAACAAGACATTATTCACAGTTAAAAGCATGAAAATGTTGAATAACTTAAATTGAGAACTTTGCTATATCAAAAACATCTTGTATACAGAACATGTATTCTACCCATTGTGCTTTATGGTTTTTCTTTATAGTTTTACAATAAAGCACCACTATCATATCTACTCAACAAGCTCAACAAAATATAATACAGAGCAGTAATATGGATTTTAGGAGCATTTTGCACATCACCTTCAATAGGGATCAAAGCTATCACAGAACTTATCTCTATTGTCTATTATCTTCAAAAGCTAAGTGATAGAAATTAATTACATGTTACTACTCTTTGTAACAATTATAGACTAAAAGAGTTTCTGGAAAACAAATTTGCTCCTTTACCAACTTAATACCATTTTTCTTTGAACAATTTGACATTCAAACAACAAGTAGTTATCAAGAGTTTTATTGTCAATGCCAACAATTTTCTCAATATAAATTTTTCTTCTTTTAATTTTCTTAACAGGGAATTTTACTCTGGTAATAGATTAGTTAATTCTTTTTTTGATTGTTTTTCTTTTTACAAGGCTGATTGCAGTTCTGAAGATAGCAAATTTCAACAGTGCAGATAGCTTAATAATATTATTCTATTAACATTACTACAACAGATGCAGTATTAACCAAACAGTTCAAATACCTAGTATTTCATACATTGTTATCATTACTAATGCTCTTCATGTGGCACAAAAAATATTTGACTTGTTATTACATCTATATTAAGTCCAATCAATAGCAATATCTAAGAAACTTCAAAGTTTCTTCATAAGAAATTTAAACAATTTAGTTAAATTCTAGAATTGTTTTAGTAATAAAAACTGGTACCCACATGTTCATGTAGACAAGAATACAAAACAATTCAACCTTATTTCTCTTTATTGGAGCAAAACATCATGAGACTTTAGCAAAAAGAAGAAATATGACAAAATTATTACTGATTAGCACAAGAAATTTCATTATTCAAACTTTAAAGAAAGATACTTTCTCAACCTACTTAATAATAACCTTTTAGAAATAGAACCTTAATACAAGAAAGAAGGTCCTTGGCTAGAGAATTTTAGTTTCTCTAACTCACTTTATGCTCAAGCTACTAGAGCTATAACAAATCATGTTTCTATAAGAGAATATCAATTATAGTTTTTTTCTAAAGAAGAATTCAAATGCCTATGTGAGGCATATCCAATTGAATCAAGATAATATATCCTTTATGAATATAGAAGATTTAACAAGAGTTGAAATCTGGAAAAAACTATATTCTAGCTTATCTTTTTCTTAGAATATAATCCAAATAAGTTTGGGCTCTCAGTACTACTATCAGTACATTGGATACATTCTTCTTTTTATTTCACATGTTCATTCTTTTTCTGTTTCTTCCTTTTTCTTTTTCTTTAGTTCTATTTAACATTGTTATAAAGTAGCTACTATAGTCTGCCCTTATGCTCTGTATAATAAATTGTTGATTTGAAAAAAAAAGTGTGATGTGATATCACATATGTCACTATAACTGTCACACAATCATGTATAAAGAAAGCTATTAAGATTCTTGTTAGAGTAACTGTATGATGCTTATTTTTAGAAAATAAGATCTCTTAAAGACAGTAACTATTTTATATACTTTCTAGACTACATTCCAATCTAGCAAGACAATGTTGACATAATTAAAGAATAATTAGAGCCAGATGGTTAGGAATTCTGATAAAAATATCTAGAATATTACTTATAAAAGAAAGTTAATATAGAACAACAATTATTACAATAAATATGAAAAATTCATGAAATAGTGGTAGTGTTTTGGTCTTGAAATAGTGAAGTGACAGGTTTTTTAACAGTTTTGAAATAAATAATATAATATAACATAGTTATAACATGCTAGCTTTATGTTATTACTATTATAGTATACTTAAATTCTAATATTTTATTTTGATTTTCTTGTTATTTCTTTATTTTCTTTGATTTGATTTTCAATTTTCTTTTCTTTTCTTTTGTACTTATTAACACTCTATCTTTTATCTTATACTCTTCTGCCTTCTTTCCATTTCTATCTATATATTTCTTTATCTTCTTCTGTGATTTTTTCAACACTGCTTTTGCTTTCTCATGTATCTTCTTTATCTCTTTTACAAACTCTTCTGCTTTTATATACTTCTTCTTTTTTCTTATTTTGAAACCTATTCTTAGTTCTCTCTTTTAATTAACTTTGAATGGTAACATTTTTGTTGCTATATATCTTGTTGTTTAGAGCAAACTCTGCAGTTGCCAACTATTCCAACCAATTTTTTTGTCTATGATTAATATACATTCTTAAGTATTGTTCCAACTCCTAATTTATCCTCTCTATCTGTCTGTTTGTTTATAGATGAAAAGCTATAGATAGCTTTGTTTCTATTTCCAACATCTCATTTAACTTCTTTATTAATTCTACCATAAATAAGAGCTTTCTATTTAATATTACACTCTCTAGCAATCTATGCAACTTTTATATATTATCTTTAAACAACTTTACTAATCTCTCTACTGTTATTTTTTCTGTCATTGTGAATAAATACAACATTTTCAAAAATCTATTACAAATTACCAAGATTAAATTATAACTCTTTGATACTGGTAATTTCATTATAAAGTCTACTAATATATATTGCCATGATCTCTCTAGTACTGTATTTAGTCTCAATTTTCCTGCTAGTATCTCTGTTTTATTCTTTATCCTTTAACACTGATCACATTCCTCTATATATCTTTTTACTTTCTTTATAACTTCTGGCCACCAATAATTTTTAGTGGCTAGCTCTACCATCTTCTACTATTTTTCATATCTTGTTTTTAACATATGGTAATAAAGCTGAATTATCTTCAATCTCAATTCCTCATTTCTTAGCATATACATTTTTTCTTCTTTCAATATCAAATTATCTTCCATCTGCCACTTATCATTTCTTAACACTTTTATCCCTGCCTTTTTCATCTCTTCTACTGCTTTTACTACTTTGTTATCTTTTGCTTCTAATTTTTTAATTTTTTCTATAATTTCTTCTTTTACTCCTTTAATTAACAATAGTTCTTTCTTTATTACTCTAATCTCTAACCACTTTTTTTCAACATTATTTGATTTTTATTATCTTTTTCTACTCCTTCTGTCTAATTTGCTCTTTTACTCAAACTGTCCACTTATTCTATACTCTTGCCAGCTACATGTTTTTAAGCAAAATCAAATCTTGACATAAAGCTTGTCTTCAATTCAACTTTTAAGCCTTCATAAAGTATTCCAAGTTTTTATGGCCTGTCTAAATTTTGAACTGACTCTTGGTACTCTCTAAGAAATACCTTCATGCCTCTAAACATCTAATAACAGCCAACATTACTTTATTGTGGATTTTGTAATTTCTTTTGGCCTCATTCAATGATTTAGAAATATAGGTCACTGGCCTCCACTTTTCATCTTCACACTTTATTAATAATATTCCTTCCATAGTAAAATCCACTTCTACTCTCATTTCTCCATCCAAGTTTGGTATTACTAAAACTAGTTCCATTATAAATATCTTCTTTAACTCCTTAAATGCTCTCTGCTGTCTTTCTCCCCAATTCTACTTCATATCTTTCTTTGTTATCTCATACAAAGGTTTTGCTACTCTTGTGAAATTTTTGACAAATCATCTATAATAATTTGCCAATCTCAAGAACTTTTGCACATTCTCCACACTCTTTGGCACTAGCCAATCCACTATTCCTTGACTTTTTTCTTTTTCTATCCTTACTTTATCTGGCCCTATTATTATTCCTAAAAATCCAACCTCTTTAATTTTTCATACACATTTCTCTGGTTTCACAAATAGACCATTTTCCACTATTTTTCTTAGTACTTTTTCCACATCATGTTCTTCTTTGGTCTTTGTTCCTACCATCACATCATCAATAAATGCTGTTATGTCTCCTATCTCTATCATATTCCTAAGCAAGTTATTTATCATTGCCTGGAATGTTGCTGGTGAGTTTGTTAATCTAAAAAACATTATCATTAGCTCAAAAGCCCTTTTTAGCATAGAAAATGCTGCCTTCCACTCATCTCTCTTCTTAATTCTTATAACTCCACCATAAATCTATCTTTGTAAACATCTTCTTCCTAATATTATTTATTAAATCTGAAGTCAACAGCAATGGATAGTTATTCTTGATTGTCCAATTGTTTAGATACCAATAATCTTACACTCTTCTTACTATTATTCTTTGATATAAAGAACACTGGTGGCATCTGTGGTAATTTTGATGGCCTAATATACCCCTTCCTCAACTGGTCATTCACAAACTCTTGTACTTCCTCTCTCTTTATTCTTGATAACAGATATATCTTTTCCTTTTTTAGAACAAAACCTTCTCTGAGATCTATAACATGATTCTAAGTTTTTTTGTCAGTATTCTCTATGACTCCTTTTTCTCAAATACCTTCAAATACTGATGGAATTGCCTTGGAACTATTTCCTCTGCTACTTAATCTTAATTTCACACCAATACTCTAGACAACTAATGACTCCAACTCCAATTCTCTGATCTTCCAAGAGAATCCTAAAAAGTGTATTAAACACCCTAGAAGTTGTTCTAGCTGATAACAATCCTAATGGAATTGACATATCAGAAATAAAAGAACTTTTACTACTTCCAAAAAATGCAATATTCCAACAACCTCCCCAGTTGACAGATCTTCTAACTGAGATTCTCTCAAAACTTGTAACCAATCTGATCCCAACAACAAACTCTACTTTGCTGGTAGTAAGAATCCAGATACTGGATACTTTCAATGGCACAGATCTGGAAAAATTAAATAGTTTCCTTTTCCAGTACCAACTCCATTTTCACATGAACTCTGGACAATTCAGCACTGATATTACTAAAGTTAACTTTGCAATGACTTATCTAACTAGAATCATGCAAAGCTGGTTTGAAATCAGATTGAACCAAGAAGATCAAGGAATATACCAGGACTAGCTTTAGAATTAGACACTATTTATGAAAGAAATATATTAAAACTTTAAATTATTCAATCCTATTAGAGATATGGCTATAGCCCTAAACAACTTATGAATGAAAATAGGTGGTAAAATAACCATATATAACACCAACTTGATAAGATATTTATCTGTCAGATATAGTTAATACTAGAAAGTGAAAGTCTATGAGTGTTGTAGCAACCACTCGCCGGAATGGCACTTGTGATATGCTAACTTCAGCAAAGCTCTTAGTTGGCTATCTAGTAGTGGGAATTACAAGAGAACTTGACAAGGAGCCCTTGCTGCATTAATCCTCTATATATACTACAGGCTCCTGGTCCATGCTACAACAATAATTACCTGCCCTTATGTCCATGTATCGTCCTCATGTCCTATTACTCATCCACATGTGTTTTTCTTAAGGCCACCATGCTTCCTACATGTGCCCTGACATCATACCTTTAATTTCTGCTGTACATGTGCACACCATGTGTACACCATGAGGAACCCATGTCCCTTGACATCATCCCTAACCCTAACTCTGATCTAGACTCCTCTCGATCCTTCTAGACTGTTAGTTCTTCTAGACCGTTCTAGACTCTATCATATGACTTCCTAGTCACGTGCTCTTCATCCATTGTAGACTAATAAAATACTATCTTATCTATGTTTGGCTAACCCTAACCCTAGCCAAAGTCTGTCCATACTTTTGTCCTATAACAATGAGGTTAGCTCAGGAATATATATAGTACTATCTGTCTGCTATGTAATTACAACTTCAGATTAGTAGATGAAGTTTGAGATGGAAGTAAGTGCTAATTTGGTATATTGCTATTGAACATTGGAAATCAAGTTTAATAAAAATAGGAAATGCTTAGAATTTCAGTGTATTATTCTAAGCAGTGGTTTTAGTGATAAGATACTAATAGGGGTTAAATAGGAAAATTTTGTCATAAAAGATTGAGTTCAATAGGAGTATTCCTGTCATGAAAGATTAAATATCCAAGTTATTATATCACTGTTGTAGAAATGTGTTACAAGAAGGATAGCTGTCATAAAAGATGAGCTTGTTTCTGATATATTACAATGATAATACTACTATAAAGATATATCTTTGGAATGGGTAGACTTGACATATAACATCATCTTAGCTAGGATAGGTGTTAGAATCACAAAAAGTGGACTTGGTTTCATTTCATTTCTATTCTTATTTTCATTATTATTTTCTTTTCTTTTTGATTTATTTTCTATTTTGAAACTTAGGGTTAGGATTTAGTATAACATTACAAGTCATCATCATAAACTATCACACTATAATACTGTCATAATCACACTATCACATAATCATGTGATATAATGGAAAATGGTAGAAGAATCTAGAAGAAATAATGTTATATAATGTGTTATACATATGTTGACCTTGAGGAAAATATATGGTCATTTAGAATAGGCTAATATAAGATATACAATCCTGTACAAAGTTTTCTATTGAGTTCTCTTGTGTTAACTCTAATATAAGGTTCTTATTCTTGACCTACTCTAAGGTTTTGAGTTTGTAATAATAAGAAGATAATACATTATGTTATAAGTATTATCAAGGTTCTCCAAACCAGATCTAGAACCCTATATGTATGTGAGAAGAGAGTAAACTAACCTCTTTCTAATCAATATACTCTTTAGCCATGATTATTGACAACTGATATTAGGAAAGAGAGAGAAAATGCAATTGTAATTGAAATTTCATACCTGTTCTTCTAGCTTGAACTTTCAGACTTTTAGAAAAAATAACCTTGGACAGAAAACTCATGAATTCTGAAGTGACAACTTTGAGAAGCTGGAAAGTAATGGAAAACTAATATCTAAAGAGCAGAAGAGATGTTTCAACAACAATTTATACCTGTACTGTAAAGAGCTGAGTTACTGAGTCAAAGCTTGTTCACATCACTCTTCTAGTAATACTAAGCTTTAGGCTAGACAAACAAAGGTCATTTTTTCTATGCTAGAAACTACCTCAGCTATGTAGTTGGAAAACTAGAAAGTAGCTTCATAACTTTTATAGATTGTAGGCTGTAGTGATCTTATCTGTGTAAAAAGTTCAATCTGTCTTAGTACTACTGCTCTCTCTGACTCAAATTTACTTATCTTGAAACTCACATCTCTATTAGTTTGTGAACTAGACTACATCTAAAATCTAACTTTTTGTACTCTGGTCGACTTGAGATCTACTTACTACTTTGTTGATATCACATTTACATAGAAATACAATATCATAATCTCTCCAACAATACTTGTAGAACTAAAACTGTTTGATAGATTGTCAAATAATATTATTTTTAAAATAACCTCTTTGCTTGTTACTAGATAATAATCTTTCTTGACTTCTCTTGCTTATTAGTACTTGAATATAACTGGCTTATTCAACTATAGATTCTATTACTTTCTAACTATCTTCAAGAAGAAAAACCATCTGTATAAAATCTTGACACTTGAATTCTCTTAAGAAAACCTGACTATACTAGACCTATTATTATAATGCACTTAAATACTAACATTTTAATATTTTTTTCTTTGATAATGAAGAGACATATGATTGTAGTCACATGACACATGATATGATGTAAGGTTATAGGCCTAGACTTTAGAAGAAAGAGTTAGAAGAATAATATTAAGATGTATGTTAATAGTATGTTCATCTTATAATTTTCATTTCACTTTTATTTAGAGTTTAACATGATGTCATGGTCACAGCTATCACAAAACTATTATACAATGTGTCATGCAAGTCACATGATCATGAGGTTATAATAGAAGAATATAGAAAGTTCTAGAAGGAATAACATTATATAACATATATAACACATATTGACTTTAAGAAAGATACATAATTATTTAGAGTAAGCTAATCATAGTAATAGCATAGACCATTAGTCTGAGTATATAAGATAGACAATCCTATACAGAGTTCTCTATTAAGTTTTCTTATATAAATCCTATACAAGGTTCTTTTCATTGACTAGCTTTAAGATCTCTGAGTCATAACATTAGAACTTGATTACCATTACTTGGACCATCCAGCACAAGACTCTCTCCATACTCTTACTTTCTTACCATCCTCAGCCAAGGGATAACATGGTCTCTTAGTCAAGAAGAATTGCTAGGCCCTAAACATAAGAGGTATACTAGCTAGATAGGAGAAGTATGGCTATTTGTTTGTATCAAAGCCCACTGATACACTTCATATATCACCTTTTATGAACATGTTCTTTACAAAAAAACTTCTATTATTAGCTTTGTACTACAGGTCCACTTGTAATCTGTCTACACAAGAGAACAGTAAGCATCTATAAGAGCTTGCTTAGAGTAGAATAATCTTCTTAGGTCAAAATTGTATACAATTCTCTTAGGGCAGTAGTTGGTAAAATAAGTAGTCAGTAGACAGTATAAGACAGAACAAGAAGAGGGCCTACTAATACTTACAGAGATTACCTCAAGTTCTGAGTACAAATTGGAAAGTGAAGCCAGTACTAACTTCTTTCCTCTACTACTTTATATATCATCTTTTCTGGTACCATCACTACTATTATCATTACTATTACCAATTTCTAATACAACATGAGTTAATGTGGCTTTATAAACTATGAACAAATTATTCAACAACAACAAAAGTAGCTGATAACAATATAGGTACAAATCTAGGCCCTGCTTGTAGAAGCAGGTAGAGGAGACAAAACACAGAAAGCAAACATAGAAGTGGCTAGACTATAAATATTTGATGGAAGTTTCAGAAAAGTGTTGGGCTTTGTAACAGCATATAAGTTATATATAAGAATAAAGATGAGAGAGATAACAATAGAGAAGCAGATATAGTGAATCTTATCATATATACAAGGAAGGTTAGTAGATGTATAGAAGGAGAATTACTGGAATATGAGACTGCAGGGAAATTTTTAGCAGATCTTAAGAAAGAATTTGGGGAAGGAGACAAGAAAATAGTAAAGATAGCAGAACTAAAAAGGTTGGAACAAAGAAAAAGGATGATGGAGAAATTTGTCCAGAAATTCAAAAGGGCAGCAAGAGGCAGTAAATATGAAGGAAGGTCATTACTGTTGTAGTAATCACTAGTCATAATGACCAATAGTAACACAAGTAATAAATCTCTCAGTAGGATATCAAGTAGGGATTACAAGAGAACTTAACAAGAAGTCTTTGTTGAATTGCTACTCTATTTATATAAGTTACAGATGGTCCATGCTAACATTAATTTAACCTTGCCCTAAAGTCTATCTATCAACCATAAGTACACAATGTGTATACTATGAGGTAGACATGCTATCAACATACTCTTTGATGTTATTCTTCTTGCTCTTTCTATCTGAGTTTAGGCTTATGACCTTGTGACTTGTGACCATGTCATCTGATGTGACTGATGTGTAACAATATGATCATGATATCACTCTAATTCTAATCTTAGATCTAAATAAAGAAAATAAAAGAAAATATATATAAAATTAAGAAAAATAGATAAAAGAAAAAGAAAAATGTTAGTGTTCAGGCACATCATAACAGTTAGTGAAAGAGTTCAAAAGAGAAATAAATGGAATAATATGCCAAAGACTTATAGAGTTAGAATAGTAGCCTATCCCTATTAAACAATAGTATGATAAGGCAATAGTGCTAGATAGGAATTGGAGAGAGAGTAGAAGAGAAGATAAGAGGTTAAGGAAAAGATGAGAGCAGGAGCCATATACTTCAAGATTAAACAATATAGAGGCACTCAGGTAAATAATGCCATGGTCTTAGATTTGGCCAAGAAAATAAGAGACTTTATAACAATAGATGCTGGCAGAGCCTGCTCCAATAGAGAAAGTCAAGAGAATAAATGCAGAAATAGTACACTTGAATCAGCAGACAGGATTCACATCATACAATTTATATACCATGGATATAGACAAGGAGAGGAATTGTTATAATTGTGGAGGATTTGGCCATCTAGCATAGATTTATAAGAGATAAAATATAAGCCAAAGAAGGAGAATGGAGAGGAAGATCTAATAGTCCTCAATTAGATCTCATTAACTACAACAGATTTGCAATACTCAGTAGAGTAGTGGATAATACATCTTGTTGCAATCTAAAGAATGGGGAGCTCTTAAGAGAAGTGACAGTGAAGATTGGGTTAGAAAGAATTGATACACAAGAAGGAGTAATAGTAGAGATATTGTTAGACAGTGGAGTAACAAGATTAGTGATGAGTTTGGAGTTTGCAAGAAAATAGGGATTTAAGTTAAAGAAAATCAAAAGACTAATCTATGTAAGAAATGTAGATGGAACATTTAATAAAGAGAGGCTGATTAAACATACAGTAGAGGTAAATATCTATTACCAGGGATATAAGAAGAGGATAGAGAATAAATGTGACAGAAAGATAGAAGTGAAATGTAATTTTAGGAATACCATGGCTTGTTTGCCATAATTCTGAAATTGACTAGAGAATAGAAGAAGTAAAAATGATAAGATATCCAAAAGAGTATAGTAAGTAGTGGAGACCAAAATAGAGAAAATTAGGGTGGCAAAAACAAAAGAAAGAAGAAATGGGAAGGAAATGGGAAGAGAAAGAACAGAAAAGAAAAGAAAAGAAAAAACCAAAAAAAAAGAGAATAATAGAGGTAAAGAAAATAGCAGAAGAGTGGAAAATTTGGGATGAAGAAGAAAAGACTGCTAGGTTAGAAGAGATAGGAAAGAAGAATGGAAAAAAGCATATAGTATAGGACTATAGGTATCTTGATGAATAGACTGTTAAGAATAATTACTCTTTGCCTCTTATTTTGGATATTGTAAAAAATGTAAGTATAAAAAGAGTATTTACAAAGATGGATTTAGGATAGAGATATAATAATATATAAATAAAGGAGGGGGATAAGTGAAAGATGGCATTCACTATACCAGAAAGGTTATTTGAGCTAACAGTGATGTTTTTTGGATTGATGAACTTACTAGTGACTTTTCAGACCATGATAAATGAAATCCTATAGGACCTTATTAATACTAGGAAGATGGTGAATTTTATTAATGATGTGATTGTAGGAACAGAAACAGAAAAGGAGTATGACAAAATAGTAAAAGAAGTGGTGAAAAGATTAGCAAAGAACAATCTATATGTAAAACCAGAAAAATACAAGTGGAAGATGAAGGGAGTAGGGTTTTTAGGAGTAGTAATAGGACTAGAAGGGATTAAAATAAAAGAAGAAAAGATGAAAGGTATTTTGGACTGGCTGACTCTGTAAGAGATTAATGTTATGATTTAGAGTCCTTAGAGTGGGACAGGAGAACAACTCTCGTATTGAGTAACACAAGAGAACTCAATAGAGAACTCTGTACAAGATAGTCTACCTTTATATACTGAATTCTCAAGAACTGTGCTAGCTATTTCTAACCTACCCTAAACAACCACATGTTAGCCATGAGGTTCCTATGTGGTATGACATCATCCTTCTAGAATTTTTCTCATGTCACCTGACTCATGCTGCCTCTAACCCTAGTCCTACAGGCTAAAAATAGAACAAAAGGAGAATAGAAAAGTAAATAGGGGAGAAA
>Ga0157359_1000662_pt1 | contig 12952 bp, 13 predicted proteins | sample AttcapACBM3_FD_111482 | JGI IMG/M metagenome (GOLD analysis project Ga0157359, IMG submission 111482) | Fungus gardens microbial communities from leaf cutter ant in Botucatu, State of São Paulo, Brazil - Atta capiguara ACBM3 | ecosystem: Host-associated > Fungi > Mycelium > Unclassified ...
AAGATAAAGGAACTATAAGAAAATGAGTGGCAGATAGAAAGAGATTTGGTATTAAAAGATGGAAAAGTATATGTACTAAAGAATGAGGAACTAAGAGCAGAAATCATCCAGCTACACCATGATGTGCCAGTAGCAGGATATGGAGGATGATGGAAAACAGTGGAGTTGGTCACTAGAGACTATTAGTGGCTAGGAGTAACAAGGGATATGGGAAGATATGTAGAAGGATGTGATTTGTGTTAGAGAATGGAGAATAGGATAGAGGAAATGACAGGAAAATTAAAGTTGAGCAAAGTACTGGAGAAACTGTGGACATACATAACTACCAATAGTGGCTGGGAAGGATACAATCCTGGTAGTTTACAATAGGTTGTCCAAAATGACATATTTTGTGACAACTACAGAGGGAACATCGGCGGAAGACTTGGCAAGGCTGTTTAGGAACAATGTATGGAGGCTGCATGGGTTATCAGAAAGCATTGTATTGAGCAGAGGACTGCAAATTACAGCAGAGTTGACAAGAGAGCTAAATAAAATGCTAGGGATAGAGACCAAGTTATCAACAGCATTCTATCCACAGACTGATGGGAAAACAGAGTGAATGAATCAGGAACTGGAGCAGTATTTGAGGTTTTTTGTAGACCATAGGCAGAAGAATTGGCTGGAGTAGTTGGCATCAGCAGAATTTACAGTGAATAACAAGATTCACATAGCAACAAAAGTTTTGCTATTCATAGCAAACTATGGTAGAGAGTTGAGAATGGGAGGAGACATAAGGAAGAAAGGAAAAATAGAAAAAGCGATGGAGTTTGTGGAAAGAATGAAAAAGGAGTGGGGGCAGTATTAAAGAAGGTGCAAGAAGATATGAAGAGACAGACAGATAGGAGTAGAAAAGAGAGTGAAGATTGGAAAAAAGGGAACAGAATACTGTTGAGTACCAAAGATTTGGTATTCAAAGAAAGACTAGTGAAGAAGTTGGTGGAATGATATATAGGACCTTATACAATAGAAAAAGTGGTATTCACTAATGCAATCAAACTACGACTACCTACCTCAATGAGAATTCATCTGGTAGTAAAAATTAGCAGAATAGTACAGTATAAGGAGCAAATGAAAGGACAAAAGAAAGAAGAGGGATGTTGTAGCAACCACTAAACACAAAGTCTAATGATAACACAAGCAGTAAAGCTTTCAGTTAAGCAATCAAGTGGGGAAAGGTACAAGAGAACTCGACAAGGAGTCTCTGCTAAATTAGAGTCCTATTTATACTGTTACATGTTAGTCTATGCTACTACCTCATGTTTATCTCATGTCTTACTCAAGGCTACTATATTGTATTCATGTGCCCTGATGTTATCTTCTAGATTCTTCTACCATGTTCTATGCCTATGAAGTCACATCATGTGACCTGTCATGTGACTGCAATGTCATGTGCCTCTTCATTGTCAATAAAAAGAAAAAAGGAATTCAAAAGAAAAGAAATATAAAATCAAGAAAAATAGATAAAAGGAAAAGAAAAATGTTAGTGTCCAAAGCATTTCATAACAAGGGAAAACCATTAGAAGTCAAAGGAAATGAAGAGTGGGAAATAGAGAAAATACTGAATAAAAGGAAGATGAGAAGAGTAAATAAATACTTAGTAAGATAGAAGAGGTTTACAGTGGAAAATGATGCGTGGGAAAGGGAGGAGAACTTGGGTCATGCAAAAGATCTAGTAGATGAATTTGAAGGAAGGTTAGGAGCAGAAGTAAGAAGACAGGAGAGAATAGAACAAAAGTGGAAGATGAAATCAAACCCTAGGGTAGAAAAGTTCAAGAGGATGAAGCTACTAGGGAAGTATACAGCAAGGATGTTGTATAGATGGGATGATGGAAAATTTGAAGAGGAGTACTTGAAAAAATTGGAGAGAAACTAGTAAAAATGGAAGTCAGTTTCTCCAAAGAAGAAACCTTGAAGAGGGGGTAATATTAAGATTGCAAGAAGTAGACTTAGTTTTCTCCTTATTTTATTTTCTTATTTTTATTTTATTTTCAATTTATTTTCATATCTTTTATTTATAAAACTTAGAGTTAGGGTTGATGATCAGTCACAGATCACAAGACATAGGAGAAAGAGGATAGAAGATTCTAGAAGAAGTAACATTATACAGCATATATACCACATGCTGACCTCATGCCTAATACATGGTCATTTAGGATAGGGTGCACAGTAGTTAGCATGGACCATCTGAATAGGCATATAAGGTAGACTACTTTATAAAGAGCTCTCTATCAAGTTCTCTTGTGTTAACTAATACAAGATTCTATTCATTAACCTACTCTAAGGTCTTTGAGTCGTAATAATGGAAGTCTGTTAAATTTGATGGCTTATGTAGTTAGTAATTTTTGTTTCTTGATCCAATTTATAAGATCCCATAATTTCTTGTTAGTTGAAGTGGTTTCTTGAATTTTATTGTAAAAAAAGACTTTTTTAGCCATTCTTACCAACTTCTTGTAATTTATTCTTCTTCTGAATGTTCAATATGTAACTATGTCTCTATTGGACTTCTTGTTCCATCATGATTTAAATTGTTTAGTAATGTGGACTAATTTAGAATATTTGTTCCAAAGATCTTCTATAATAGTAGTAAATTCCTGAGTTATGTGTTCAAGCATGTCACAGCTAATAATGTTAGTTGTATCTATAATGATTATCCTGTTCCTAAGCTCATTAATGAATTCTTCTTCAATAATAATAGATACTTAAGGGAGCATGATCAGAAGGACTTCATAAATCTGGCAAGATTTGATGATTGTTGAATTTCTCTGGTTCTGCTTAGAGAAACATTAAGTCCAGTACTAAATTTGAATCTTAAGAGTTGTCTGCATATTAAGTAGGCACTAGGTTGATTGGTATTAATGGCTCTAACTAAGACTGTCAGCTACTTCTTGAAGTGTATCTACATGTGTTGAGTGATAAGAATATGAAAGATCTCAACTGTTATCTCTGATATTGAAGTCACCTGTCATGATTAGAATATTGTTCAAATTTATCTTAGTATTCTTTAGATACTTTAAGACAGTCTGCTGATCATCTGAATAAACATTAAGGATGAAACATATAATTCCATGATTGAAAAAAAAGATAAGATTAATATCTCAATGATTAAGAATGTCATTTATTAAAGAAAATATAACTTGACCAATATGATATTGATATAGGTGATAACTCTTGAGTAATTGTTATTGGTGAGTGATGATATAGTAAATATAATCCAAGAGAGATGATGAGGAGCTCTTATAACATCTTCTTCTTCCTTAGATATATAACTTGGAATTTGTTGTATGATTGACCAAGGAGGCTCTTAAATAAATAGAATGTTGAAGTTTTTGTTGTTTTCTAGGATAGTATCAGTGAGAAGTCCATTCTTTCAAAAATTCTATGAGAAAAGTATTAGGAATTTTATAATTATTGTTTACTTCTGTCTACAGTCAAGCAAATTGAGTTAGCTCTAATTTTTCTGAGCTTCTGAGATTTTTTTATATGCCACTCTCTATTGAATTTGTGTTTCCAGAAAGAGCAGTCATATTTGTCTGTATGGTGATTATCTTTGTAGTTGACACACTTAAATGTATGAGTGTAGGGTTCTTCTTTCTTAGTTTCAAGCCTAGAAGGATTAGTTTTAAAATTAGTCTTGCAACACCATACCATCTTTCTATAGTGTTGAATTTTATAAGAATTATTACACTTCTGACACTGGATACTATATGTATTGCAAGTGAAAGTAGTGTGTTCCCACTTCCAACAATTCTTGCATTGGAAAACACTAGAGTTCATGTTGGTTCCTCAAATAGTTGCAATATGCTAATTTATATTGAAACATCTGTTAATAAGACTCTTAACCTTTGTATCACTTTGAGAGTCCCAAATGTCAATCCATATAGTGGCTATATCTGATTTGGGGGAAGCTTTGATAACTTATGGATATGACACTAGAACAATATCATTAAAAATGTGAGTGTTCTTGATTATCTTTTCTACTATATCATAAGTAATATGAGAATCCATATCATCCAAATAATAAGATACCCCTAGAACTTTGAGATATGATTTGGATTGAGAAAGTTACAAGCTTATAACTTTGTTTGAGTTAATACCATTCAAATCTTTATGTAATCTTCAGTTATTTTCAGATCCAAATTGACCATAGCTTTGTTCACAGTAATAATAATTCTTTTATTATTAAATTGAATGAAATCAGCTAAAATATCAGATTTGACTCTTTTCAAAAGTCTGTTGATGTTTGAAACATGAACATTTACTTGAGATGCAATGTTTTTAAAATCATCTTTGCTTATAAGTATGATATAATAACCTGTATTTTAGAGGGTTCTTTGGTGGTCATATTAAGTTTAGACTTATCTTTAACTCCATTGTTGTTAGCAATACTATGTAATTTAATAATTTTACCAGAGAGTAATTTTGGAAAAGCATTCTTGATTTTGAGAATATTTTTAAAGTTGCTTTTAGTAGCCTAAGTAAATAACTTGGTTTTAGAGTTTGAAGATTGAAAATTTTTGTAGTATTTGGATTTGGCTAAAACACTTTTGCTAGGTCTAGATAGGATAAGGGAAGAAATTCTTGAGATATCAGCTTGTTTACCTTTTTTCACCTTCTTGTCTTTGATTGTCTTTGGAGTAGCTGATTTACTCTTGTTAAATTGAAACAAAACACATTGATGGAATATTCTGTTTTTTGTTAACATTTAACTTGTCTTATCCAGACTCATAGATGACATTGATGAAATCCCAAGCTACAGAACCAAATTCCACAATTTAAGGGATATCCTTGGTATTTCTATTATATAATGGCCTTTGTTTTATAAATGTAGCTATTCTTTGTAAAAAGCATGTAATGTTCTTTATATTACTAGTTAAGTACTTATTAACTCCAAATAGAGAAATTAGAACAAAATTACTATTCTGCAGTAGTAGGTTAGTTGGTTGATTTACTTGATATGGAATAGCTAAAGATTTCAAATTTGAAGATGTTAACATATTGTTAGTGTAGTTGTCTTGAGGTACATTTATAGAGTCTTCAGTATACTCCAGAGATGTATTGATTTGAGATGGATGAGGTTGTTTTCCACTCTTTATTTGCTCAGCCCATGTTAAGTTGTTTGACTGAGCTTTTATTTGTTTTGCATAATTCATTGAGAATATAGAAGAGTTAATAGATATATCTCTTTTGCTATTAGTGCTAGGATAAGAAAAAAAGGATTCTTCTCTGAATTAAATGATTTCACATTCTATTGAAGATTGTGTAGAGTGGGTTTGTTGATGACTTTGAAATTAAGAAAAAGAGGTATTCAATATATTTGCTAATTCTCTTTCAGGTACTACTATACAAGATGAAGGTAAGAGAGAAAGAAGTAATAATTTAATGTTATATCACTATCTCTTAACTAATTTTGGATAAAAACCAAAAATAAAGATAAAATAAAATAAAATAAAAAGAAACTAATTTCATCTTCTTAAAGTCTGATACTTTTCTAAATTCTAATAGTATAGATATTAGGCTTAAAAATAGTATGTATAGACTAAGCACCAAATATATAAGTAGTAGTTGAATCCAACAGAAATTTTTGTCAAATTCTCTTAATATCCTTACCAACTAGTTGTCACAACTGTAAGAATGGCAGCTACAACAAAAGTATTATATCTGGGTTATAGTTCAAGTAAAAACTTTAAGTAGTAACTTTAAAGTATTTCTTATGGAGATTATAAAAGAAACTTAATAAGAAGCTCTTATTTATTTAATATAATTATTTTAGCATCTTTTGTATTTTTCATATTATATAATTTTGATTATATGTATAGTTATATAGCATAGTCATATACTATAGTTACATATTTTTTTATTATCAAAAATCAAAGAAAAAAAGAAATATAAGATTTTTCTTTAAAGAAACTTAATTTTTTTTCACTTTTGCTAATTTTTTCTCTAGTTTCTTCAAATATTCCACTTTAAACTTTTTGTCATCTCATCTTTAAGTGCTTGTGGTAGCTGAGTTCTTCTTATATCTCTATCTTTTTATTTTCATATTCCTTGTCAAATTCTTGTTAGAGTAACTAGGTAGAAGTATGGAAAATGTTTCAAAACTTTAGGAAGAATCTAAATATATTGTCTAACATTTATTATGTATATAAATTATTCACAAAAAATTTTAAGATAATGAGGTTCCATAAAGATACCAACTACTCCAAGTATTTTATTTAAATTTCTCTTGTATGAATATAGTTTAAGAGTATAATGTAATATTTCTTTCTCTTTTACTACTATTTTATATAGTAGTGCCCATAAGAGAGTTAAGGAATAGATTACATTCTACTATTTCAAAACCTCAAAACAACTGACTAAAATTTTCTAAACAATACTCAATAGATATAAAAACATATTTCTCTAGAGAACATTTAACTTCTCTAAGCCTTAATAGCTTCATAGGAATGTTTGTTAATTTTTCTATTTCTTTCATGAATTATGTAGACTACATACAAGCCTAAGCTAACAATATAACTTGGGCTGAACAAGTTAAAAATAGAGAGGTTCAAAGTTCCTTTTTGTCCTACATATCTTTGAAGGGGGTAATATCAGATACTATGAGTATAAGACTTGCAATTAAGTCTATGCATGTATCTTATACAGCAGAAATTAATAGTGCAAATACTTCTTAAGGTCTAGACTCTTTGGTTATTCTATACCAGGCCAATCAACTTACAGACCCACAACTGTAGGATGGTAACTTTTGTTCTATTTAGGGTAAACAAGTACTTAGAAAGAAACACTAGGAATATCATATGCTCTCTTCTCAGGATAGCAGTATTCATCAAGCAATATCTATTATAAAACAGGACAGCTAAAGATATTCCATAAATTTTAGAGTTTTGGTTTGTGGCTTGGGAATTTTTATCTACTATTTATAAATTCAGATGGAACAAATTAGTAGCTAATAGGAATAATAAGACTTTGATGCAGTGTGTCTTCACAATTTAACAAGATATTTACACAAAATGCAACTATCAATAAACTGTGAAAAGGCAAACAAGCTGATATCCTTCACCTATTTCTCTAAGGCCTAGTAAAAGTGTTTTAGCTAAATCAAAATTTTTCAACAAGAATTAATCTTCAAACTTAGTCCCTAGCTCCAACAACTAGTCATATATACAAGCATCTAAAAGCAATGTCAAGGAGATCATCAAGATTAAAGATGCTTTCTCAAAGCTATCTTATGATAAGATTACAGAAATTTGTAATGTCATGAATAACATGAACCAAAAAGATAAACCTAAGTTTAACATGATGAATAAAGGTCTGTCAAGAAAGCAGATTATCATATCTATAGATATAAACAACACTGAAAGAATTACAGCACAATCAAATGCATATATTGTGAATATCAATAGCTTATTGAAAGGTATAAAATCTAAAATTTCTGCTGACTATATTCATTTTGATAACAAGCTAACCACTTTTTCTGATCTAAATATAGTAGAGAAGTATATGAAAGAATTGAATGATGTGAACTTGAACAACATCATAAGCCTAAGACTTCTGTAATCCAAGTAATATCTTAAAATTCTAGTATTCTATACTTTTTAGAAGATACTAATCTCCCTGTTATGCCAGACATCATTGAAAGAGTATTCAAGAGTACTCACATTTTTGATGACATGGTTCTAGCTTCTTATTCTTAAGTTATCAAAATATCTCTCAATTTGACATGGCCATGGTATAGGTCAACATTTGGGATTTACAAAATGGTATGAAATCAAAATGTCTTATTAATAGGTATCTTAATATAGAATGACATATTGTTATGATTAAAGAAACAAATATGAACTCTGGTGTTTCTCAATGCAAGAACTGCTGGAAGTAGGATTATATCATATATACATGTTATATGTATGGATCAAAGTGTTAGAAATGCAATGGTTCAGACAAACTTGAACATCACAGGGAAATAGCATGGTATTATAAAACTAATTTCAAGATAAATCCTCTGAGGCTTGAAACAAAGAAAGAGGAACCTTGTACTTATTCTTTCAAGTATATTAACTACAAGGGAAAATATCAGATGGACAGTAACAACTGTCTATTCTAAAAACATAGGTTTAACCAAGATTGGCACAACAAGAAGTCATAAGAGCTCTGAGAAATGAGAGCTAATTTGATTTACTCATCTATGGGTAGAGTAAAACAATGATTTTAAAATATTTTCACAGGATATTCATAAGAACAGACTTCTCACTGATAATATCTTAGAAGACAACAAAAACTTCAACATTTTATTTATTCAAAAACCTTACTAGTTGATTATTTGCAGTATTCCAAGCTCTATATCTGAAGAAGAAGAAAATATCATAGGAGCTCCCAATTATCCTTCATAGATCATGTTTGCAAAACCTTTGCATAGTGATAACAAATACTCAAAAGTTTCACTTATATCAAAATCAGGTTGATAAAGCTATTTTTTTTGCTTAGAAAAGACATTTTCAATCATAGGAATGTAAATCTCATTTCATTTTTCAATCACAGCATTATATGTTTCATTATTAATGTTTATTCAGATGACCAACAATCTGTTCTAAAGTATCTAAAGGATACTGAGGTAAAATTGAACAATGTATTAATCATGACAGAGTATTTCAATATCAAAGATAACAATTGGGATCTTTTGTATCTGCATTATTCAACATATGCAGATACACTTAGGAAAATTGCTGATAGTTTCAATCTAGAATTATCAATATCTGTCAATTAAGTACCCACTTGATGTGCTGATAACTCCCAAGATTCAAATTTAGTTCTAGATCTGATGTTTTTCCATGCAAATATGAAGAAATTCAACAATCATATAATTTCACTGGATCTTTGAAGTTTATCTGACTATGCTTCTTTATTGGTCTATATCATTATTGAGAAAAAAACTATCCAAGACAGGAAACAAGCTATTGTCAAAAATAGTGAGAAAGAAAAAGAATTTGTCAATGAATTGAGAAATAGGATAAGTTGTATTAATACAATAAATATTCATAATCACAAAATGCTGGAAAGAGTAATGCAAGAGTTTGCTTTTATCACAGAAGAACTTTGGTATAAGTATTTCAAAAATGTTAACATTACTAAATGCTCTAAGACATGGTGAAATGAGAAATATAACAGAGATCTGACTGAGTATTGAACATCCAGAAGAAGACAGAGTGGATTAAATACAAGAAGTTGGTAAGAACAGCTAAAAGAATATTTTTTGACAATAAAATTTAAGAAATTGCATTGACCAATGAAAAATCATGTGATCTTATGAATTGAATTAAAAAGGAAAAATTACCAGCTACAGAAGCTATCAAGTTCAATAGATATTCATACAATGAGTTAGACAATCTGTGGCAAGCACTTCATCATTTTTTTAATTTAGCTCAAAACAGACTAATCAATTTTCAACTTTTAGATGAAATTCCTTTGTGTCAACAAGCAAAGTGGCTACTGTTATCCAAAGCCAAGTTTATAGAATTAGTAAGTAATACTAAATATATTGCTAACATTGTCAACATAGTAAATTTATACATTGATTTTTGTTACTGGCTGTTATATTTCAAGAAATCAATATCAATTATTATGAAAACTCATAGAAAAAGCAATAAGTAGTAAACTTCAAGTTCACTCTATTGCTTTGAACTTCATTGATCTGAATTAATTGGGAAGCATCAAAGAATGCTTAATAACAGATGCTGGTATGTTACAAATTCAAAACCTTAGAGTTGGTTAAAAAAGTGAACCTTGTATTAGGGTTAACACAAGGTTCACTTTCTTAACCAACTCTAAGGTTTTGAATTTGTAACATTAGAACTTGATTTCTTTCTCTTGGAACCATCTAACACAAGATCTTTCCTATTTTTACTCTTTATTCATCTTTGACTGAAGGACAACACAGTCCTTTAGTCAAGAAGCTGGCCAGACCCTAGGCTCAAGGGGTGTACCAGTCAGAAGAGGGAATCCTGGCCATTTAGTTATACCAAAGCCTACTGGTGCAGATGAATGTAATATCTTTTGTGAATGTTGTTAGTTAGCTTTCAAAGTAGAAGCCTTGTGCTGTAGTGCTCCCTTGTAGCCTGTCCATGCAGGAGAATAGTGGGATCTTCTATGAGTCCTATCCAAAGTAGGCATTTCCTTCTTAGAGATATTAGTCAGGCATTTTTTAGGGCAGTAGTTAGTAAGAAAGTAGATAAGTAGTTAGTAGACAGTGTAGGTAGAACAAGAAGAGGGCCTACTATTACCTACAGAGATTTCAGAGTCAGAGTACAAGTTAGAGGCTGAGTCTAGCACAGAACTGGTTCTTTTGGCTCAGAGATCACAACTATTACTACCACTACTATATACAATGAGTCAATCTGACTATTCTGCAATCATAAGGCAACTCCAGGAGCAGGTAGAAGTATTGACAGCACAGTTGGCAGGAAAAGCAGGAAGAGTTAGGGGAGATGTAGTAGCAATAAACAAAAAAGTGACAAAGCCACAAGTGTTCAATAGGACTTCATCAAAGGTCTTAGGTTTTGTGACAGCATACAGGCTATATATAAGAATGAAGATGAGGGAGGCAGCAGTGGAAGAACAAATCCAATGGATATTATTATATGTTCAGGGTAGATCAGTAGATATTTGGAAAAAAATGTATTGGAAGATTTAAAAACAAAGGAGGTAGAATATGAATCAGCAGGAGAGGTTTTAGCAGAAATCAAGAAAGAGTTTGGAGGAGGGGATGAAGAGTCGATGAAAGTAGCAGAGCTGAAAAGAATAAAGCAGAAAAGTAGGATTATGAAGGAATTTGTACAAGATTTCAAGAGAGTAGCAAAAGGAAGTGGTTATGAAGGATGCCCACTGATCAAAGGAATTCAAACAGGGCATGAACAGAGTAATAAGGAGGAAATTAATGGAAGTGGAGAACCAACCCAGCTCTATTGAGCACTAGTTCAGTGATAACCTTAGATAGGAATTGGAGGGAAAGTAGGAGAGAAGAGGAGAGGTTGAGAGGAAAGAAGGAGAACAATAGGGCACCAACCCCAAGGTTGAACAATCAGAAGGCACACAGGCAAATACTGCTACAGCCTCAAGTTTGGCCAAGGAGGCAGGAGACACCTCAACAGTGGGTTCTAACAGGACCTACTCTGATGAAAGGTATGGAAAGGACAAATGTGATGATAGCGAGACTCCAACAGTAAGGAGCAGGATTTCCTCTAAGGAACCCATACACCATGGATGTGGATAAAAACAATAGGAACTGTTATGCATGTGGAGGTTTTGGATATTTAGCAAGGTATTGTAGAAATAGGGGGACAGAAATGAATAAGAGGATGGAAACCAAGAACAATAATAATTTAAATGGAGACAGAGATCTAATGAGTCCCAATTAGATGTCAGTAGTAAAAATAGATTTGTAATGCTTAGTAGAGTAATAGATAATACATCCTACTGCAATATAGACAAAGGGAACCTTTTAAGAGAAGTAATGGTGAAAATAGGACTTGAAAAGATTAATATGCAAGAAGGGATTATGGTAGAGGTATTGTTGGATAGTAGTGCGATGGGGTTAGTAATGAGTTCAGAGTTTACTAGAAAGTAGGAGTTCAAATTGAAGAAGTTAGAAAGACCTATATATATAAGAAACATGAATAGTTCACTCAACAAGGAGAGACCAATCAAGCATACAGTAGAAGTCAATATTTACTACCAAGGGCATAGAGAGAGGACAGAGATTGATGTGTTAGGAGGACAGAAGTGACAAGTAATCTTGGGAATGCTATAGCTAGCTTACCACAATCCTGAGATTGACTAGAAAACAGGAGAGATGAAGATGACAAGGTGTCCAGAAGAGTGTAGGAGGCAGTAGAGACCAAAGCAGGGAAAACTAGGGTGGCAAAAACAAAAAGAGGAAGAGGCAAAGAAAGAAGCAAGAAAGAAACAAGAAGAAAAGGCAGAGAAAAAAGAAAAACAAAAAAGCAGAAAAAAGCAAGAACAATAGATGTAAAAAGGGTAGCAGAGAAGTGGGAGATTTTGAATGAAGAGAAAGAAGCAGCAAAATCAGAGACAGAGGCAAAGAAGCTGGTTCTGGAGAAATTCCATAAGTGAATAAAAGTCTTTGGCAAGAAATAGTCAGAATGAATGCCCACAAGAAAGATTTGGGATCACGCAATAGATACAAAGGAGGGATTTGCACTGAGAAAGGGGAAGATGTATCTGTTGTTGAGGAAAGAGAGAGAAGAGGTGTGTGAGTTCATCAACAAACAATTGAGGAAAGAGTATATCAGACCCTCAAAGTTGCCTTAAATGGCACTAGTATTTTTTGTAGGAAAGAAGGATAGAAAGAAGAGAATGGTACAGAACTACAGATATTTAAACAAGTGGACTATTAAGAACAATTATCTGTTACCATTAATATCAAATATAATAGAGAACATAGGTACAAAAAAAGTATTTACAAAGATGGACCTGAGATGAGGATATAATAATGTACAAATAAAAGAGGGAGATGAGTGAAAGGTGGCCTTCACAACACCTGAGAGGTTTTTTGAATCCACAGTTATGTTCTTTGGGTTGATGAATTCACTAGCAACTTTTTAGGTAATAATGAATGAGTTACTAAGAGATTTGATTAATATGGAAAAGTGTCAGGCACAGTTCACACCAGGGTGGAAGTCTGCAGAATGGACTCAGAGATGAGTGGACTTGTAGAATGACCTTGGCTTCAGCTTATGTGCTGCGCTGTCTGTCTGCTGCATGGTCACAATCTCAGATAATAAAAAGAAGTCCAAGATGGGAGTGAGTACTGATTGGTGTGTTGCTGTTGAATACTAGAGATTGAGTTCAATAAGAGATTATCTTTGTCAATTATCAGACTAACAAATTACAGTATAACGAC
>Ga0157359_1000664_pt1 | contig 12924 bp, 11 predicted proteins | sample AttcapACBM3_FD_111482 | JGI IMG/M metagenome (GOLD analysis project Ga0157359, IMG submission 111482) | Fungus gardens microbial communities from leaf cutter ant in Botucatu, State of São Paulo, Brazil - Atta capiguara ACBM3 | ecosystem: Host-associated > Fungi > Mycelium > Unclassified ...
AGAGTAGATAGTGTATAGACTATGCTTTGTAGTATATAAGATAGGCTTGTTACAATCTCAAGACCTTGGAGTGGATCAAGAAAAGAAACCTTGTATAGGATTTACATAAGAGAACTCAATAGAGAACTCTGTATAAGATTGTCTATCTTATATACTCAAACTCCATGGTCTGTGCTACTTACTTCTAGCCTACCCTAAACAACCATGTGTTTGCCTTAAGATCAATGTGTTAAACATGTTATATAACATCATTCTTCTAGAATCTTCTATACTTTTCCATATAATATATGACTGTGACTGTGACCATATCATGTGACTGATGTGTGATGGTGTGACCATGATGTCACATTAACCCTAATTTTAAGTCCTCAAAAATAAAAATAAAAAAAAGGAAATAAGAAAAGAAGAAAAAATAAAATAATTAGAGTTCACTATCTTAAACTCTGACAATAGTAGAATTCATTTATTTTCACTTTTTTTCTTATTTTAATTTTCCTATTTTAGACTTAGACTTAGAGATTAGTAAGACATTACATATGACTATTACAAACTGTTATATATATATATCATATATCACTGTCAATATTACATAATCATGTATCACATAGAAGGATATAAAGGTTCTAAAACAATAATATCATATAACATGTTTACTATATATTAATTTTATAAATAATGCATACTCTTTAGGATAGGCTAGGTTTAGTGTAACACAGACTATTAGCCCAGTGTACATATAGTAGATATTTTATATTTGGAACTCTATCAAGTTTTCTTATATAAACCCTATATAAGATTCTTCTTTTAACTTATCACTGAGTTTTAAGTTATAATAAGAACTCCATTAAGTTCTCTTGTATTACTTAATACAAGAGTTATACTTTGTCTTAACTCTTAAGCTAAGTCTGAGTAGACTTTACTTAACTCAGATACTAAGCAATAAGTGCTTAAGACTATAATACTTAATATAAGAGTAAAAGGCATTATAGAGGAAAATACAATTATTTAGATAATTATATTAAAGATAATAAACTTAGCTTATTTCATTTTTCTTTCTTAATTTTATAGACTTAGAATTAGAAGTTAGTATGACATTACACATGACTGTCACAAACTGTCACATATCACAGTCACAGTCACATAATCATATATTATACAGAAGAATATAGAAGATTTCAGAACAATAACATTATATAGTATGTTTTATACATGTTAATCTTATAAATAATGCATGGTTTTTAGAATAGATTAGATAAGGTTTTGCACAAACCAACTAGCTAGTATATGTAAGGTAAACACTTTGTACTAGGAACTCTATTGAGTTTTCTTGTGTAAACTCTATACAAGATTCTTCTTTTGACTTACTATTAAATCTTGAGTTGTAATATTAGAATTCAATAACCTTTCTTGAGACTGTCCAACTTAGGGCCTTTTCAATATCCTTTCTTATTCTCTCATTATCCTCAACTAGAAGCAGCATTGCTTTTTGGTTAAAAAGAATAGCCAGATTCTAGGTTTAAAGAATATACCAGCTAGGCAGAAGAAGCCTAGTTATCTATTTTGCATTAAAGCTCACTGGTACTTAGTAGACATATCACCTTTTGTGAACATATTATATAGTTTTTTTTATATAGTAGCTCTATATTACTGGTCCACTTGTGATCAGTTGATACAGGAGAATATTAGGAGCTTTTAGAGCACTATCTAGAGTAAAGATTCCTGTTAGGGCAACTGGGCAGAAGAACAAGCACTTCAAATCTCCAGAAAATCTTAAGTCTATTATCTAAGAAATACTAAACTATATACTTACCTCTAGGAAATTCTAAGAAAACAGAATGGAGATTTTTAAAGGTAACAACTACCTTATATAATAACAAGTCTATTGTAATGTGTGAAAATTTTGTTTACATAAGCAAGGGATTATAATACTTAAGTAATCAGGAACATTTCAGAATAAAGAGACTGAATTGGAAGAGAGCCAGAATGCTTAGCAAGTGCTTCTAGAGCATAGAAAAGTGAATAAGTAGATGATACTAGTAGACTTCAGAAGATTATAGAGCATTGCAAAAGAGCAAGGAAGTATTAGAAGAGGAAGTTAAATGACATATCCAGACAGTTTAAAGTATTAGTATATAGCTTGAAGAGGTCTAGAGTATAGGAAAGTAGATAAGTGAATGAGTGCAGATGTGGGAAAGAATTACAGAACATGATCAGCCAAAGAATGTGGAAGAGAAAATTCTTGGAAGAGCCAGTTCTCTTACAACTCTCTCCTTAGAAATATTTTTTAATAATTTTTCAGAGCATTAGTGTCATATATCAAATCCATTCATTCTGAAGATATGTCTCTACAGCAGTGTGGTTATTACAACATCTCTAAGACAAGCCCATCCTTACTGCAACAATCTAGATATGCAGTCTTCTATGGCAGAGTTCTCTTATCTGATCTCTGTTAGTGTCTCACTACTAAAACCTTTGCTCAGTGTAATACACTGAAACTCTAAGCATCTCCTATATTTCTGACTTGTATATAAGACTAGTAGTTATACTGTAATTTGCTAGTCTGATAATTAACAAAGATAACTTCCATTGAACTCAATTTCTAGTGTTCAATAGCAATACACCAAATCAGTACTTACTTCCATCTCAGACTTTATCTACTCATCTGAAATTATAACCATACAGCAGACAGATGGCACAGTATATAAGTTAAAGCCAAGATTGTTCTGACAAGTCTACATCACCAAGTTTATTGCACAGAGTTTCCATACTCTACACATTCCCAAGCCAGCCCCATGGACTTTTGCCTCCTAGGGTGAACCATACCTGACAAGTAGTAAGTAGTATAGGTAGTCAGTAAACAGTGTGAGGTGAACAAGAAGAGTATCACTAGCATTTACAGAGATAGTGTCAAGTTCAGATTATGATTATGATTCTGAGAGCAAAGGCTTCTCTCTCTTACTTCTTTACATCTTCTTACTACCTACACTATTATCTTTAACACTATTACCAATTGACTTCCCATCTCTTTACACCAATATGAGCTTAATAAACTATGAGTAAATTATTAGGTAGTAGCAGAAGCAGTTAGCAGTAATATAGATGTAGATTCAAGCAAGAATAACAGTATACAGGCTCTATATCAGGATGAGGATGAGAGATGCAGCAGTAGAGAAACAAGTATAGTTGGTGTAGTCATATATATAAGGAGGATTAGTAGATATATAGAAAGAGAATATAATGGAAGATCTAGAAAGTGAAAGTCTGAGTTATACAACAATAGGAGAGTTTTTAACAGATTTGAAAGAGAAATTTGGCAGGGAAAATAATGAGACAATGAAGGTAGCTGAGTTGAAAAAGATAGAACAGGAAAACAGGACAATAAAGGAGCTTGTGGAGGAGTTTAGAAGAGCAGTGAAAGAAAGTGAGTATAAAGAAAGGCTGTTGGTAGAAGAATTTAAGTGAGACATGAATGGAATGATCAGGCAAAAACTGATAGAATTAGAATACTTCCTAGAGACATTGAATAGTAATATGAGAGAACAATGAACTTGGATAGATATTAGAGGAGAAGTAAATGGAAGAAGAAGAAAAAATTAAGAAGTAGAAGAGAGACAGAAAATCAAGCACCAAAAACAAGTGTACCAGTAAATATTAGTAGGGCACAAAGACAACAGTTGCCACAATTCCAAGTTTGGCTAAGGAAGTAAGAAATCTAGTAGGCACTAGCAAGATCTGCTCTAATAGAGGGAGTGGAAAAAAACTAATGCAGTCATTATAAACCCACAACAGTGAACAGAGTTTGTACTAAGATATGACATATATACAATGGATGTAGATAGAAGAAGGAATTATTACAATTGTAAAGAATTTTTCAGAAAATTTGGTCATATCATGAGGAATTGTAGGAATTAGAGGACAATTGGACAGAGAAGGCAAATTAGTTATCAAAACAATGATAAAAATTTAAAAGAGGAAGAGAGTCTGATAGTCTCCAATTAGACTTTAGTAATTATAATAGGTTTGCAATACTTAGTAGAGTAATGGACAATACATCCTACTGTAACCTAAACAATAGAGATATGCTAAGAGAAGTAACAGTGAAGATTGGGCTAGAAAGAATCAATATATAGAAAGGTATAACAGTGAAGGTGTTGTTAGATAGTAGGATGACAGAACTAGTGATGAGTTTGGAGTTTGCTAAAAAGCAGTGGTTTAAGCTAAAGAAAATTGAAAAACCTATATACATAAAGAATATGGATGGTTCTTTTAACAAGGAAGTACCTATTAAGCATACAGTGGAAGTAGATATTTATTATCAAGGACATAGAGAAAGAATAGTGATTGATATGATTGGTGGACAGAATTAGAGTGTGATTTTGGGAATGCTGTAGCTAGTGTACCATAATCCCAAAATTGACTAAAGGACAGAAAAGATAAAAATAATGAGGTGTCCAACTGAATGTGAAAAGCAGTGGAGACCAAAATAAGGAAAAATGGGATGGCAAAAATAAAAGAAAGAAGAAAAGTGAGAGGAAGGAGAAAAAAAGTGAGAAAAGAAAGAAGAAAAGTAAAAAGAAAAAGTCAAAAAGAGAAAGGGCAATAGAAGTGAAGAATTCAGTAGAAGAATGGAATATTTAGAACAAAGAGAAGGAAGTAGTGAAGTTAGAGGAAGAAGCCAAGAAATTAGTCTCTCTAAGGTTCCATAAGAAAACAAGTGAGATGATGCTGATAAAGAAGGCATGAGACTATATGATTGAGTTGAAGAAAGGCTTTGTACCAAGAAAAGAGAAGGTGTATCCATTGTCCAGAGAAGAGAAAGGAGATTTGTATGAGTTTATTGAAGAATAACTGAGGAAATGGTATATCAGACTCTCAAAGTCACCTCAAATAGCACTAGTGTTTTTTGTAGGAAAAAAGAACAGTAAGAAAAGAATGGTACATATTAGGATAACTGGGCAGAAACATGGAATTTGCACTTTAAGCTCCAAAAAAAACCTAAGTATATATTCTTGAGGAATTACAATACAGCAATTACCTTCAGAAAGAACATAAGAGAACAGAATGAGGTTTCCTGGAGGCAACAACTATCTTAAATATTGTACTGTCTATTCCAATCCAGTAGAACAATACTGATGTAATCAAGGAATGATAATACCAGCATGGCTAGAAATAGTAAATGGAGACATAACAAACTTGTATCAAGGTCTCAGCATGGGAGTGGCAGGTCCAGGTGCAACAAAGTTTAGGCATCAAGTTTGACAAGATTGGAGCAAGAAGATCTGTATTGGAGTCTGCTACAGACATTTGTTTTAGAAAGTCTGAGTATGGAGTTTATCAGTGGAGTTTGCATGTGAATGTCTATGATGGAGTTTGTGGATCCCTTACAGTACAGAACTATAGATATTTAAACAAATAGATGATTAAATAATTATCTTTATCTCTAATTTCAGATATTGCAGAGAACATTAGTATAAAGAAAGTATTTACTAAATTAAACTTATAATGGGGTTATAATAATATACAGATAAAGAAGGGAGATAAGTAGAAGGCAGCATTCATGACTTTAGAGAGGTTATTTAAACCTATGGTCATATTCTTTTGACTAACCAATTTTCTAGCTACATTTCAAACAATGATGAACAAAATTCTATAGGACTTGATCAATATTGGGAAGGTAGTAAGCTTCATTGATGATGTAATTGTGGGAATGGAAAAGGAAAAGGAACATAACAAAGTAGTAGAAAAGGTAGTAGAAAAGTTGGCATAAAATGACTTATATGTAAAACTAGAGAATTGTAAATGGAAGATGAGAGAAGTAGTATTTTTGGGAGTAGTAATTGGAATGGCAGAGATTATTATGAAGTTGAAGGAGAGATTTACAAAAGAACTAGTGTTAGTAGTACTAGACTTAAATTAAAAAAATGAGAATAGAAGTTGATATATCAGACTATGTAATGGGAGAAGTTTTATTTATAGAATATGTGAATGGATGATAGAGACTAGTAGCTTACCTCTCAAAATCTCTCAATAAGATGGAGAGAAACTACAAAATTTATGACAAGGAGACATTAGGAGTAATCAGAGGTTTGGAGAATTAGATACACTTATTAGAGAGTACAAAGTTCAAGTTCAAAGTCTGGATGGACCATAAGAATTTAGAATATTTCATAAAAGCACAAAAGTTGAACAGAAGGCAAGCTTACTAGGTATTGTATTTGTCAAGATTTGACTTTACTTTAAAACATGTACTAGGTACAAAGATAGGAAAATAAGATAGACTTAGTAGGAGATTGGACTAGAAAGTAGGAGTGGAAAAAGACAATGAGAATCAAATATTAATTAAAGAAGAATAGATTTGTAGCTTAGTGGAAGTAGTAATAAAAGAATCTGAAGTAGATATAATAGAAAAAATAAAAATAGATAGAAGAAAGGACAAGGAAGTAGTTAGAGTAGTAGAAAAGATGAAGAAAGTAGAGGTTAAAGTATTGCAAAAGAATAAATGGCAGGTGGAAGGAGAGTTGATATTAAAAGGTATATGTACCAAAGGATGAGGAGTTGAGAGTGGAGATAATCTGGTTATACCATGATATACTGGCAACTAGACATAAAGAGAAATAAAAGATAACAGAGTTGGTGATGAGGAACTACTAGTGGCTAGGAATAATAAAAGACATAGGAAAATATGTAAATGGATGTGATATGTGTCAAAGAATGAAAAATCAGACAGAGACACCAGCAGGAAAGTTAATGGTAAATAAAGTACTAGAAAAGTCATGGACATATTTTATTGTTGACTTCATCACTAAGTTGCTATTAGTAGCTGGAAAAGATGTGATCTTAGTAGTGTGTGATAGGTTGCCCAAGATGATACATTTTGTGGTAATAACAGAAGAAATATTGACAAAGAGATTGGCAAGGTTGTTCAGAGATAATGTGTGGAAGTTGCATAGGTTGCTGGTGATTTCAAATAGGGGACCACAATTTGCAGTAGAATTGACAAAAGAGTTGAATAGGATGTTATGTATTGAAACAAAACTGTTGACATCATTTCACCTACAAATAAATGGACAAACTAAATATATGAACCAAGAATTGGAACAATATTTTTAGTTCTTTGTGGATCACAGACAAAAGGACTAGCCAGAATGGCTAGCATTGGCAGAATTTGTAGTAAATAACAAAATACACTCAGCAACTAAAGTGTTTTTGTTTATAGTGAATTATGAAAGAAAGTTGAGAATAGGAGCTAATATTAGAAAAAAAGAAAAAGTAGAAAAGGTAACAGAGTTTATAGAGAGGATAAGGAAGGTATAAGAAGAAGCTGGAGCAGCATTAAGAAAAGTACAGAAAGAGATAAAACAACAAGTAAATAAGAGAAGAAGAGAAGCTGAAAAGTGGAGAAAGGGAGATGAGATGATGTTGAGCACCATTACATCCTATTCCGATCATATTCATCCCAATTTATAAATAATTCCTTTTTTCTTATCTACACCTTCCAACCTCTTTCAGTACAGATTACATATCTCTATTTTATCTTAGATATTCTTACTGGACTCTTGCTGACTTCATAGACCTCTATCTCCTAACATCCAAAAATCACTAGAAATCAGGATAACTCACCTAACAGTCTTTATTTTAGATAACTACCCTAGGTAATATACCTAGTATATAATCTAGTAGTTTATACTATATTAGCTATCCTGAAAATTGACTAAAACTAACACACTCTTCTAGTGTTGGTGATAATACACCTTGCTACCCTCCAGTGGTTTCTACTCACTAAGTTTCTCAAGTCCACTTTAAATTTATGACTAGTATGACTAGTAGAAAAATAGCATATAAGCTAAAGCCAAAGATCATTCCAACCTGTCTTCCATGTTCTTAAATAATGTACTAACCTAACAGATGTCTTACTAAATCTTGAATAACAAAATGTGAACTGTGTTTAACAAGCACAAAAAATTTAGTATTCAAGGAATGACTAGCAAAGAAGTTAGTGGATCAATATGTTAGTCCATATATTTATAATGAGGTAATATCTACCAACGCAGTCAAATTATGACTACCAACTTTAATGAGAATTCATCCAGTTGTAAATGTTAGTTGAGTAGTGAGATATAGAGAACAAGTGAAGGAATAGAAAGTAGATGAAGTAAAATTAGTAGAGATGGAAAAAGTTAAAGAATGGGAGGTAGAAAAGATACTAAACAAAAGAAAAATAAGGGAAGTTGTAAAATACTTAGTACAATGAAAAAAGTTTATAGTAAAGCATAATATATGGAAGAGGGAGGAAGACTTAGAAAGTGCAAAGAAAGTAATAGCAGAATTTAAGGAGAGGCTTAGTATAGAAGTAAGAAGACAAGAGAAGTTGGATATAGCAGAGGAAAGAGACTTTTAGAAGAGGAAAGTTACTGGAGAAGTATATGGCAAAGATATTGTATAGATGGGATGATAGAAAGTTTGAGAGAGAATATTTAAGAAAGTTGGAGAGGAACTAGTAAAAATGGAAGTCAGTTTCTTCAGAGGAGAAATTTTGAAGAGGAGGTAATGTCAGAATTAAAGATGATGGACTTAGCTTATTTTATTTTTATTTTTCATTTATTTTCTTATTTTTAGACTTAAAGTTAGGGGTTAGTGTGATATCATATAATATGACACTTGTTATATATCTATCACATGTCACAGTTATGGTCACATGATAATGTGCCACACAAAATGATGTAGAAGATTCTAGAACAATAACATCAGATAATATATTTTATACATGTTGATCTTTTAGACAATACATAGCCTTTAGATAAGGTCTCATACAGACCAACTAGCTAGCATATATAAGATAGACACTTTGTGCTAGGAACTCTATTGAATTCTCTTGTATAAACCCTATACAAGATTTTTTTGACTTATCACTGAGTCTTAAGTTATAACAAGATTATACTAAAGAACTAGATATATTGAGTGGCAATCCTCAAGACTATAGTATATAGTATTAGAACTCAAATTCCTTTCCTGAGATGCAATTCACACCTTGTTATTCAAGCTCCAATAATGAGCTCTCAAAAGTCCACATAAGTAATTTATATTATCTAAGTATACAAAATATAGGAGTCAGAACAACCTTTAGCTTCAGCCTGTATGCTGTGCCTCTACTAGTTACACTGGTTGTATATTTCAGAAGAGTACTCAAAATATTGTTAGTAGACAAGTTTACTAGAAAGTGGGAGATATGTTGTAGCAACTACTAATCAAAATGATCAATAGTACACTAAGTAGTCTTATGGAGTTCACAAGAGAACTTAATAAGAAGTTCCCAATATATTGCTACTCTATTTATACAGATAGCTCATGGTTCATGCTAATAATAACCCTACCCTAAAGTTCATGTGTCAGCTATGAGTACACTATATATATATTATAAGATGAATATGCTGTTGACATGCACTTTAATATCATCTTTCTAGCCTCTTCTCCTAGATTCTAGGCCTATGATATCATATCATGTTATATGTTATGTGATTGTAGTCATATGTTTATTTATTATCTAAAAAATAAGAGAAACAGAAAATAAAATAAAATAAATCAAATTAAAGAAAATAAATAAGAAGAAAAGAAAATTAAAATTAAATATAAGGGTTTAAATGTATCATGACAAGAAGTTGGTGATAGTTTTAGTTGATTTTTAGGATAAGGCTTTACAGTATAACTACTATGTTATAATTTTACAATCTATACCTCATGTGTTATATATGTTCACTTCATTACTTGAATATGTGTTAGGGTTGTTTCACATTTACTATACTTTATGTTTTCATCATGTTATATCAGTTAGCATTTTTGTTATGACTCAAAGTTTTTAGAGTTAGACAATAAGATAAAAACCTTGTATTAGGGTTTAACATAAGAGAACTCAATGAAGTTCTTGGTACACTGTATTTACCTATATATACTAACTAGCAATGGTTCATGATCTGCTACATCTAGCCTACTCTAAAGACTATATATTAGCTATGAGATCAATATGCGTTGTACACATTATATGATGTTATTGTTTCTTGAACCTTCCACCATGTTTGTGTGACCATCATTGTAACTGTGTCATCTGATGTGACCAATGTATAATAGTGTGATTGTGGTGTCACACTAAACCCTAACCCCAGTTTTCAGGATAGAAAATAAGAGAAAATAAACTAAAATAAAATAAAAAAGAAAATCAAAAGAAACTTGGGTCCAAACTTTGTAAGTCTGACAATCTTATATAGTAATGAAGGCTTTACTATATTTTTCTCATATCTTTCTTATATTTTTCTTATGTTTTAATTTTAAACATCATATACTTCTATTATAGTCTATAAGTATATATAGTAGTAGATAGAGTCCTATATTTATCATAGTATGCCTGAACCCTTATATTTTAATTTGATTTTCTTTTTCTTTTATCTATTTTCTTTGATTGAATTTCTCTTTTAATTTAATTTAATTTTTATTTTATCTCTTGGATAATAAAAAGACACATGACTATGGTCACATGACATTATATCATAGGCCTAGAACATTGTAGAAAGAACTAAAAAGAATAATATTAAGATATATGTCTATAGTATGTTAGTCTCATGGTATACTTATAAATGATAGATATATAGATCTTAGGATAGAGTTATTTATTAGTACAGACCATGTGTTAGTAGTATATATAGTGTAGGAATATATCAGAGACTTCTTGTTGAGTTCTCTTGGCATCTTTATAAGGTTCTTACTCTATAAAACTACTTAGTACACTATTAATTATTTTGATTAGTAGTTGTCTGTCAGGTACAGTTCACACTAGGAGGCAAAAGCCTGCAGGGTTTGCTTGAGAATGTATAGAGTATAGAAACTCCATGTAATAAGCTTAGTAATGCAGACTTGTGAGAACAACCTTGGCTTCAACTTATATGTTGCACTATCTATCTGCTATGTGATCATAACTTTAAATAAGTGGATGAAGTTCAAGATGGAAGTGAATGCTGATTTGGTGTGTTATTGTTGAACACTAGAAATTGAGTTTAATAGAAGTTATCTTCATTGATTATCAAACTAGTAAATTACAGTGTAACTACTAGTCTTATATACAAGTTAGATATATAAGAGATGCTTAGAGTTTCAGTATACAACACTGAGTGGAGATTTTAGTGATGAAACACTGACAGAAGTTGAATAAGAGAACTTTACCATAGAAGACTAAGTTCAATAGAAGGATTCCTGTTATGGAAGACTGGATACCTAAGTTGTTGTATCACTACTATGAGAATGTGTTGCAAGAAAAATAGCTGTCATGGAAGATAGACTTGTCTCAGAGATATTATAATAACAATACTGCTGTAGGGATATATCTTTGGAATAGGTGGACTTGATATATGACAATATCCCTTTCTTAGAACTGAGCCTTCAAAGTCTTATTGAGTTTATCCAAAGAATCTGTAATGATTCCTAGGTCAATAATATATAAATACAAAGGAAAATATTTTGTCTTCTTTCTGTACTACTATATTTTTCTCTTTCTTTTCAGATATTTTCCAAGCCAATACCAAAATACTAGAATAGTAGTGTTAAGAGATGCTGTGATAGTATAAGGAGGAGTAAAAGCTCTAGGCCTGCCTAGAAGAAGTAGCAGAAGCTCACTGTCTTAAGTGAGATGTGTAGAAGGTGAGGAAAGTCACTAAGATCAAAGCACAGAAAGAGGCTAAAAAGAGAAAGCATGTAGAGGAGAAGAAGAGAAGAAAAAGGCTGGAGTATTTGAAGAAACTCCAAAATGAGGTTTTAGTCAAGGATGCTGAGAATTCCCATGTTATGGGAGCCAAACATAAGAAGGTTGCCAACATCTCCTTAAAAAACAAGACTAGACTATAGCCTTCTAAGAAAGCAAAAAGAAAACAACCAAAGAAATACTGCAGAGATGCTGTAGTCAAGATAGGGGTAATAATTCCTGTGAGAGGTATTTGTGTGCCAGACAAGACTGCTTGGTGCATAAGAGCAGGTAAGTGATAATATTTTTATTTTCTTTCATCTACTAATTATCTTCTATTTGTAGTTATTTTCTCACATGTACCAGATATATTGCTATCAAGTAGTAGTACATCTTCCACCTCAATACTACCTCCCAAACAATGATCCCTACTTATGACAGAGTGTTAAATACTATTAAAAAGCTACTCTGGATGTTTACTCTGATGTTAAGATTTGATGACCTTAGAGTTGATCAAAGAAAGGAATCTTGTATTAGGTTAACTCAATAAAGAACTCTGTACAGGATTGTATACATTATATACTAAAGCCTAATAGTTCATGCTCTACTACTTTAGCCTACTCTAAATGACCATGTATTTCCCTTAAGGTCAACATATATATAATATGTTATATAATATCATTCTTTTTAGATCTTTCTATTGTTTTTCATTGTTCCACATGATCATGTTACAGTGTGACTGTGACACGTCACAATAAACCCTAACCCTAAGTTTTAAAATAGAAAATAAATCTAAAATAAAATAAAACAAAGTCTACTCTTTGTAATTCTGACACTAAGAGCTCATTGAAGAGTACCAGAGCATTGAGAAGTCTTTCCAGGACTTAGTGGAGGGCCAGAATGAAAATACAACCCAATTAGCAAGAATTGGAGCCATAGTTGATCAGAGATGGAATTTGAAGAAAGATTTACAAGATAGTAACAAAAAAGATGAGAAAGAAGATAGAGATGAAGAGAAGTCCAAAGAAGGGCCCAAAGAGAATCATGGAGAGGTGTTGGGAGGAACTCTGGCATCAGCCTTCTGTTAGAATCTTAGTTTTGTTTTTTGTTTTTTGAATACTACTAAATACTATTAATAAACCAAAAATTTAAAAAGAAAAAACACTGTGAAAAGTGTATAGGAGATGGGATTGAGTCAAAAC
>Ga0157359_1000665_pt1 | contig 12923 bp, 4 predicted proteins | sample AttcapACBM3_FD_111482 | JGI IMG/M metagenome (GOLD analysis project Ga0157359, IMG submission 111482) | Fungus gardens microbial communities from leaf cutter ant in Botucatu, State of São Paulo, Brazil - Atta capiguara ACBM3 | ecosystem: Host-associated > Fungi > Mycelium > Unclassified ...
ACAAGAGAACTCAACAAGGAGTCTCTGCTAAATTAGAGTCCTATATATATGTTTTACATGTGGTCTGTGCTAACAATAATTAAACCTGCCCTTATGTCTGTTTTATATTTTACTCAAGGCCACCATGTTGTATACATGTGCCCTGACATCATCTTCTGGGTCTTTCCACCATGTTCTAGGCCTATGACGTCACATCATGTGACCTGTCATGTGACTGCAATGTCACATGCCTCTTCATTGTCAATAAAAAGAAAAAGAAAAAGAAAAGAAAATTCAAAAGAAAAGAAATATAAAATCAAGAAAAATAAATGAAAGAAAATAAATATTAGTGTCCAAAGTGTTCCATAACAAATAGGGGCTATATCACTGAAACCCTGAGCATCTCCTATATTTTTTTACTTGTATATAAGACTAGTAGTTTTACTGTAATTCACTAGTCTGATAATTGACAAAGATAAACTCTTATTGAACTTGATCTCTGGTATTCAATAACAATACACCAATCAGCACTCACTTCCATCTCAGAATTCATTCATTTATCTCAAGTTGCAACCATGTGGCAGACAGACAATGTAGCATATAAGCTAAAGTCAAGGTCATTCCACAAGTTTGTGTTACCAAGCACAGAGTTTATACACTCTGTACATCACTAAGCTAGCCCTGTGGACTTTTGTCCCCTGGTATGAACTGGGCCTAACACAGATGATAAAAACATATAAGAACTGTGTATTTGACAAGATATATGTGCAGCTATACAATGATAAAAGAAGAAGGTGCTGGAATGTGTATATGTGAATTTGTAGAGACCATTGTTAGTAACATTTGCTAGGAGTATGAGATACTTTATGATATTGATGGATGATGTAACTTTATTTAGGCATGTAGAGTTCTTGAAGGAGAAGACAGTAGAGGTGATACTTGAGATTCTGAAGAGATATATGATGGAGGTGGAGCAGTTGACAGGGCAAAGGCTGTTGAGTGTGAGAGTGGATAGAGGGTATGATATTATGGTCAATATCTCATGTCTTACAGATAGTTGTTTCAGAAACATGGACAACATATATTAGAATATGTTTTATCTATGACTCATTATTTGCCATATCTTGTTGTTCTCTCATGTTGTATTAGTCAGCACATCATGTAGTAGTGAAGACTTTGTCATGTTTTCCTCACTTTCTCCCTCAAGAATATCTTATGTATTACTTATAGTCATTAGATATATATAGCTGTAGATACTATTCTGTATTCTTACACTTTACCAATTGACTCATTTCCTATTCTTACTCAAGTCTTTGCCTAAGTTGCAACCTAAGCCAAGCTTAAGGTCATAATATATAAGTGGAATAATTGGCTATAACAAGAGTATAAGGATGAGAAGGGTTTTGTGTTGGAATTTATAACAGCCTATACTCACCAGTAAAATAGTGCTGTAAAACATAATATGTGGACTATCCTTCATATTACATGCTCTATGCTCATGGACTTAGGCTTGCTTATACAGTATTGATCTGAGGTAATCTGTATGGCTATATACTTGAGGAATTTTGTTTCTTCTAAGCAGAACCTGGATATAGTGTTTGCTAAGACTTGGTATAGAACAAAATAGGATATCTCACACTTATATGCTTTCAGAGCAACTGTCTATACACATATATTCCCAAACCTCCACACTTCTAAGATTAGACCTCATGTGACAGATTGAAAAGTATAATAGTATTGGATAATGGTGGTAATAATAGGATTAGTGATGGTACTGGAACCTTATCAGAGAGTGAGGTAGAAACTTTAATTTTAGAGGATGATATATGAATAACAGAGGTTGAGAAACAAGATGGAACTGTAGTTAAGGATAAGTTGAATATACCATTAGTAGTGAGATAGTTGAGGAGGAAACCAAGGCCTTCACAGAGACTTCTAAAGTCAAGAAACTACATTGTAGAAGAGAATGGGGAAGTATGTAGTCATGATAAAAGATATTAGAGTTCCTCAGAGCTTTAGGGAGGCAATATAGAAGATAGGTGCTTGGTAGGAGTCAATGGTAAAAGAGATAAATGTGATGAAAGCAAGGGATATCTATAAACTAGTGGAGAGAATAGAAGAGACAAATATAATTAGTGTGAAATGGGTTTATATACTGAAGTTTGATGATGATGGAATATTTGTGGATAAGAAGTCCAAGATAATAGCAAAGAAGTACTCATAAGTGCAGGGAGTTGATTTTAAAGAGACATATGTTACCATCATACTGTTACAACTCAAAGATTTTAGAGTAGATCAATAAATAGAACTTTGTATTAGGATTAACACAAGAGAACTCAACAGAGGATTTTGTATATGATTATCTACCTTATATACCTAAAACTAATAGTCTGTGCTCTACTACATTAGCCTATCCTAAATGACCATGTGTATAATATACTGTATGATATCATCTTTTCAAAACTTTCTACTATCTTTGATCTTGACATATGATTGTGTGATGGTGTGACAGTGACATGTGACATTATGCTAATCCCTAACCCTAGATCCCAAAAATAGAAAATAAAAATAAAAATAAGAAGGAAAATGGAAATAAATTAAGTCTATTATTTGCAACTCTGATATACATGTCTTGAATGATTCTGGCTGTTGCTTGCTATTGTGGCCTCATTGGAGCTTTATTTGTAGCAGTTGGACTTCATCATGACTTACCTTAAGAGTGACATTAATTTTGACATACACATGAAGCAACTACTAGGTTTTGTAGAGAAAGAAGGTAATATAGTATGGAAACTTTGCAAAATCCTCTATGATACAATGCAGAGGGGCCATAACTGGTTCAAAACCCTGAGTAACACCTACAAGGAGCTAAGATATAGATAATCATGGGCTGAACTGACAATCAGAACTTGATAAGATGAAAAAAACTTCATAATCACTTGCACATGTACTAAAGATACAATAGGAGAGTCATTAAGTTCATGAGAGACAGAGAGAGCAAAAAGGAAGTTAGAGGTGAAATATGAAGTAAAGACAATGAAAGAGATTAACCATATGCTGAATATAAAGGTAGAAAAAGTAAAAGAGGAGATAAAAATTTCAGAAGTTCAATTAGCAAACATATATTATTTGAATATTGTTAGAGTTGTAAATAATAGACTTAACTTTATTTTATTTTAACATCACTTCTCTCTTCTTAACCACCATCTTGTATAGAAGTGTCTATAAGAGATATTGCAAATATAAACAATTTTTCCTTTCACTCAGCTATGTCTAACCTAATAGAGATTAACAATATCTCTGAGAATGTCAACATAGATTTACCAAGAGGTAGATTTACTACACTGAGCCCAAACTCTTCAAGAGAGTTATTTACTTATTCTGATTTATTATCTCAACTCTACACTAACAGAATAGAAGTTAGAGAATGAGAAGCTTTTCTGGGATGAACAAGTGGAATCTGTTACAACCTTTAAGCTTGGCTCAGGTTACAACTTAGACAAAGACTTAAGTAAGAGTGAGGAATGAAGTTAATTGGTAAAGCATAAGGATACAAAGTAGTATCTATAGCTATATATATTTATAATCATGAGTAATACATATGTTAGTACATAAGGAAATGGTAAGGAAAACATAATAAGACCTTGACTACTACATGAGGTGCTAACTGATTATATATATACATAGTGTATAATGCAGCCAATCATTAAGTCATATAAAAGAAACCCCAACACCTGTTGTCTATGAGCAAACTACCTGTGAAACATGAGACATTGATTGTAACAGAATCCCAGAACTTCCAACTATCATACTAGTCTATCCAGCAGAGGACTTCTAATAACCAGGACAAGGCCAATGAGAAAAACAACACATCTTCTACACAACTCAACATTGTGGTCTTGAGTCAACTTCAATTCTTCATTCTAATACACAGCTAGCTAATTCCAACCTATGGAATGGCAACTTCAATCCAATCTCTTTATTCAGAACTATTGAGAAGATACAGGATAACTTATATAACATCAAGTTATCCTTAAATTGCATTGCATTCTTTATCAGTGAAATGAATCTTAAGAACAATAGGAAACAGGACATATTCTATTTAGCAGGTTTTGGGCAAGCAGCCTAGAATTTTATATCAGCCATCTATAACAACAAATGGGATGATTTAAAAACAGATGACAACAATATTACATTCCACTATAAAGTTTCCACTTAGTTTGGGAATAAAGTCAATATTAGTCAACAAATAACACATCCAAGAATACAACATCATTAAAACCTGCCAAATTCTCAAATATTCCTTCCCCTCCTCCTATTCCTCCTAGACTATCCAAGGAAAAACTTAATAAATCAAAATTCTACAATAAGAACAAAAGCTTTTCAAACCATTCTGGTAGAAAAGAAGGATGCTTGTATGTGCAAGCATTGATTGAGAATGTCAAAGATATTCTTAAACTCAAAGAAAACTTTTCTCATTTCTCATCAAAGAAAATAGAGGACATCTACAAAATGATTAACAAACCAAAACTTTGTATTAATATGACTACCAAAAAACCATTATGCAAGCAGATCATCATTCCTATAGGCAATGAAAGTATCACTAAGTTCATGATATCTTTAGGAGAATATATTGCTAACATCAATTGCACTCTCAAAGGCATTAACTCAGATATCTTTGTTAACTTCATCTGCTTTGACCATCATAGCCTCATAATAAAGTTGTCTCTCCTTCTGATCTTGAAGTGGTTGAGAACTACATCAGAAATGCAAACTCTATGGACTCAAATGACATCCAAACTGCTTGTCTTTTCCAGTCTAAATCTTACTTGAAGATTCTGAATATATCTTACTGTATTGAAGGCACTAATACTCCTGTTGATTTAGGCATTATTGAATTGATCATTGAGTCTATTTATATTTTCAACAATATCAACATCACATCAAAGCCACATATTATCAAAGTCTTTCTGAAATCTGATATGACAATTGTATGGATTGATATATGGGATTTCTAAAGTGGTATGTCTGCCAAGACTCTCATCAACCATTGTTTCAATACCATTATACAAGCTGCAAACCCTAAAGTTTCCCAGTGTAAGAATTACTAGAAGGAGGGACACACTACCTTTGCTTGTCAAGCTCAGGGCTTAAGATGTATTAAGTGTAATGGACTGCACAAACTTGAACATCATTAACACTTCACTTGGTGTTGTAAGGCAAATTTTAAGATAAATTTACTATGCTTAGAAACCAAATAAGACAAACACTGCCTATATATCTTTAAATGCCTAAACTACAAAGGCAATCATCAGGCTGATTTTAATGCATGCCCATTCTAAAGGCATTGCTTCAATGGAGAATGGCATATGAAGAAATATTAAGAATTCTGAGAGATCAGGAAGCAATCAATTCACTCAACTGTAAGCAGTATTTAAGCTTTTTTCAAAAAATGTTCAAAAGAACAAGTTTCTCACCAAAATGATTTTAGAAACCAGTAAGGATTTCAACATTATTTTCATTCAAGAACTACTATGGTTGCTCATTTGTTCTGTCCTGAGTTCTTCAAGTAAAGAAGGAGACAGTGTAGTAGGTATCAGAAATACAGTATGAAGTACATATATAGTACTAGCCAGATGTCAAAGCTAAGCTTGACATTGTGCACTTTTAGTGTAACTGGTTCAGTGGCTGGTCTGTTTCTAATATAAATATCAGAATTGCAAAGAATAAACTTTGTTTATTTTCTTTTCATTTGTTATTTTTCTTTTTTTAAATTTATTTTCTATTTTGCACTAGGGTTAGAGTCTAATGTCACAAGTCACTGTCACAAACTGTCATGGTCACATCATCACATACTCACATAATATAATAGAAGGAAGTAAAAGGATTTAGAACAATGATGTCATAAGATAGACTATCTTGTACAGAGTTCTCTATCAAGTTCTCTTATATTATTCTAATATAAGGTTTTTTTCTTTAATCAACTCTAAAGTCATTGAATTGTAATAGTAGGTGCTCCTAACCATCCTGACTGGATTACATTTTTTAAAACACCTTCAAATGTTAATGACCATCCCAAAGTCATTTCATACATTAATATTTGACTGTCTCATTTGTACTTTTTTTATGAAAGAATATTTTTAATTACAAGGATATTTGTTGCTTTTTCTTCTTCAATAATGGTGATATTTACTGTATAATTAATGTCTATTCAGATGCCAATCAATCAGCTTTAAAGTATCTCAAGAATGCTGAAGCAAATGTTCATAATATTTTAGTCATGACTGGTGACTTTGATATTAGAGATAGCATTTGGAATTCTTTGATTTCCTTTAATTTGATTTATAGCAATTTACTTGTTGATGTTGCTGACTCTTTTGATCTTCTATTATCATTGTCTACTAATCAAGTTCCCACTAGATATTCAGACAATGTGAACAATGCAAATTTTGTCATTGATATTATATTTCTCAGGCTAAACTCCTTGGAATTTGATAACTATACCATTTATCCTAAACTTTGACATTCATCCAATCATGCTCCAGGTTAACATTCTCATTATTGAGGAGTTTGTTCCAGATAAACAATATATAATTGTTGAAAATAGCAAAAAGAAAATAAGATTATCTTTGAATTAATAAAGGCCATTAAGAAGATAATATTATATAGTATATTTATAACATGTTAATCTTGTGTATTATATATAGTTTCTAGAATAGATTAAATATTGTATAATACAGACTATTAACCTAGTATATATAAAGATAGATACTTTATACTAAGAACTCTATCAAGTTTTCTTATATTACTCAATATAAGAGTATTGTCAGGAGTACAGTATGAAGTACATATATAATACCAGCCAGATGTCAAAGCTAAGCTTGACATTGTACACTTTTAGTGTAACTGGTTCAGTGGCTGGTCTGTTCTTAACAAGTATACTTTCATCTTAACTTTGAAACTTTAGTTATAAAAAATATACAAAATGTGAATGTCAGAATGATCTTTAGTTATATGTCATGTCTCTACTAGTTGTATATTTTGAAAGAGGTACTCAGAATATCTAGTAGACAAGTTTACTAGAAGATAGAAAAATATTGCTAGTTTTAGTCAATTTTCAAAATAAGAAATTATAATATAACTACTGGCTTATATACTAAGTATTTTATCTAAGGTAGTTATCTAAAAATAGAGACTGTAAAAATAATTCTAGATTTAGGTAGTCTTCAGATGTTAGAATAGAGATCTATGGAGTTGTCAGGTAGTTTAGTAAGAATAAGGTAGCAAGGTCAGTAGAATACTATAAGATTCATTAAAGTTGACAATTTATAGAAGTATTGGTGAGAGAAGCCTAATGTAATTGTAGATAACTTGGAGATGTCTATAATATTAGAAATTGGATCAAAACAAATGCACAGAGTGGTAGATGGTTACAGATAGGAACTCTAAGTACAAGAAACTAGAGTTTGTGTGAAATACTATATGTAGTCATTGCTACTAGTAGAGAAGCTTCAGCTTGTATATAGTTAGTCCTACTTACTTCTCCACTTTTCCAGTGTGAATAATACTCCAATTTTCCTATTACTTATCAATCTAAGAACTAAAACCCTATATTCCTTATCAATTCTATAGAGTTTAAATAACAACCACTGTGGTGTCTGACCATCTAGAGTATGCACAGTGATAGAATATTATTAGATTGCCACTTTTATGTTTAAGAATATAGCTACTATGTACTATTCTCCAGTCTAATAATCAACTTGAACTATACCACACTCACACCCATCTGCCTGAATTTCCAATATCTAAAATTACAACAATACAATATATAGGCTAGGTACAACATTATCGGTTGAAGCCAAGGTCATATTATTTATGTAACACCACTTCCAGCTTTTTTCCAAAACTTAACTCACTAAGTCATCTTTTATGCTATTATCATGGATAAACCCAGCAAGTGTAAATTGTCTCTAACACCTAAGTGTTGGTATAAATTCTAATGGAAGAATATGACATATAAATATCTAATGCATCTAGATATATCTTGTTATCTAGTCAGAAGATAAAGACAGAAGCCTGATATCAATTGTAGTATCTGGCCATGTTATCTTGAGATTTTGGGAGTGCAGCCTTGGCTTCTTCAAGAGTAGACTTTATTCACTTTATTAATCAGAGACAGACTCTAGTTTTGATGGCTGTCAGTATGACTTAAAACTCATCTATAGAGGATAACCAGTATTTAGGAGAAAGAGAGACAGTATAGTAGTAGGATGTACATGATTGTTGTGCTAAAACTCTACTAGGGATAGGAGATTATATCAGTTGCTTTGGTATTCATTCACAAAAAGCTAGAAATATTAGTCTAATTCCTGATTGATATACTCTGTTTGTCTATCTTGCTGGAGAAACAAAATGTATACCAGCATGATATAGTATGGACAACTAACAACTACTTACTAATAGTAAGCTCTATAATGGAGAGCTGAGGAGTATAAGCAATGATAGAGGACAAGATGATGGTGTTAATCAACCTATATGAAAATTTTACATTGACTACCTAATTATTCATACTACTAATTGCAGTATGAACACTTAGTATGCAGAATGCTTCATAACACTCTCCCTTGCTTAAGATATTAGCTGTTAAGTGATAGAAGATAGGCTTAGAGTATTACTAAACTAGGAAATAAGTGGAAATGACTGAATAAGACTTGACCAAGATTTTTATTTAATATATCAGCAAGATTCTTTTTCTCATCAATATAACATAGTTTGATTTGTTTGTTCTCTATTAAATCTCTTATATAGTAATAGTAAATATCAATATATTTGAAGTACTTTTCTTATATAGAATTGGATCCCTAGAAAAGTGAACTAAGGTTATCATAGAGATGAGGAGTTAAAACATCAAAACTGATCTCATTGAGGAGGTTTCTCATCTAGACAAGTTGACAACTACAATCAGAAAGAGCCATATTTATCCTTAGTTGAAGACTAGACTACTATCTTTTGTTGACAACTTATTCAGAATATTACTTTGTGAGCTATGAGAGTAAAGTAACCAGTCACAGATTTACAAAATTTTGGATCTTGTATCTGGTTTGAGTTGAAGTGTGCTATAACAGACTTATTACTAAGTCCATCATAGATTATCTAATACTTGCAAGTTTTAAGCAAATATCTACAGAGATGCAATCTAGCTTGATAATGTTTATTCAAGGAGTTTACTATCTATTGAGCAAGCTTGACTTTAGCAAATCCTATATCATGATATGAGCCAATCATCAGATACATAAGAGATCTAACTAATTACTGGTAATTTTAACAGAAACTGGATTTTCTCTGCTTATTATTATGTTTAAACACATAGCCCAATGGCAGTGAAGCACTTGTTGAGTTGATTGCTATGTTAAAGCACACTGGAAATTTGTCCAAGTACTAAGATTGGTCTACAAAGATCTTTCAATCCTTGTGATTACAGCTTATATACATTCCAAGAAACTCTTTAATTTTTTCCAAAGTCATGACATTTTCATTTTGTCATAAATTTTTGCTTCAACTCTAAGAGGAGTGGAAAACCTTTTAAACCTATAAAGCTGATATTATTCATATAGTCAATTACTATAACAAGCTCTCTAGTCTCTTTATCAATGAAGTAGTACATATTAGCATCATATTTATACTACTTAAATCTTAACACTAATACTGACTTGTTATAATCTGCCACTGAGATAAGCTAGCTTGCTTAAGACTATACAATGCTTTGTGGAGTTGCTGGACTTTTCTTTCTTTGTCAGATGGCCTGAAACCTTTAGGCTACATTATGTAGATTTTCTTATTTATGTCATATCCTGATCCAGCCATATTTGTTCTAACTTACAGATAACAAACTTTTTCTCATATATATATCTTAATCTCTTCCAGTGCAAATTATATTCTCCATTCCACCTTAGATATTCTTACTGGACTCTTAACAACTCTATGGATCTCTATCCTAAACATCTGAGAATTACTGGAATTAGAGCAGCTCACTTAGCAGTCTCTATTTCTAGAAAACTACTCTAGATAGTATACTTAGTATATAAGCTAGTAGTTACACTGTAAAGTCTTATCCTGAAAATTAACCAAAACTATTACTAAATTCCAGTGTTAGTAATAACATACCTCTTATCTTTGAGTGAACTTGTCTGCTAATGACATTCTGAGTGTCTCTTCCAAAATATGCAACCAGTATGACTAGTAAAGGTATAGTATCAAGATGGTAGATAGGAAATAGAGCAGAACTCACTTTGAGCAGATATCTGTGATTAATCAGAACAGAAAGAGATCAGATCAAGTATGGAAAATTATCTGGAAAACAGATGTGAAAATCTGTGAGCTTGGGCAAGTATCCAAGGTATAGATTAAGCTTGAGAGTTTATCTGATTATAAGTTTGGAGGATTAGAGTTTAGCAAGAAGAGGATTTTTGGTTGATCTTAGTCAGAAGAGTATTGGAGAACTCTTAGTCAGACTTTAGGTAAAGCTTAGTCAATTTCCAGACTGGAAACTATAAAGTATCTACTAGGTCTTATTGTTAGATATAGTTCATACCTCATTATCTGAGATTCAGTAAGATATCTTGGAAGTCCAAATCAGTTATTTAGTGTGTTATCTGAGAATGTGGAAGATAGGTTGAAATAACCTTTGGCTTTAGCTTATGTACTGTATCTCTACTAGCTGCACTGGTTGCATATTTTGGAAGTAGACTTGGAGAACTTAATGGGTTAAAACCACCAGAGTAGTAAGATGTGTTGTCACTAATACTAAGAGAAGGTGTCAGTTTTAGTTAATTTTCAGGATAAGCTAATATAGTGTAAACTACCAGATTATATACTAGGTATGTTACCTAGAGTAGTTATCTGAAATGGAGACTGTTAAGCAAGTTATCCTGGCTTATTAGTGATCTTTGGATGTTAGAAATAGAGTCCATAAAGTTTTGCAGGGAATAGTAAGGATATTCAAGAGGGAATTGAGAGAGTGATCTGCACTAGAAGAGGTTAGAAGTACAGATGAGGAAAGAGGTGTTATGTATGGGTTGAAGTAGATGTAATTGGAATGAAATGTGACACTTATATTCTGAGTTTGTAGTTAGAACTGTGGCTAAGGCAGTAGTAGTGCAAGGAATAACTAAGAAAATATTATAGAGATAGTTTCTAGGATATAGGATAACCAGTAGTTTAGATGATGAGTTACCAGAAGATGAAACATAAGAGGCTGATCCATATGCTAATGATCACAGATGTGGAAGTACACCTAGGTATGTTAGAGTTCTATTCAGAAGTCAGGAAGTGGAAGTCTTAGAAGTTGGTTTATAATACATAGTATATAAGCTGAAACCAAAGATCATTCTAAATCCCATTTTCTACATGCTCAGATAAAATAAATTACTTATTTTGAACTTCTAAGAGCTTATTATTGGATCTCAGATAATGAGATATGAACCATGCCTAATAATATAGATCACTATATAAGTAGGCAGTTTTTATATTAACACTATGGATATCCCAATCTTTAAGAATAGCAACAGACAGAAACAAGTATACTATCTTATAGTAGATAACTAAAGAGAATAATTTTTTAAAATTAATTCCTTCAACCTGAGAAAATTCTTTTGTAACAAGTTAAGATTTGTAATGACCATCATAGTTGAATACCTAACAATTCTTTATCAATTTCTATTACTTGGAAAAATTCACAACTTCATAAATATTTCTATCTTTGAGTGATTTCAGCTCGTTATAATAGGACTCAAGCTACTTCTTTTGAATGTTAACTAGCAATTTAGTAACATCTTTAAGGTTTTTGGGAGTTGGGTGTGACTCTGTTACATATTATGCTAAAAGAAAGCAAATTGCTCTACTCCCTTCTTTTGTAAGGCATGCTAAGTAGCTAGTGATAGCTAGCTCAGCTAATTTACCTGTAGAAGGTGAAGTGTATATTCTACTCTTATTATTATCAACAATGATTGTACATTGGCCTTTCCACTGGATATTATATGAGTAATTAACTTTGTTTATCCTTATTATCCTGGACAGTGGATTATCAGAGAATCTTCATGTCAGATTTGGAAACAGTGGATTTGTTTCTTTTTCATTTCTCCCTTAATATTTAAGTCTCTTTTATTTTTCTATTTCAATTCTTCTCTATACTTCTCTATTTTTTTCTTACTTTGAACTTAGTAAAGAGGAATGATGTAATGTTACACATAACTGTCACAAATGCTACAAGTCTTTCATACATGTTACAGTCACAGTAACAATATCAGGTAACACATTAGAAGAGTAATGTTATATATTATATAATATAATAACTGTTATTTATATGACTTATAATATTTAGGGTAGACACTAACAAAGCATTGTCAATGGTAAAGTGCATGAAAATCTTAGACAACTCAAATAGAGGCTTAATTCCGCATTATAAATAACTCCTGTACAGAAGCTGCTCTCTCCCAATAGCACTGTATAGGTTTCAAATGTAATTCTACACCAAAGTCTCCTAGTGTATCCATTAAAGATCTTGGATAAACTTTAGAAACAAGTGGCCTTATAGATAAGTGAAGTGTTCAAAATGGCTCCATTAGCTAGCATTGAGGCTATTGCTGGTCTTATGTAACGACCTTAAGCTTGAGCTCAGGTTGCAACTAAGGCAAAGTCTTGAGAAAGGATAAGGGATGGTAGAATTGGTAAAGCGTAAGGACATATGAATGTATCTACACTATTTATACAAGTTCATAGATCAACAATACGACATACATGAGGATTTAAACATAAGAAGACCACAAGGATAAAGCAAGGTAACAACACCTTCTACATGAAGCGCTGACTGAGACTACATGTGGCACAGCCAATCATATTGTCATACCCTTTACCCATGTCCATGCTGTCTCCAGGAGGCATCGATC
>Ga0157359_1000666_pt1 | contig 12918 bp, 15 predicted proteins | sample AttcapACBM3_FD_111482 | JGI IMG/M metagenome (GOLD analysis project Ga0157359, IMG submission 111482) | Fungus gardens microbial communities from leaf cutter ant in Botucatu, State of São Paulo, Brazil - Atta capiguara ACBM3 | ecosystem: Host-associated > Fungi > Mycelium > Unclassified ...
AGACAGAACAGTACTGACTAAGCAAGGAATAAGAGTGTTTGGATAGTTAGGCATTCTGGTGGAAACATCTAGAATAGTGTCTAGAAATAGTAAGTACTTATTTGATAGCAACAAGAGAGATAGGGTAATAATTACAAAGGTGCTAGAAGTAGTTAGAGTTGGGCTACAGAGTAATAGAGCTAGTATAACAAACTCCACATTTTTAACATTGAATATTGGAGTTTGTAGTCTTCTTACATCCATTCCCCTTAAGATTACTACTACTTAAAGCAAGTAGTATAGGTCTAAACTTGATGTTCTCAAAGTTAGTCACTTGAATAAACCACAGGATTTGAGGATTAAGTTGATAGAACTGTGCCACTTTATCTAGTACTAACATCTCCAAGATATTATTCTAGAAGTTTGCTTCTAGGCCAATATAAGAGGAATTGAGAAGTTGTAAGTGCCCAGAAACTTCAGTTGATATTTGGATAAGGTATTCTACTGTTATATTCCTATCATATATACCATAGTAGGATGGTCTAAGTATATAGTCTGTACACTTGACTAATCAATATTTATAACTATAATTAACTAAATAACTATAGTATTACTATAGTAGACTAGGCAACAGAAATCAGAATAATTAGAAACAGTTACTAGTCCATTAGAAGCTAATCTAGATGATGACCAGCTTAGAAGTGCAACTAAGCTCCCATAGAGTGGATCTGGGCTTATTTATTGCTAGTATTTCCTAATAGCCAAATCCTTTTCACTTAATCAAATATTAATACTTTTTATAATGCTAGTAACTATCTAGAATATTTTCTATCTCCTACTCTTCTTCTCCATCAATGATAACAAGGTTTGGAGAGGGCTTTGAACATTTCCTAGATATGAGGTCTCTAGAGGCAGCAATAAGCTTGACAATATGAAATACTAGATATAACCTTTGTAATACAAGAGAAAGCTTCAAATAGTAACATGACATAGGTTCTACTTGCTTTTTACTATATAAGGTCCAAGATGGTGATGTGATAATTTGGTAAAGGGACATGTGATATGAATATTTGAGGAGTTGAAAAATATCTTATTACTAGGATAGAATATTTAAACTAGAGTATATTGTTAATTGTAGTATTATGTCATATTATTACAGAACTTCTGGATAGTAGACTTTGCTTTCTCATGTGCAGATATCATCCTCTCTGTGAAGATCAAGATACTCTCCATCTTGGACTTATTGTTACAACTCAAAGACCTTAGAGTTGATCAATGAATAGAACCTTATATTAGAATTAATACAAGAGAACTCAATAGTGAACTCTGTACAGGATTGTCTATCTTATATACCTTAGACTACTGGTCTGTGCACTACTACTTTAGCCTACCCTAAATGGCCATATGTCTGCCTTAAGATCACTATATGTATAATACATGATATGATGTCATTTCTTCCAGAGTTTTCTACTGTTTTCATCATGGCATGTGATCATGTGATAATGTGACAGTGACAGGTGACATCCCACTAACCCCAAACCCTAGTTCCAAAAATAGAAAAGAAAAGAAAAGAAAAGAAAAATAAAATAGAATCCCATTTTTGTATTTCTAACATCATCTTCTCTTTAAAGTTTCTCCTCTGGAGAAACTGACTTTCACTTTAGCCAATTTCTTTCTAACTTCCTCAGATATTCCTCCTCAAACTTTCCATTATCCCATCCATATAACATTTTTGTCATATATTTTCCTGGTAACTCCTCCCTTTTAAAGTCCTTTTCTTTTGCCATGTCTAACTGCTCTTGTTGTTTTACTTCTGTATTTACTCTCCCCTCAAACTCTGCTACCACTTCTTTTGCATTCTCCAAATCTTCCTTCCTTTCCCAACTATCATGTTCTGCTGTAAATCTCTTCTATTATACCAAGTACTTTACCACTCCTCTTGCTTTTCTTTTGTTTAATATTTTTTTTACCTCTCACTCTTCAACTCCCTCTACTTTTGCTGGTTTCACCTTCTCTGCTCTCTGCCCCTCTACTTGTTCCTTATACCATACTACTTGACTAATGTTTATGACTAGATGAATTCTCATTGTAGTTGGCAGTTTCAGCTTGATCATGTTGGTTGAAACTACCTTGTCAATGATATATGGGCCCATATATTAGTCCACTAGTTATCTTGCTGGTCATTCTTTGAATATTAGGTCTTTTGTACTCAGCATTACTTTATCACCTATCTTCCATTCTTTCCCCCTGTTCACTTGTTGTTTTATCTCCTTCTGTACTTTTCTTAACACTACTCTTGTCTCTTCTTGTACTTTCTTCATTCTTTCTGCAAATTTTGTTGCCTTTTCCACTTTTCCACTTTTTCTAATGTCTGTTCCCATTCTTAACTTCCTCCTATAATTTACCATAAATGGAGACACCTTTGTTGCTGAATGTATCTTGTTGTTAACTGCAAACTCAGCTAATGCTAACCATTCTGGCCAGTTCTTTTGTCTATAATCAATGAAGAATCTAAGATACTGTTCTAGCTCTTAGTTTATTCTTTCTGTCTGACCATTGGTTTGTAAGTGAAATGCTATTGACAACTTTGTTTTAATTCCCAACATTTGATTCAACTCCTTAGTCAATTCTGTTGCAAACTGTGGTCCTCTGTCTAATACCACACTCACTGGTAACCTGTGTAGCTTCCACACATTGTCTCTGAACAATCTTGCTAGTTCTTCTGCTATCATTTCTTCCATTGTTGCCACAAAATGAGTCATTTTGGACAGTCTGTTGTAGATCACCAGGATTGTATCTTTCCCAGCTACTAATGGTAACTTTATAATGAAATCCACTGTTAGATGTATTCATGGTTTATCTGGAACCTTGCTCAACTTCAACTTTCCTACTAACTCTTCTTATTACAACTCAAAGACTTTAGAGTGAGTCAATGAATAGAACCTTGTATTAGGTTAACACAAGAGAACTCAATAGAGAACTCTGTACAGGATTGTCTACCTTTATATACTAAAACTCCATGGACTGTGCTGACTACTTCTAGTCTACCCTAAATAGCCATGTGTTTGTTTTAAGGTCAACATGTGTAAAATATGCTATATGACATCATCCTTTCAGATCCTTTTATGTTCTTCCATGTGACATGTGACAGTGTGACAGTGACATCATGTCATCCCTAATCCTAAGTCCTCAAAAAAAACATAAAGAAAAGAAAATGAAAAATAAGAAGCAGAAATAAAATATTTAAAGTCCTTTATCTTAAACTCTGACACTTCTGTCCTGTTCTTCATTCTTTGACATATATAACAACCCTCTATATATTTTCCCATATCTCTCATTACCCCTGGCCACCAATGATTTTTTGTTATCAATTCTGTCATCTTTCACTTCCCCTATGTTTTGCTACTGGTATATCATGATGTAACCAGATTATTTCCACTCTCAATGTTTCATCCTTTAGTATGTAGATTTTTCCCTCTTTCAATACTAGATCTCCCTCTACCTGCCACTCTTCTCCTCTTAATACTTTTACTCCTGTCTTCTTCATCTCTTCTACTACTCTAACTACTTCTTCATTCTTACTTCTAGCTATTTTTATTTTCTCCAATATGTCTACTTCTGGTCTCTCTATTACTACTTCTAATAAACTATGAAGCCAATGATCTTTAATGAATACCTGATTGTCATTGTTTTTTTCTACTCCTACTTTCCAGTCTAGTCATCTACTAAGTCTATCTGCTTTCCCCATTTTTGTTTCTAAAATATGTTTCAAGGTAAAGTCAAATCTAGACAAATCTAAGGCCCATCTAGTCTGTCTTCTGTTCAACTTTTGTGTCTTCATAAAGTACTCCAAGTTTTTATGATCTGTTCAGACCTCAAGCTTGAATTTTGTGCCCTCTAATGGATACCTCCAATTTTCTAGTCCTCTTATAACTACCAACATCTCCTTGTCATAAATTTTGTAATTTCTCTTGTCTCATTTAGAGACTTTGAGAGGAAAGCTACTGGCCTCCATCATCCATCTTCACACTCCATTGATAGTACTTCCCCTGTTGCATAGTCTGATGCATCTACTTTCATTCTTATTTTCTTATCCAAGTCTGGTGCAGCCAGCACTGGTTCTTTTGTAAATCTCTCCTTCAATTCTTCAAATACCTTCTCCTATCATTCTGTCCACTTTCACTTCTGGTCTTTCTTTACCATATCATGTAGTAGTCTAGCTATTGCTGCAAAGTTTTTAGTCTTTAATAAATTGGCAATAGTAATTTGCCAATCCTAAAAACTTCTGTATGTCTTTAACCCCTTGTGGAGTCAGCCAGTCCAAAACACTTTTCACCTTTTCTTCTTCTATTTTAATCCCTTCTAGCCCTATTACTACTCTTAAAAACCCTACTTCCTTCATCTTCTATTTGCATTTTTCTGGTTTTACATATAGGTCATTCTCTACTAACCTCTTCACCACTTCTTCCACTATTTCATTATGTCTCTCCTCTGGTTCTGTTCCTACAATCACATCATTGATAAAACTTACCACTTTCTCAGTGTTGATGAGGTTCTATAGGATTTTATTCATCATAGTCTGAAAAGTCACCAGTGAATTCATTAATCTGAAAAACATCATAGTTGGCTCAAATGACCCCTCTAGTGTGGTGAATACTGCCTTCCACTTGTCTCTCTCCTTTATTTGTACATTGTTATACCCCCATCTTAAGTCCATCTTTGATAAATACCTTTTTCATGTCTATGTTTCTATGATGTCTGAAATAAGAGATAGAAGGTAATTATTCTTAACAGTCCATTCATTAAGATACCTATAGTTCTGTACCATACACTTTTTTCCATTCTTTTTCCCTATGAAGAATACAGGTGCCATTTGAGGTAACTTTGAGAGTCTGATATACTCTTTCCCCAATTGTTCAGAAATGAATTCATGCACTTCCTTTCTCTCTTCTCTTTTGTAGGCATCCTTTCACTGATTTTCTTGCCAAGATGTGAATCCACTTGTGGAACCTCTCTGGTACTAGCTGTTTTGCCTCTTCCTCTGATTTCACTACCTCTTTTTCATCTCAGATTTCCCATTCTTTTGCTACCTTCTTCACTTCCATTGTTCTTTCTTTTCTTGGTTTTTCCTTTTCTTTCTCTTTTTGCTCTTCTTCCTTTTATTTCTTTCCCTCTTCCTCTTTTTTTCTTCTTCCTTCTGCTTTTCCCACCCTGATTTCCTCTTCTTTGGTCTCCACTGCTTTCCACACTTCTCTGGGCACCTTGTTATTTTTACCTTTCCTGTTCTCCAGTCAATTTCAGGGTTGTGGTGGATAAGCCAGAGCATTCCCAAAATCACACTTCACTTCTGTCCTCCTATTACATTCATTTCCATCCTCTTCCTATGTTTCTGGTAGTAAATGTTTACCTCCACCATGTGTTCTATCAGCCCCCCCTTCTTTAAAGTCCCATCCACATTCTTCACATAAATTGGTCTTTTCATTTTTTTCAGCTTGAATCCCTACTTTCTTGTAAACTATGAACTTATTACTAGCTCTATAGCCCCACTATCCAACAATGCTTCCACTGTTACTCCTTCTTGCATATTGATCCTCTCCAGCCCAATCTTTACTGTCACTTCTCTTAATATATCCCTATTGTTTAGGTTGCAGTAGGATGTATTTTCCATTACTCTAGAAAGCATTGAAAACCTATTGTCATTGAGACCTAATCAAGAACTATTAGATCTTTCTCCCCATTTAAATTTTTATGTCCATTATTGTGATTGTTCTCATATTTCACTCTTCTTCTCTAACCTATGATTTATCTTCTACAATTCTGTGTTAGGTGGCCAAACCCTCTACAACTATAGCAATTCCTATTTTCTCTATCTACATCCATGGCATAAGGTTGTGGGGCACAAACCCTGCACACTGAGTTGAGTGTACCATGACCACATTTGTTCTCTCTACTCCTTCCATAGGGGTAGGCCTTGTTAGCACCCATTTTTGGGAAGCTTCTTGTCTCCTTGGCCAAACTTGAGGCTATAGCAATTGTTGCCTAGGTGCCTCTGTGTTGTTTGTCCTAGGGACTTGTGTCCCATTGTCTCGTTGCCCCCTCAATCTCTCTTCTTCTTGTCTACTCTCCCTCCAGTTTCTATTCAAAGTAATAGCATATCATATCATTGCTTAATAGAGCTGGACTGCTATTCTGACTTCATAAGTCCTTGGTGTATAGTCCCATTTATACCCCTCTTGAATTCTTTGACTAAAGGCCTTCTCTCATATCCACTTCCTCTGGCTGCTCTTCTGAACTCTTGAACAAATTTCTCTATTGTCTTTCCTCTTTGCTCCAGCCTTTTCAGTTCTGTTATCTTGAGTGTCTCTTTGTCTCCTTCTCTGAACTCCTTCTTGATGTCTGCCAAGAACTCCCATACTGTTTCATATTCTAGTAATTCTCCTTCTAAATTTTCCAATGTATTCTTCTTCTATACATCTGCTAATTACCCTTGTATATATGATAGTATGCATTGTATCTGCTCTTCTACTATTACTTTTCTCATTTTCATCCTGATATAGAGTTTTTAGGCTGTTACAAAGCCTGACACTTTCTTGGAACACCCATCAAACATTTGTAGCCTAGCCACTTCTTCCACTCCAGAAGTTGCTCCCCTTGCCTATACTGCTAATAGGGCTTGAATTTGTGCCTGCAGTGCTGCAAGCTGTTTCTGCTGTTGTTGAGCTAGAAACTCATAGTTGATTTGGCCACATTGGCTCATATTATAAAGAAGAGGAGGTGAAATTAGTGAGAGTGATGATGATAGTAGTAGTGGTATTGGTAGGGATAACTTGACTAAAGGACAGTGTTATTCTTTGGTTAAGGATAGTGAGAGAATAAGCATGTGAGAGGGTTCTGTGTTGGACAGTCTCAAGAAAAGAAATCGAGTTCTAATATTATGACTCAAAGATCTTAGAGTTGATTAATGAATAGAATCTTATATTAGGATTAACACAAGAAAACTCAATAGAGAACTCTGTACAGGACTGTGCACTACTACTTTAGCCTACCCCAAATGGCCATGTATCTGTTTTAAGGTTACTATATATATAACATATAGTATGATATCATTCCTTCCAGAATTTTCTACTGTTTTCATTATAATATGTGATCATGTGATAATGTGACAGTGACAGGTGACATTCCACTGACCCCTAACCATAGTTCTAAAAATAGAATAGAATAGAAAAGAGAAGAAAAATCAAATAGAATCCCATTTTTACATTTCTAACACATATGCTAATATAGTTTAAAACCTATCTATAAAAGATGCTCAGTATTAAATGGTAGCTATTACATCAAAGAATACACATCATGGTTGTGATAAAACTTTGCTAATAGAAGAAGGTTGTGCCAATAACTCTACCACTTATTTATAAAAATTCAGAGATATTAGTCAACTTTTTAATTTATCTGCTCTTTTTATCTATTTGACTATGGATGCTAGGTTCTAGAAGATATAATCTCAACTCTAAGTAAATGGTAGAGTTCTTTGATAAAAAGTGCAATGAACTATATGTCAGAGCTGTGGACAATGAACTTAGTTTTTATTTATTTTCTATCTTCTTTATTTTTCTTTTCTATCTTTTCTTTTATTTTATTTTAGTTTTCACTTTTACTTTTCTTTATTCTGGACTTAGTTAAAGTATGTGACTGTCACATAAGTCACAAGGTGTGATGTATGCATAATATATCTCACAGTCACAAGTCACAAAATTATATAATATAGAGAAGAATATAGAAGGTTTTGGAACAGATAATGTTATATAGTATAGCAATAGCATGCTGGTCTTATAGAGTGCATATAGACTTGAGGGTAGGTTACTTATAGTGTGCACACAGACCACAGTCTATAGTATATAAAGTAGATTAGTTTGTACTTAAAACTCTGTCAAGCTTTCTTGTATTACTCAATACAAGAGTATATTTTTGTCTTATCTCTAGTACTTAAGTCATAATACTATAGGACTCTATCTGAGACAACATAGCTGGAAATATCATGGAGCTTGCATATATGGTTCAAGAATAACCTTGTTATATATTACAATTTAAGACTTAAAATATTAAGTTAAGAAAAGAATTTTATATTAGAATTAATATAAGAAAACTCAATAGAGTTCCAAGTACAAATTTGTCTATCTTATATATGCTAGGTCAATGGTCTATGTTACACTACATCTAACCTATCCTTAAGACCATACATTATCTATAAAGTCAACATGTAGAAAACATATTATATGATATCATTATTCTAGAATTCTTTATATGCTTTTATGTATTGTATAATCATGTGACTTTGACTGTGACATGTAACCAACTTGTAACAGTAACATGTTATGTCATACTACAACCCTAACTCTAAGTCCAAATAATAAAATAAAATAAAAACAAAGTTCACTATTTTTAATTCTAATACCATACTCTTTACAGTAGCAGTAGTGTGAGTCAGAATAAAGTGTGCTTTCTTGGATACAGGATCTACTATAGTTATTACTATATTTAACATTAACAATTCTGGAAGTCCTACAACAAAGTCTTCTTGCAACACATCTCTGTGGTGGTAATTGTTATAAGACAAAAGAGTAGACAGACTTTAGTAAGAACAGATAAGATAAGATATAGAATAGTAGTTATTATTAGTCTACAATGAGAAAGAGAAGGCACATGACTGGGAAGTCATATAACATGATGTCATAGGGCCTAGAGTGGTCTAGAGCGGCCTGGAAGGACTTAGGGTCTAAAAGGATCAGAAAGAGTCTAAAGAAGGAGTGACATCAAGGGATATGGGTTTCTCATGGTGTACACATGGTGCACACATGTATAATGGAGATTAAAGAGTATGACGTCAGGGCACATGTATATAGCATGCTGGCCTTGAGGTAGATGCATGGTGAATGAGTAATAGGATATGAGGACAGGGCATAGACATTAGAATAGGCATAGAGAAGTCATAGCACAGACCATGAGGACTTTATATATATAAATAGTTGGTAGAATACTATTGTAGTTCCCTATCAAGTTCTCTTGTGATTTTCCCCACTTGATTGCCTACTGAGAGCTTTACTTGCTTATGTAGCTATTGGAATTTGTGTCTAGTGGTTGCCACAACAGTGATACAATCCAGTCTTTTATAATGTGAATATTCCTATTGAACTCAGTCTTCTATGACAGAGTTCTCCTATCTGATCTCTGTTAGTGTCTCACCACTGAAGCCTCTACTTGGAACAATATACTAAAACTCTGACCATCTCCTATACATTCAACTTGTATATATAAGACTAATAGTTATACTGTAATTCACTAGTCTGATAATTGACAAAGATAATCTCTATTGAACTTGATCTCCAGTGTTCAATGGGGTGACATCTCAAATCAGTACTCATTTTCATCTCAGACTTTATCTATTTATCTAAAGTTGTGACTATGTGGCAGACAGATGTACAACACACAAGCTGAAGCCAAGGTTGAAGCCAAGGTTGTTCTAACAAGTCCACAACACTAAGCTCATTTCATAGAGTTTCCATACTCTATGTATTTTTGAGCCATTCTTGCAGGCTTTTGCCTCTTGGTATAAACTGTACCTGATAACTAGGAAAGTTGTCAATTAGTCTAAAACTAGGAGAAAATTCACTATTAAGAGAGTCAAAAGATGTAAAAATTCCATTCAAATGATTGTTCATATTTACAATAGAACTCTTGACTTTAAGTTGCTGCTTGGAAGTTATGTTTACTAAAGAGAGACAATAAGAAGATGCATTCTTGGAATGTCTGTTTTTGAGAAGAGCACTGATAGCATGATTTGAAGGTAAAGTAACAGTTCTAATTTGGTGTCTTTTACTGATTTTTTAAAGATGCAGATGAATAGAAATAAAATCAGTAATGGCTTCAACTCCCAATGTAAGAGAGATGTAAAAAGCATCTATAATCCAAATAGCAGCTCTCTATTGTATTTTCCTAAGTTTTTTGAAAGGATACAAAAGGGGAGTCTTATTGAAGAACCATAAAGAAAATCCATGAAGCATTATAGAGAGGATACATGATCTATATAAAAGGCATTTTTATAAGGAAGTAGGCCTCTTATAAAGTTTCCTAGTATTTTCATGCATTTGATAGTAAACAATACTTTATTGGCATAGAAATCAATATGTTGTTAGAACAATAGTTTCTTGTTGAAAATGAAGCCTAGGTACTTCAAGCTATTTTTCAGACAAAGAGTGGGTCCTCTAAGAGGGGAGTAATCAAGAGAAGGTGAATTGAAGAGTCTATAAGATCTGGAAAAATGAAAAAGTTCAGATTTTCTATATTGTATAACTAGTCTGAACTGGTTAATCAAGGAAGAAATAATAGTATAACTATAGAAGAGAAAAGTGTTAGATTTTTCAAAAAAATTTTCTTGTAAACTAGAAGTTCATCATCAATGAAGAAAAGAAAAGAAACTAGAATATTGATATTTTTTGATATTTTTTCAAATATATGGAAAAATTATGAAATGTAAATGACTAAAAGGATAGGAGAAAGAGCTAAACCTTGTCCAACACCTACATCTAAATTAAGAAAGAAGAAATGAAATTGTTCCACAAATATTGAGTTTTTCTGCCAATTAAATCATTAGAAAAGAAAATGGAAATTTTTGGATCAAAACTAGCTTTTTTTAAAGATTTTTAATCCATCTCAATTAAATAATATGAAAGAGGAATACTTCTGCATCAGCAGTCAAATGTTGTTTCAACCCTCCTAATTGATTTGGATGTACAAAGTTTGTGACAATGGCTTGAAATTAGAGTCTTTCACCAATGACTTTTTTGATAAAATTCTTTAGCATATTCAAAAGAACAATTGGTCAAAATATCTTTGGAAAGTCATAAGTTATCTTATTGGACTTAGTGATAATGATGAACAATAAGGTTTTAAAATGTGCAGGCCATAGACCTAGGTTAATACACATGTTAACAATGTTGATGATATTAGTGAGGCATTTATTATCTTTGATGACTACTTTAAGATATTTCCATGAAATACAATCTAGTCCAGGAGTAAACAAATTGTTGCATTTGACAATGGTACTTTTGAGTTCCTCCTTAGAGAATGGAAGTCATTCATACAATTGTTTTAATGAAAATCCATCTAAAAGATTCAGGTTGACTTGATGATTCTGTGCCAAATTGAATATTTGGTGTAATGCTTGCTATAAATTATCAATTTCAATACATAGTTAGCCATTGAAAATCAATGCTTTCATGGCAGGTAGCTTGTACTTTTTGACCTAATTCATGAGATCCCAAAGTTGACAATTTTTTAACACAATTTCTTGAATTTTGTTATCAAAGAATAAGTGTTTTATCTTTTAAGTGTTTTATCTTTTTGACAACTCCTTTGAAAGTTCTCCCATCCTCAATTGTCTTGAAAGATCTGTAGTTGGTCAGACTGTCTTAACACTCATTATTCCACCATCCTTTGGAGTATTTTACAATATTGATGCTATGTAAATGCTTGAGCTATATAGATTCAGATAGTCTTGTGTATTCTCAAACTATAGTTTCAAGAGAATCTTTAGCTGTTATATGCAAAGTGTTGATGTTACTTATTACTTTAATAAGCTCCAAAAGGAAGTTTGCTTCTTTCTTGCTGTTTATAATAATAGTCTGGTATTTCTCTTGTACATATTCTTTTTCTATAGATATACTGATAGCTAAAGGAGTATAATCTGAGGGATATCGTAATTCTGGTAAGATTTGATGATTATCAATTTCTCTTGAATTTGGATAGAGGAAAATTAAGTCAATGACCAAATTTGTATCATTGGGATTATTAGTATAACAAGTAGAGTCTGTTGGATAGGAACTGATAATTTAAGATTAAACTAATCAGCTATGTCCAATAGTGAATTGCTATGGACCAAATACAAGGGGTAAGAAGAATTCCAATCCTAATCCCTAATATTAAAGTCCCCTGTCATAACTAGGACATTATGAAGGTTAGCTTCAGTATCCTTGAGATACTTTAAAGCTGACTAATAGTCATCAGAATAGATATTAATCATGAAGAAAATAGAATTATTATTGAAGAATGAAAAGCAGTTAATATCTCTATAATTGAAAATATCTTTTCTGAGCATAAGTAAGTGAGTCTTGTATTGATGTAAGTAATGTCTCTTGGGTGATCATGATCATTAGTTGGGAATCTGGAAAAAGTAAACTAATCAGGATGATAAGGAGCATCTACAAATTTATCCCCTTCTTCCCTTGTGGAACTTGGAATAGAACAAATGACTGTCCATGGCAGTTCTTAAATGAAGAATGTCAAAATCTTTTTTAGTTTCTAGGATACTATTAGTGAAGAACTTATTCTTTCAAACATTCTGTATATAAAGACAAAGATTTTTTAAAATCATGCTAACTCACCACCCACAACAGAGTGAATTGATTTACTTCTATTGTCTTAAGACTTTTAATATTTCTTTGAATGCTATTTCTTATTAAAGCAATGCTTTCAGAAGGAACATGCATTAGAGTCAGCTTAATGTTTGCCTTTGCAATTTAAGTATTTGAAGTTATGTAGGCAAGGTTTGCCTTGTTTGGTTTCTAGTCTGAGTGGGTTGTGTTATGAACTAAAACTCTTAGAGTGGAGTAGTAGAACAACTCTTGTATTGAGTAACACAAGAAAACTCAATAGAGAACTCTTCTACAAACTAGTCTACCTTATATAGTTCTACAGATGGTCCATGCTAAGTACTGTGCATCCTACCCTAAACAACCATGTGTAGTCCATGAGGCCAACATGTGGTGTCCATGTTGTATGTCGTCATCTGTTCTCAAATCTTCTACTAAGTTCTTCCAAGTCTTGTGATCTGTCTTGTGACTTTGCCATCAGGTGACTGATGTGACGGTGTGACCAATCAACCCT